>Ga0308395_1001033_pt1 | contig 19366 bp, 5 predicted proteins | sample Hotspr20SampleP4_FD_202097 | JGI IMG/M metagenome (GOLD analysis project Ga0308395, IMG submission 202097) | Hot spring phototrophic mat microbial communities from Mushroom Spring, Yellowstone National Park, Wyoming, United States - 20050930_P4 ...
AAGGTAAACGACAGCCGCTGCGACACATTCTCCAATGCCAGGCCCGCCACATCGCCACCTTCGTCCGTGGCGAGCGCGAGACCTACACACCGTTCATTATGGGGTGGTAACGGAGGTCAGCAATGCACTGTCTCGTTATCTACGACATCCCCAACGATCGCGCACGGCAGCGTGTAGCTGATGCCTGCCTCGATTATGGTTTGCAGCGGATACAGTACAGCGCATTTGCCGGTAATCTCAGCCGAGCCCATCAACGGGCGCTCTTCGGTGAAATCACCCGGCGGCTGAAGGGCCACACCGCAAACGTGCTACTGTTCGTCTTTGATGCTAAAACGTGGAGCGAACGGCGAACTCTGGAGCAACAGTATGATGATGCCTGATCTCGACACCATCGAAGTGAGTGACATTAAGCAATGGCGATACTGTCCAAGAGTTGTCTGGTATACCTATTGTCTGCCATCCATCCGACCGAAGACCGATCTCATGCGTCAAGGTGCTGCCAGTCACCGTGCCGAGGAAGATCGGGAAGAGCGCCGTTCGCTCCGCACATATGGATTGAAAAGTGGCGAGCGCTTCTTCCACGTCTATTTGCGATCAGAGCGCCTTGGCGTTCGCGGCATCCTTGATCTAGCGATTGCAATACCCAACCGATCAGACCCGGCAGCAAAAGTTGTCGTTGTTGACTACAAAGATAGCGAACAGAAAGCTGGTCCACACTTCAAACTGCAAGTTGGCGCCTACGCACTCCTGATCGAAGACGCCTGGGGACTACCGGTAGAAACCGGCTGGATCTACCACATACCATTACGCAAAGCCGAAAAAGTCCCGATCAGCCCGCAACTACGTCAAAACGTCCTTGAAACCATCGCGGCGGTGCAGAAAGCCATTCAAACCGAGGCCCTACCGGCGCCGCCGACCAGTCGCGCAATGTGCGTCAACTGTGAATTCCGCCGCTTCTGCAACGACGTTGTATAGAGTCGGCTCTAAAACTGCCCGTATAAACGGTCGACTCGCAACTCAGGCATCAAAGGTCTCGTATAAAGACCTTTGATGCCGAATACAAAGATCGCCTGATCGCAGATTTAAAGCATCAGAAAAGGATCAAAAAGCATCTCGCAACTCGGTAGCAATTTCACGCAAACAACGAGTTGCGACAGTGGAGCAATTCCCCCACTTGCGCAGTGTCCAAAGAACGATATAATGAATGTACAGAAAGGCTTATGAGGCGTCAGGGAAGAGGTACGAGGGTCAACACAGCGAGGGGGACGAAAAAGAGAGGCGACGGCTTTCAACAATTTCGGCTCACGGTAGAGCACTGAAACTCGACGTTGCTTATCATGAAAAATGTCGATGTCGAACCTTTCAACAATTTCGGCTCACGGTAGAGCACTGAAACTGACGCGCAAGGTAATTAGTCCAACGCGAAACAATTCTTTCAACAATTTCGGCTCACGGTAGAGCACTGAAACGTTCCTTGCGCGCCGACGAGATCGGTCATCATTCCGACTTTCAACAATTTCGGCTCACGGTAGAGCACTGAAACAGCGGAACACACTACTCAATCATTCACCGATTCCGCAATTCAACAATTTCGGCTCACGGTAGAGCACTGAAACTCCCGCGTCTCCAACGCCTCGCGCAGGCGCGGAAGGCTTTCAACAATTTCGGCTCACGGTAGAGCACTGAAACCCCATCGCGACCAATCGACGCGATGAATAATAATAGTCTTTCAACAATTTCGGCTCACGGTAGAGCACTGAAACCTCTGTTTTACCAGTACCTTTCGCGGATCGAAGTACACTTTCAACAATTTCGGCTCACGGTAGAGCACTGAAACTCGGTTCCTTCATCTGACATACAATATACAATTTCTTTCAACAATTTCGGCTCACGGTAGAGCACTGAAACGTTGGTATTTTGAAAATCCCACAAGTCCGACCTTGACTTTCAACAATTTCGGCTCACGGTAGAGCACTGAAACGAACACCGTCAGTGCTCTACGTTGTGTCGCGAAGTCTTTCAACAATTTCGGCTCACGGTAGAGCACTGAAACCGCCGCGTTGTGATCTCCCAAGGCAGCGACGCCAGCTTTCAACAATTTCGGCTCACGGTAGAGCACTGAAACCTGGGTTTTGTTTCGATTGTTAGTTGATATTCCCGCCCGCTTTCAACAATTTCGGCTCACGGTAGAGCACTGAAACAAGCTGCTTTCGTGCGCGAAAAATGCAAGCGCAATACTTTCAACAATTTCGGCTCACGGTAGAGCACTGAAACCGCGATTCACAGTTTTACAGCGTTTATAAACAACAACTTTCAACAATTTCGGCTCACGGTAGAGCACTGAAACCAAAATTGGGAACGGTATTTGTGGAAACAAGCGGGCTTTCAACAATTTCGGCTCACGGTAGAGCACTGAAACTCTCTCACCTCCTATGCCGGTGGATTTAAATTCGTTCTTTCAACAATTTCGGCTCACGGTAGAGCACTGAAACCGCCGGTCGCGCAGTGCTGGCCGGAACGCCAAAAGGCTTTCAACAATTTCGGCTCACGGTAGAGCACTGAAACACGTCGCGATTGTCTTATCCGTCACTTCAACCGCGCCCTTTCAACAATTTCGGCTCACGGTAGAGCACTGAAACTCGCACTGGCGTTGGAGCAACGAACAATTGTGCTACCTTTCAACAATTTCGGCTCACGGTAGAGCACTGAAACCGCTTTCGATAGTATATACAATGCGGGTTTTCATCGCTTTCAACAATTTCGGCTCACGGTAGAGCACTGAAACTTTAGCGCGGGGCGCTCGCTGTTGCCGTTGTTGATCAGCTTTCAACAATTTCGGCTCACGGTAGAGCACTGAAACGCGGGCGGGATGAGCATCTGCGGCAGCCTGGCCAGGCTTTCAACAATTTCGGCTCACGGTAGAGCACTGAAACTTCGGCGCCTCGCGCATCGGCGCGTATTCCGGTATTGCCTTTCAACAATTTCGGCTCACGGTAGAGCACTGAAACGTCGGGGAGGTGTTACGCGCAAATAGACTAGAAAGGCACCTTTCAACAATTTCGGCTCACGGTAGAGCACTGAAACCGAGAGTGGGTGCTGATCCCGCTCTCTGAACTGAAAAAGCTTTCAACAATTTCGGCTCACGGTAGAGCACTGAAACCATCCGCTGGTCGCGGTGGTGCACAGAGGATGACGTTCTTTCAACAATTTCGGCTCACGGTAGAGCACTGAAACCGTTGTCCACTCGCGAGCGCCGACGGTTTTAATATCGATCTTTCAACAATTTCGGCTCACGGTAGAGCACTGAAACCGAGCGGAGTTCGTTCAACCCCCAACGAATATTTTCAACTTTCAACAATTTCGGCTCACGGTAGAGCACTGAAACTTCATCTCTATCTCGAAGCGCTGCTGACCGAGGCGTTCTTTCAACAATTTCGGCTCACGGTAGAGCACTGAAACTTCGCGGATCGAAGTACAATAATGCGCGGATGCGAGCTTTCAACAATTTCGGCTCACGGTAGAGCACTGAAACTCGCGACTGGTGGAATGATCGCGTTTTACGAAGAGGCTTTCAACAATTTCGGCTCACGGTAGAGCACTGAAACCTGCAGATTGGGCGCGGAATGTACGTGGCGTTCCGGCAGCTTTCAACAATTTCGGCTCACGGTAGAGCACTGAAACCGTCGGTCGGCAGCGCGCACATCGGGCGTATCCCGTCACTTTCAACAATTTCGGCTCACGGTAGAGCACTGAAACCAAAATTGTAACATTCTTCAATCGCGCCGCGAGCGCGCTTTCAACAATTTCGGCTCACGGTAGAGCACTGAAACTTCCGGCCTACCCAAATCTGGTGTGTCTTCATCTATTTCAACAATTTCGGCTCACGGTAGAGCACTGAAACTCGATTTGCTCGCTGGCGGTAAGGTATGATACGTTTGGTCTTTCAACAATTTCGGCTCACGGTAGAGCACTGAAACCCGTTGCCGCAGTGATCGCGATTGTTTCGGCGCGCCCTTTCAACAATTTCGGCTCACGGTAGAGCACTGAAACTTTAGCTACTCTCGTAGTCTACTACTATTATAGCGACCTTTCAACAATTTCGGCTCACGGTAGAGCACTGAAACTTCCCGAACGTGGATCGTTCCAGACGAGGAGAGTCTGCTTTCAACAATTTCGGCTCACGGTAGAGCACTGAAACTCGCCGGATGCGGCGACTTTTGGTGGGCAGAGATAGACTTTCAACAATTTCGGCTCACGGTAGAGCACTGAAACACGTAATTGCCGCGTTTGGCTTTGTGACGCCTTGGGACTTTCAACAATTTCGGCTCACGGTAGAGCACTGAAACCGTATAGATAAAAACAAAATCGTTGTTGTGACGGTTGACTTTCAACAATTTCGGCTCACGGTAGAGCACTGAAACCCGGCATCAACCCGTTGCCGGTGTGCACAATCAACCTTTCAACAATTTCGGCTCACGGTAGAGCACTGAAACGCCGACGCGGTGCGGGCGGCTAAGCTTGATGCGTTCAACTTTCAACAATTTCGGCTCACGGTAGAGCACTGAAACCCCAAGCGTTGGCGGTGTACGCCAACGCGGTGATAACTTTCAACAATTTCGGCTCACGGTAGAGCACTGAAACGCACTCTACCTAGCGCGCCTAGCTCGATGCTGTGTTGCTTTCAACAATTTCGGCTCACGGTAGAGCACTGAAACCGCTGCGCGGCGACTGGAGCGGGGCTTGGGCAGCAATCTTTCAACAATTTCGGCTCACGGTAGAGCACTGAAACGCGCACTGGTGTCGGTGCGCAGCTTGATCCCCGTCCACTTTCAACAATTTCGGCTCACGGTAGAGCACTGAAACAACACAGAAGGAAATGTGATTGTGTGGGCGAGAGATCGCTTTCAACAATTTCGGCTCACGGTAGAGCACTGAAACGTTGCGGTTCGCGTAGTACCCAGACCGGCATCAACTTTCAACAATTTCGGCTCACGGTAGAGCACTGAAACGCGCTGCTGGGTACACCGCGATGGGGCAGGCGATGGCCTTTCAACAATTTCGGCTCACGGTAGAGCACTGAAACACTCGGGGAGGTGTTATGCGTGAAACTAGAAAGGAACGATTCAACAATTTCGGCTCACGGTAGAGCACTGAAACACCCGCTTGTTTCCATCTATATCGTTCCCAGCTTTGCTTTCAACAATTTCGGCTCACGGTAGAGCACTGAAACGCGCGGCTTCGATCCGCGTCGTTTGCGGCAGTAGCTTTCAACAATTTCGGCTCACGGTAGAGCACTGAAACATCTTTGAAACCGTTCCGTTGATCGGCGCGAACTTAACTTTCAACAATTTCGGCTCACGGTAGAGCACTGAAACGCGCCAAACGGTCTGCGCTAGCGTCGCGCAGTACACCTTTCAACAATTTCGGCTCACGGTAGAGCACTGAAACACGGTTTTGATGTCAATCACCGCCAGCGCCCCGTCATCTTTCAACAATTTCGGCTCACGGTAGAGCACTGAAACCGCAGTTTATACAAACTGCGATTAACGCGCTGGTTGCCTTTCAACAATTTCGGCTCACGGTAGAGCACTGAAACCTGCTAACGCGAGACGCGGTACAGCAGGCGGGCAGCGCGCTTTCAACAATTTCGGCTCACGGTAGAGCACTGAAACTAAAAATAGAGGAACGCAACCATCTTGGCCACCTGGCCTTTCAACAATTTCGGCTCACGGTAGAGCACTGAAACTCGCTCGCGAGCGCGTCTACGCGAGCGAGATCTCGGCTTCAACAATTTCGGCTCACGGTAGAGCACTGAAACCGCGTCCGGCGCGGAATGGTTGACGTTGTTTACAGTTTCAACAATTTCGGCTCACGGTAGAGCACTGAAACAGCGACGCGAACGCCAAGCTGCTGAGGCGTTGGCGGTCTTTCAACAATTTCGGCTCACGGTAGAGCACTGAAACTCAGCGTCGAAGTTGCGACGCTGGGCGGGGATCAAGCTTTCAACAATTTCGGCTCACGGTAGAGCACTGAAACCAAATGTTAATCCCGCCAGCGGGCGGGTACGGTGAACTTTCAACAATTTCGGCTCACGGTAGAGCACTGAAACCTGGCGGGCAATTCTGCATATAATACTGCGCCGCGCTTTCAACAATTTCGGCTCACGGTAGAGCACTGAAACGCGTTCCGGCGGGGTTGACCGGCGCGGCGGCGTTTCTGCTTTCAACAATTTCGGCTCACGGTAGAGCACTGAAACAGATGGGCGGGGCGGCGATTGCTGTGGTAGTGTCACCTTTCAACAATTTCGGCTCACGGTAGAGCACTGAAACCAATATCGATAGAGACGCCGGTGCCGACCGACGGGCTTTCAACAATTTCGGCTCACGGTAGAGCACTGAAACGCTCAATCATTATTCACCGCATCCGCTGGTCGCGGTGGTCTTTCAACAATTTCGGCTCACGGTAGAGCACTGAAACCGAGGTATTGTTGGTCATCCAGCGACAATCACTGTTACCTTTCAACAATTTCGGCTCACGGTAGAGCACTGAAACAAATCGCGAGCTGCGTCTGCTAATGTTGCATATTGACTTTCAACAATTTCGGCTCACGGTAGAGCACTGAAACCGTTGATCGCCGCAATCGCTTCCACAATCCGCTGCTCTTTCAACAATTTCGGCTCACGGTAGAGCACTGAAACCGCTCGTTCGAGCGAGGCGTTTCTGTTTCCGGCGCGGCTTTCAACAATTTCGGCTCACGGTAGAGCACTGAAACGCTCGGCGGGTGGAAGGATTGGTGTATCGCGTTCGTCTTTCAACAATTTCGGCTCACGGTAGAGCACTGAAACTCCAGCAGACGAACGTCTGCTGGTCGTACCCAATCTTTCAACAATTTCGGCTCACGGTAGAGCACTGAAACCGTAGTTCATACAACCCTCCTCGTTCGAGCGGGCTACTTTCAACAATTTCGGCTCACGGTAGAGCACTGAAACCGCTGGCCAGTTCCAGCCAGCGCGCTTTGTCAATTTCTTTCAACAATTTCGGCTCACGGTAGAGCACTGAAACGCAACTTGCGGCAGAAACTACGTATCAAAAAGCTGCTTTCAACAATTTCGGCTCACGGTAGAGCACTGAAACTGCTTTAGAAAGTTTTAGTGTGGGGGGATTTTTAACTTTCAACAATTTCGGCTCACGGTAGAGCACTGAAACTCACTGCTTGGTGCGTAGCGCTGGAGAATTTCGCGCAACTTTCAACAATTTCGGCTCACGGTAGAGCACTGAAACCGAGCGCGGCGCGCTGGTTGTGGCGGGTAAAGAACTTTCAACAATTTCGGCTCACGGTAGAGCACTGAAACACGGGCGCGACAGCTCAATATCATCAATCTTCACTGTCTTTCAACAATTTCGGCTCACGGTAGAGCACTGAAACGGATTTGTGGTGGAGGTAAAGGCGAGGAAACGTATGTCTTTCAACAATTTCGGCTCACGGTAGAGCACTGAAACACCATACGCACCGATGAAAAACCGCATTGTATATACCTTTCAACAATTTCGGCTCACGGTAGAGCACTGAAACGACTGTTGTGACACCCGCGCCGCACTGCTGGTGGTGTACTTTCAACAATTTCGGCTCACGGTAGAGCACTGAAACGTTCGTTCATCTGCTTTTGTTCAACAAAAAGATGCACCTTTCAACAATTTCGGCTCACGGTAGAGCACTGAAACCGATAAGCTTGAACCAGAGTCAGCATACGAAGTTGTTTCAACAATTTCGGCTCACGGTAGAGCACTGAAACTTCAGCGATGCGGATTGGGTACGACCAGCAGACGTTCGCTTTCAACAATTTCGGCTCACGGTAGAGCACTGAAACCAAACCAGCTCGAAGCGGTTGAGTTGTTCGTCAGTCTTTCAACAATTTCGGCTCACGGTAGAGCACTGAAACCGAGCGCGGCGCGCTGGTTGTGGCGGGTAAAGAACAGCTTTCAACAATTTCGGCTCACGGTAGAGCACTGAAACCGAAGTGCATCTTTTTGTTGAACAAAAGCAGATGACTTTCAACAATTTCGGCTCACGGTAGAGCACTGAAACACGAACAGAATAGCAGCAAACGTTGGTACTGTCAACTTTCAACAATTTCGGCTCACGGTAGAGCACTGAAACTTTCGCAGAACGGACTAAACCAGATACATTCGCGCTGCTTTCAACAATTTCGGCTCACGGTAGAGCACTGAAACCCGAGATCGCAAGTCGCTTGCGTGAGGAAGTCGCCTTTCAACAATTTCGGCTCACGGTAGAGCACTGAAACCTGAAGAGTTTGTGCAGAGTGCGGTTGGGAAACTGTACTTTCAACAATTTCGGCTCACGGTAGAGCACTGAAACCATCTCCGTCACTAGTAAATCGCGCACGTTGAAGTGTCTTTCAACAATTTCGGCTCACGGTAGAGCACTGAAACGCTTTGTGAAAAGGAGGAATAAATGCGTATTCTAACTTTCAACAATTTCGGCTCACGGTAGAGCACTGAAACGCGCGGTGCGCGCTGGTGCGGCAACGCGCAGACGGTAGCTTTCAACAATTTCGGCTCACGGTAGAGCACTGAAACCGCTTGCGATGAGTGAGGGCAACGGATCGAACAGACCGGCTTTCAACAATTTCGGCTCACGGTAGAGCACTGAAACAAACACCGATGCCGCTCTCCGCGTCTTCTGGCTTTTGCTTTCAACAATTTCGGCTCACGGTAGAGCACTGAAACGGCTGGTGCGGAACTTAGAAACGATCTGGCGCGAAGCTCTTTCAACAATTTCGGCTCACGGTAGAGCACTGAAACAAGTTGGCTCCGGCAGGCCGCTCTCGGCCAGCAGTCTTTCAACAATTTCGGCTCACGGTAGAGCACTGAAACCATTGTTTTAGAACGCGCAAAAAGTCCGGCATACGCGGACTTTCAACAATTTCGGCTCACGGTAGAGCACTGAAACCTGATGGGAATGGGGTAATCGTTTACAACATTAGCCTTTCAACAATTTCGGCTCACGGTAGAGCACTGAAACGTCTTCAACGCCCGCAGCCCAGTTCGCGTAGATCGCGCTTTCAACAATTTCGGCTCACGGTAGAGCACTGAAACTCGCTTCGCGACTGATTTTGTTCTTTTTTCTACAATTGCTTTCAACAATTTCGGCTCACGGTAGAGCACTGAAACGGCTCCGGCGCGGCGAGCGTTATTTTGTGCGCCATCAACTTTCAACAATTTCGGCTCACGGTAGAGCACTGAAACACTTTGGCCGGTTTCAAGAAACTTTAATTTGGCTTAACTTTCAACAATTTCGGCTCACGGTAGAGCACTGAAACCGACGGCTTCAGTCTCACTGTTGTATTTGTAGAAGGTGGCTTTCAACAATTTCGGCTCACGGTAGAGCACTGAAACGCGTCGGGAGAGGATGACTGGCGCTATAGCGTCAACTTTCAACAATTTCGGCTCACGGTAGAGCACTGAAACCTGTCTCGTTTTCGTACTTGTAGAAGGTGGTACCTTCCTTTCAACAATTTCGGCTCACGGTAGAGCACTGAAACTCCCGCGTTTTCCAACACCGTTCGCCATCCGGCGTCAGCTTTCAACAATTTCGGCTCACGGTAGAGCACTGAAACCGCCGTCAACGAGTTGAGATATTCTGCTACGTTTCCCTTTCAACAATTTCGGCTCACGGTAGAGCACTGAAACCGATCTCAAGCGCGCGTTTCAGCAATTGCGGCAGTTGACTTTCAACAATTTCGGCTCACGGTAGAGCACTGAAACACCTCCAACTACGCACCAGCCGCGATTTGCACGAATCTTTCAACAATTTCGGCTCACGGTAGAGCACTGAAACCAGCTTCCATCCCGATAAAGCTGCCTTCCGCGTCGATTTCAACAATTTCGGCTCACGGTAGAGCACTGAAACCGCTTTATCAAACAGCGCTTCAGCGCGAGCGTAGTCACTTTCAACAATTTCGGCTCACGGTAGAGCACTGAAACTCGCCTTCAGCGAACACGCGCGGTTTTTGAAGCGGCAACTTTCAACAATTTCGGCTCACGGTAGAGCACTGAAACCGAACGTTCTGCGTCGGTTGGGCGCTGTGCGAACATCCAGCTTTCAACAATTTCGGCTCACGGTAGAGCACTGAAACTCGGCGATGCCGGATGACGTAAAAGCATTACTGGAGCTTTCAACAATTTCGGCTCACGGTAGAGCACTGAAACACGCAAAGCGCGGGTTGGTTGGGTTCACCCGACGCTTCAACAATTTCGGCTCACGGTAGAGCACTGAAACCGTGGATTGGTCGCGGTGGGCAAATGAGGATACGTTTGCTTTCAACAATTTCGGCTCACGGTAGAGCACTGAAACGACGGGTGTTTGATGCTAATCGTTGTGAACCCGTCGCTTTCAACAATTTCGGCTCACGGTAGAGCACTGAAACCAATCGCGGAAGCTGGCGCTGCTGGGTACAACGCGACTTTCAACAATTTCGGCTCACGGTAGAGCACTGAAACCTCATTTGAGCGGGGCTTTTTGTTGCCGGCGCGGGTTTCAACAATTTCGGCTCACGGTAGAGCACTGAAACCGTGATACACAACCACGCCATCAACGGGGAAAAAGATGCTTTCAACAATTTCGGCTCACGGTAGAGCACTGAAACGCGGATTGTCGGCGTGCGCACCGACACCATCACACTTTCAACAATTTCGGCTCACGGTAGAGCACTGAAACTCGCATTCTGACGCGCTGGGACGGGTTGAAGAGGTACGTTTTCAACAATTTCGGCTCACGGTAGAGCACTGAAACTTGTGACGCTGAGCGTCACAAAGTCTTTTACGCGAACTTTCAACAATTTCGGCTCACGGTAGAGCACTGAAACGTATAAATAATAACTAACGCAGTGTTGTGACAGCGCTTTCAACAATTTCGGCTCACGGTAGAGCACTGAAACGGCCAGCGCGGGCTGTTTGTAGTGCGCCACAACAACCTTTCAACAATTTCGGCTCACGGTAGAGCACTGAAACGCGCAATTTGCGCGAGATAGCGATATTTTGCGTCTACTTTCAACAATTTCGGCTCACGGTAGAGCACTGAAACTCCTACTTGATAACTAACCGATACGACGTATTTCTTACCTTTCAACAATTTCGGCTCACGGTAGAGCACTGAAACCGGCGAGTACGTTCGCTGCGGGAGTGGCGACGCCAGACTTTCAACAATTTCGGCTCACGGTAGAGCACTGAAACTTCTTCTGGCGATCCGCTGGCGGCACTGGCAGCGCAGCTTTCAACAATTTCGGCTCACGGTAGAGCACTGAAACTGCTGTACGTACCCCCACCGCAAACATACAGCCGCGCTTTCAACAATTTCGGCTCACGGTAGAGCACTGAAACGGCAACTCTGGAAGGGAGCGAAGAATTGGCACTTTGCTTTCAACAATTTCGGCTCACGGTAGAGCACTGAAACAAATTGTGATGAATCAATCTGAGCTAGCTGCTGAAATTTCAACAATTTCGGCTCACGGTAGAGCACTGAAACACTACCGGTCATAAACCCCGCGCCGACCGGTTTCCACTTTCAACAATTTCGGCTCACGGTAGAGCACTGAAACCGTACCAGATATTCGTACCGTCTTCATTCTTGACATCTTTCAACAATTTCGGCTCACGGTAGAGCACTGAAACGCGCGAGGGTATCGATCAGCAACGGCTTACTGGCGGCTTTCAACAATTTCGGCTCACGGTAGAGCACTGAAACTGCCACCGCGACCAGTCGGTGCGGTGGATTATAATAACTTTCAACAATTTCGGCTCACGGTAGAGCACTGAAACCTGCTGACGCGAGAGGCGGTACAGCAGATGGGTAGCCTTTCAACAATTTCGGCTCACGGTAGAGCACTGAAACAACGCTCAACGTCTACGACGCATCGCGTCTGCGGATCGCTTTCAACAATTTCGGCTCACGGTAGAGCACTGAAACTTTGGCCGTCCCAGCTTATTTTATACAACACATCGGCTTTCAACAATTTCGGCTCACGGTAGAGCACTGAAACATTTTTAACACTTCAACGTGCGCGATTTACTACTGATCTTTCAACAATTTCGGCTCACGGTAGAGCACTGAAACACCACCCGGAACTTCAATCGCGGTTGGGCCGACAACGCTTTCAACAATTTCGGCTCACGGTAGAGCACTGAAACACCTTACCCCGCAGCGACAGCGCGGATGCGCTGGCGGGCTTTCAACAATTTCGGCTCACGGTAGAGCACTGAAACACGATCTGGATGTTTGCACAAAGGCCAACTGACGCGGACTTTCAACAATTTCGGCTCACGGTAGAGCACTGAAACCATCATATGCGCGGTATGTGTACGGAATGCCGCAAGCCTTTCAACAATTTCGGCTCACGGTAGAGCACTGAAACGAACGGTGACGGGGACGGCAGCGTTGCGCGTGCTGGCTTTCAACAATTTCGGCTCACGGTAGAGCACTGAAACGTTTGTTCAAATCGCGGCTGGTGCGTAGTTGGAGGTCTTTCAACAATTTCGGCTCACGGTAGAGCACTGAAACGGGAGCGCCCGCGTTGCGGGATTGACGTTTCAAGAGACTTTCAACAATTTCGGCTCACGGTAGAGCACTGAAACCCCGTCTCCAACATCGCCTGCCCCATCGCGTTGTACCTTTCAACAATTTCGGCTCACGGTAGAGCACTGAAACATGCCGCGAGCGCGGTGATTGAGAAAGTCGCGAATTTCAACAATTTCGGCTCACGGTAGAGCACTGAAACGCGCTTTTTGCTTGACATCATCAAACGAAACACCAGCTTTCAACAATTTCGGCTCACGGTAGAGCACTGAAACACATCATCGAGCTACTGGCCAACCTCGCGGTGCAGCTTTCAACAATTTCGGCTCACGGTAGAGCACTGAAACGTTTCTCGGCATCGGTATCGAAGATACCCCCACATCCTTTCAACAATTTCGGCTCACGGTAGAGCACTGAAACTCACATAATCCAGATTGTGCTCGGCCCGCAGCGCGTCTTCAACAATTTCGGCTCACGGTAGAGCACTGAAACAGTGAGTACGGCATGCAACTGTGGGGGCGGGATGGTTCGGTCTTTCAACAATTTCGGCTCACGGTAGAGCACTGAAACCTCGCGGCAGCAGTCACAAGCTGTGTTAAGTACGGACTTTCAACAATTTCGGCTCACGGTAGAGCACTGAAACGCGTCGCGGTGCTGCGTGCGTTGCTGACGCTGGTGCTTTCAACAATTTCGGCTCACGGTAGAGCACTGAAACGTACGGATTATTCCGGTGTTGGGCGGTCTGCGGCTGACTTTCAACAATTTCGGCTCACGGTAGAGCACTGAAACCACGCGAACGTTGCGCGCAGCTTTTTCGATCACTGCGCCTTTCAACAATTTCGGCTCACGGTAGAGCACTGAAACTCTTGCGACGGGGCGCGTTTTGTTTGCGCTGCTTTCGCTTTCAACAATTTCGGCTCACGGTAGAGCACTGAAACCCGCAACGCCTTTACGCCCGAAACTGCTCTCTTTCGCCTTTCAACAATTTCGGCTCACGGTAGAGCACTGAAACACAGATTGGCTCTACTGTTTTTGACAATTCAACAAACTTTCAACAATTTCGGCTCACGGTAGAGCACTGAAACGGACGGCGGTCTCAAACGCAACAGTAAAGATCGATACTTTCAACAATTTCGGCTCACGGTAGAGCACTGAAACTAATCGGCGCGACTCGAATACCAGTCGCTAACCCGTCTTTCAACAATTTCGGCTCACGGTAGAGCACTGAAACGTAGTTTCAGTGCTTCGTCTTTCGAGCGCGGCAGTGTCTTTCAACAATTTCGGCTCACGGTAGAGCACTGAAACCCAGCGAACAAATCGAGGGACATCCAAGCTTGTTTGCTTTCAACAATTTCGGCTCACGGTAGAGCACTGAAACTCGGCGCGCTCCGGCAGATTGGGGTTGCGGCGGTCAACTTTCAACAATTTCGGCTCACGGTAGAGCACTGAAACACACTGATCGACCGCGGCGGGCGGGCGGTGTTGGCCGGCTTTCAACAATTTCGGCTCACGGTAGAGCACTGAAACCGAAGCGCCGGACGACGTTGCGCGATATTTGAATTTTCCCTTTCAACAATTTCGGCTCACGGTAGAGCACTGAAACTCTCTATCCCAAACCGTCCCCGTCTCACCGTTTCAACTTTCAACAATTTCGGCTCACGGTAGAGCACTGAAACGTAGTTGTTATACAGCGAAGTGACCAGTACTACAGTTCTTTCAACAATTTCGGCTCACGGTAGAGCACTGAAACGCGCGGTGCGCGCTGGTGCAGCAGTGCGCAGACGGCTTTCAACAATTTCGGCTCACGGTAGAGCACTGAAACCTCTCGCAGCAGTGGATGGTGTGGGGTCATATTGTCTTTCAACAATTTCGGCTCACGGTAGAGCACTGAAACGCGACGCGGCGCGGTCGATTCGCGTTGTTGGAAGTTACTTTCAACAATTTCGGCTCACGGTAGAGCACTGAAACCGCTGCGCGGCGACTGGAGCGAGGCTTGGGAGGCGACTTTCAACAATTTCGGCTCACGGTAGAGCACTGAAACCGCCGGTCATTGCGCGGTTGGTTCGTAAAGCGATTGGCTTTCAACAATTTCGGCTCACGGTAGAGCACTGAAACCGACGGGTTTTTGTTGATCGAGAAGGAAAAAATCGACTTTCAACAATTTCGGCTCACGGTAGAGCACTGAAACCGAGCGCGGTGATTGAGAAAGCAGCGCACAACGTTCGCCTTTCAACAATTTCGGCTCACGGTAGAGCACTGAAACGACGAGGCGTTGAAGTCGCGGGTTGAGGGGTTAGTCTTTCAACAATTTCGGCTCACGGTAGAGCACTGAAACCTAACGCAGTGTTGTGACAGCGCGAAAGGGGGATAGACACTTTCAACAATTTCGGCTCACGGTAGAGCACTGAAACCGGTGTTTTGATTAACCTGGCCCGCGAATACGGCTTCCTTTCAACAATTTCGGCTCACGGTAGAGCACTGAAACCGCAACGTCCGGCACTAACCCCTCAACCCGCGACTTCCTTTCAACAATTTCGGCTCACGGTAGAGCACTGAAACGGAACAACTTTGCAACGAGCGCGATTTGTTACAAGCTTTCAACAATTTCGGCTCACGGTAGAGCACTGAAACCGAAAAACGCTAACGCGATTCCGCGATCTGCGTTTCTTTCAACAATTTCGGCTCACGGTAGAGCACTGAAACTCGGCGTTGCCGGACGACGTAAAAGTGATACTGGACTTTCAACAATTTCGGCTCACGGTAGAGCACTGAAACGCGCGCGAACCGTCACCATCGCGACGTACGGCTCCGCTTTCAACAATTTCGGCTCACGGTAGAGCACTGAAACCGGACGAGGTCGCAAGTGGTGACGGGTCAACTGTGCCGGTTCAACAATTTCGGCTCACGGTAGAGCACTGAAACCGGTGGTTTCTACGACGGTCACGGCGATGATGCTCATCCTTTCAACAATTTCGGCTCACGGTAGAGCACTGAAACATGTTGGTGATTTAGCAAGTTCGTTGTACAGTTTCGCTTTCAACAATTTCGGCTCACGGTAGAGCACTGAAACCACCTGCCGCCCGCGCCAATCTGCCCGCAGCCTGCGAATTCAACAATTTCGGCTCACGGTAGAGCACTGAAACCACCGCTTGCCGCTTCAAAAACCTCACGTGCTCACTGCTTTCAACAATTTCGGCTCACGGTAGAGCACTGAAACCTCGTTCGAGCGGGGCGGCGGTTGTTGTTCGGCGATCTTTCAACAATTTCGGCTCACGGTAGAGCACTGAAACCGCGGCTGCCGCAATCGCGGAAGCTGGCGCTGTTGGCCTTTCAACAATTTCGGCTCACGGTAGAGCACTGAAACCGCTTTTCGATTAGTCGCTGAGCGCGCTGTACGCTGTCTTTCAACAATTTCGGCTCACGGTAGAGCACTGAAACAACATTCTTCTACTTTCAACAACTGTGTTTTGTCTTGTCTTTCAACAATTTCGGCTCACGGTAGAGCACTGAAACTAGCGCGGGAGCGCGTCTACGCGAGTGAGATTTCGGCTTTCAACAATTTCGGCTCACGGTAGAGCACTGAAACACGATTTGGTGATATAGATGTACGAATCGATGCTTTTCTTTCAACAATTTCGGCTCACGGTAGAGCACTGAAACTGGGAGATTACCACCAGGCGCGGGACACTTGTGCAATTCTTTCAACAATTTCGGCTCACGGTAGAGCACTGAAACCGCCGGTGTCGGCGGGGTTGTAAAAACATTATTCAACTTTCAACAATTTCGGCTCACGGTAGAGCACTGAAACTTTCGAGAGTTTGTGACAGAACTGTTTAAGATCGCCCTTTCAACAATTTCGGCTCACGGTAGAGCACTGAAACCGCGGTTGCGCGACGAGGTTGCGGCAGCGCTGAAGGCCTTTCAACAATTTCGGCTCACGGTAGAGCACTGAAACCGAATCTCGGTTTGTACGTCACAACACTGTAGTAGTTCTTTCAACAATTTCGGCTCACGGTAGAGCACTGAAACGGGTTGTGAAAGCCGGGTTGGGGAAGCGGCGGAGTGCTTTCAACAATTTCGGCTCACGGTAGAGCACTGAAACATCGTCGTAACGGGTTGGGGGGGGACACGCGAGATAAGTCTTTCAACAATTTCGGCTCACGGTAGAGCACTGAAACATACGTCGCTGTACCGTCTGATCCGCGACGTGCAGCCTTTCAACAATTTCGGCTCACGGTAGAGCACTGAAACGATCAACTGCACGTGTGGGTGACCAACGCGGGCGGACTTTCAACAATTTCGGCTCACGGTAGAGCACTGAAACTCTTGATCGTGTTGTGGACCGTTGTCAACGCGCCGGTACTTTCAACAATTTCGGCTCACGGTAGAGCACTGAAACTCCCTACTGTCTCGCGCATCACCAGATGTGATGCCGTCTTTCAACAATTTCGGCTCACGGTAGAGCACTGAAACCAGCGCGTTCGCGGCTTCGAGCACAGCAGCGCGCTTCGTCTTTCAACAATTTCGGCTCACGGTAGAGCACTGAAACCGACAAACAAAAAACCCCTACACCGCGTCGGTGTAGCTTTCAACAATTTCGGCTCACGGTAGAGCACTGAAACCTGCGACGCCTTTGCGCCCGAAGCTGCTCTCGTGAGCGCTTTCAACAATTTCGGCTCACGGTAGAGCACTGAAACCAACCACTAAAGACGCGACACAAATGATGATCGAGTCTTTCAACAATTTCGGCTCACGGTAGAGCACTGAAACACGCGTTGATCGCGGTTTGTATAAACTGCGCGGCAGCCTTTCAACAATTTCGGCTCACGGTAGAGCACTGAAACTCAATAACCCCAGAATGCGACATAGTTCCCTCCTACACCGACTTTCAACAATTTCGGCTCACGGTAGAGCACTGAAACCGCAACTTCGTTCGGTGCTTCGCGGATCGTGCGTAAACTTTCAACAATTTCGGCTCACGGTAGAGCACTGAAACCTTCCCTCGTGCTGAACGGCCCGCGCCGGTCGGAACCTTTCAACAATTTCGGCTCACGGTAGAGCACTGAAACACCACCAACCCAATCCGTCGCTGTACACCCACGTCGCTTTCAACAATTTCGGCTCACGGTAGAGCACTGAAACTTCACGTAGAGACCATGCCGCGTGTAGATCGCGGCGACTTTCAACAATTTCGGCTCACGGTAGAGCACTGAAACGTTCGCACACATCTGCGAACGGGCTTTTTGTGTGGGCTTTCAACAATTTCGGCTCACGGTAGAGCACTGAAACGGACGACGGCTATCTCGCGGATGTCCCGGCTGTCGGCCTTTCAACAATTTCGGCTCACGGTAGAGCACTGAAACCAGGGACGGGCGCGTGGAGTGATTGGAGATGGGATTCTTTCAACAATTTCGGCTCACGGTAGAGCACTGAAACTCTATGAAGATGATGGCACTCGGTTGATGGAGGTCGCTTTCAACAATTTCGGCTCACGGTAGAGCACTGAAACACGCTCGAGGCGTGCGCGGGTGCGTATCGCAAACAGCTTTCAACAATTTCGGCTCACGGTAGAGCACTGAAACACGTCGTCGACCAACCCCCCGAACCGAACAGTTCGTCTTTCAACAATTTCGGCTCACGGTAGAGCACTGAAACGGTCATCGCGACGACGGTGACGGCGATGATGCTGATCGCTTTCAACAATTTCGGCTCACGGTAGAGCACTGAAACCCGCGACGAGTCGCCACGATTCATCAATCAGAATCACGCTTTCAACAATTTCGGCTCACGGTAGAGCACTGAAACGCGCAGGCGCAGGGATGGCTGTCGGATACAACGGACTTTCAACAATTTCGGCTCACGGTAGAGCACTGAAACACAGCGATCTACAGCCAGCGCGCCCGCGTTGTTTGCAACTTTCAACAATTTCGGCTCACGGTAGAGCACTGAAACCCAATTCCGCGAGATAGGATTCACATCAACCGCTGGCTTTCAACAATTTCGGCTCACGGTAGAGCACTGAAACTCAATGTCTATCGAGACGCCGGTGCCGACCGACGGTGACTTTCAACAATTTCGGCTCACGGTAGAGCACTGAAACGTTATTGGTGGTTGACCAGTCCAATTTATTGTATAACTTTCAACAATTTCGGCTCACGGTAGAGCACTGAAACCGCGGCAGCGCGGGCTGTGACTGTCACAACACTGTGTCTTTCAACAATTTCGGCTCACGGTAGAGCACTGAAACCGCAACCGACGTTGTGTAGTCGTCGTGTCTAGTACTTTCAACAATTTCGGCTCACGGTAGAGCACTGAAACGCGTTTTAAGAGTTCCAGCGTCAGCCAGACGGCGAACCTTTCAACAATTTCGGCTCACGGTAGAGCACTGAAACAGTCAGCATATCACTACCCGCGCCGGATCGTATTGACTTTCAACAATTTCGGCTCACGGTAGAGCACTGAAACCAGGCATACAACGTCCACTCGCCGACATAATCCAACTTTCAACAATTTCGGCTCACGGTAGAGCACTGAAACACTACGCGACCCGCGTTCCGGTTGGACTGACCGGCGCTTTCAACAATTTCGGCTCACGGTAGAGCACTGAAACCCGCGCAGCGCAGTTTGGCCGAATTCCGCTGCTCGCGGCTTTCAACAATTTCGGCTCACGGTAGAGCACTGAAACACATCGAGCGCGTGGCGTCGCGGTTATCGCGTACACGCTTTCAACAATTTCGGCTCACGGTAGAGCACTGAAACGCCGAGTGGATTACA
>Ga0308395_1001043_pt1 | contig 19137 bp, 12 predicted proteins | sample Hotspr20SampleP4_FD_202097 | JGI IMG/M metagenome (GOLD analysis project Ga0308395, IMG submission 202097) | Hot spring phototrophic mat microbial communities from Mushroom Spring, Yellowstone National Park, Wyoming, United States - 20050930_P4 ...
CATCGGTGACCTGCTCAAAGGCCTGCTCCAGCAGGTTCTCACCCGTCTCCTGCATATGGCGGGCCAGCCGCTCGCAGAAGTAGTAGAGAGTGCGCATGTCAAAGTACCCGTCGCCCAGGTGACGGTACCCCAGGGCATAGCGCACCTGGACGTTATAGCAGAACTCGTTGTACATCTCCTCGTCGGTCCAGCCGTTGGCGGCTTTCAGAAACTCCAGGCCGACTAGCACATTCACCGGCACGTTGGGGCGGGAAGGCTGGTCCGCATAGAGGACGGCGAAAGGTCCTTCGTCCAGGCGGCAGAAAAATTCCCGATAAAAGGTTTCGGCCCAGGAGTTCTGCAATCGCTCCCGCAGGGGAGTGGGCAGTTCATCCACGTGGCTGGTCAGAGGGATTTGCCGGTGACGGGTGTTTGTTCGGAACATTCCGTTCTCCTCCGGTAGGGTTTTCTGGAATTATACCAGGATTCACCCGTTTGCGCGAAGACACTCAGGCTCAGTCCTGCCCTTTTTGCAGTGGAGTCAATGATGCTTTGCCAGCAGTTCGGCAGGTATGGATTCAACCGGATATGCACCGAAGAGCAGTAGCGGCCTTGCTCGCCGCTCGTCGCCGGGATGTCAGTCTGGTGGATTACACCAGTTTTGAACTGATGCGTCAACTGGCATTTACACTGTCTTCACCTTTAACCGCCACTTCGCTGAGTAGGGCTTTGAGATCTTGCCCGCCGGATACCCCCACTTGACAACCTCCCATCCTGCGGTAACATGAATATGGCCGTGCTAGACGGGGAGCTGGCGGTGCCCTGTACCCGCAATCCGCCATAGCGGGGTTGAATTCCTTCCCGAGGGCTCACGTCGCCGGCAACCCCTCCGGTCAGAAGGTGTTGAACGGTGGGTCCTGCGCGGCAGGAGCCTCCAAACCCCGCCAGGTCCGGGAGGAAGCAACGGTACGGAGTCCCTCCTGGGTGCCGCAGGGGTGCCTGCCCGGAGCCGGATGACCTGAGGCGGCCCGGCGGCCAGGTTCGACGGAAGGTGCACGGCCATTTTTTATTGGACGACGGATGACAGACCACGGACGACAGACGACGGACGACAGACCATAGACCGCAGGATGACCCCAAACCGGATTCTTCAGGGCGCGGTTGCCCTGGCTGCTTTGTTGCTGGTGGGCGGGCTCGCCGCCACCTATGAGGCGGACGCCATCCCCGTCACCCTGGTGGTGGACGGGGAGGCGCGTCCGGTCCGCACCCATCAGCAGACCGTCGGTGCGCTCCTGCTGGACATTGGCCTGGCTCTCCGCCCCGAGGACATTCTGGAGCCCGCCCCGGAGACGCCTCTCCAGCCAGGGATGACGGTGAAAGTCTCCCGGGCCCGCCCGGTGACCATTCAGGCCGACGGGCGAACCTGGACGGTCTGGACTCACGCCACGACGACGGACCGGATTCTGGCCGAGAGCGGCATCTCCCTCCACCCCGCCGACCGGGTCATCACGTCTCCCTGCGAGTCGGTCGCTGAGGTCCTGGCCTGCTCCGGCGACTTTGTGCGGGTCACCCGCGCGGTGCCGGTCACCCTCCACGAAGAGGGGCGAACGCTCTCCTTCACCACCGCCGCGCCCACCGTGGGGCAGGCGTTGCAGGAGATCGGCCTGGCCCTCTATCAGGCCGACCGCGTGCGGCCCGACTTGGGACAGCCCGTATCGGCCGGGATGCACATCTACCTGGGGCGCTCCCGTCCGGTCACCGTCCTGGTGGACGGGAAGACGGTCCGCACCCGTACCCACCGTGACCGGGTGGGAGAAGTGCTGGCCGACCTGGGCATCGTCCTGGTGGGCCAGGACTACACCGACCCGCCGCCGGATACCCCCCTGGGGGAAGAGACCGTGGTCCAGGTGGTCCGGGTGGCGGAGGCGTTCATGGTCCAACAGGAACCGATACCCTATCCGGTGCGCTGGCAGGCGGACCCCGAACTGGAAATAGACCATCGACGGCTGATCCAGGACGGGGCACCGGGCATCCGCCAGCGGCGCTGGCGGGTCCGCTACGAGAACGGCGCGGAGGTCGGCCGGACCCTTGAGGACGAATACGTGGCCGTCCCGCCGACGGACAAAATCATCGGCTACGGGACCAAGATTGTGATCCGGCAGTTGGAGACGCCGGAGGGAACGGTAGAGTACTGGCGGGTCATCCGTATGCTGGCGACCTCCTACAGTGCGTCCACGGCTGGCGTGCCGAAGACCGCCCCCTACTACGGGCGCACCCGGCTGGGCCTGCCGATGCGGAAGGGGATTGTCGCCGTGGACCCGCGCGTTATCCCGCTCCGCTCCCGAGTCTATGTGCCCGGATACGGCATTGGTCTGGCCGCCGATACCGGCGGCGCTATCAAAGGCCGGCGGATTGACCTGGGCTACGACGACGACAACCTGATCCTCTGGTACCGTTGGGTAGACGTCTACATTCTCACCCCTGTTCCGCCTCCCGACCAGATTCTGTACATACTGAATTGATCGGCCATCCGCCATGACCGACGTCCGGCAGATTCTCCGCCGTCATGGTCTGGAGCCCCGCCGGGAACTGGGGCAGCATTTCCTGGTGGACGCGGGGGCACTGGCCCGCATCGTGGCGGCGGCGGAGTTGACGCCTGACGACGAGGTGCTGGAAATCGGCGCCGGAGTGGGCAACCTGACCCATCGGCTGGCGGGCTCCGCCGGGCGTGTCGTCGCGGTGGAGATAGACCGGCGGTTTCTCCCGGTCCTGGAGGCCGAACTGGCCGACTACCCCAACGTCCATCTGGTCGTGGGGGACATTCTTGCCCTGGACCCGTCCGACCTGATGGGGGAGGGGCCGTACAAAGTGGTGGCGAACCTGCCGTATGCCATCACCTCGGCGGTGCTGCGCCACTTGTTGGAGGCTCGTGTCCCCCCACAGCGAATGGTGGTGACAGTCCAGCGGGAGGTGGCGGAGCGAATCGTGGCCCGGGGCGGGCGGATGAGCCTGCTGGCGGTCAGTGTCCAGTTTTACGGTCGCCCACAACTGTTGTTCCGCCTCCGGCCCGGCGCCTTCTACCCGCCGCCGGAGGTGGAGTCGGCGGTGGTCCGGATAGACCGTCACCTTCAGCCGCCGGTGGAGGTGACGGATGTGGGCTGGTTCTTCCAGGTGGTCCGGGCCGGGTTCTCTCAGCCCCGCAAGCAACTGAGCAACAGTCTGGCCAGCGGTCTGGGGATCTCGCCTGGGGAGGCCGCCAGCGCACTGCAGGAGGCCGGCGTAGACCCCCGCACCCGCGCGGAGCGCCTCACTCTGGAGGACTGGGCCCGACTGGCCCGCAGGTTAGGCCGTGCGATTTCAAGGGAGGGCGGCTGATTCAGGCCGATGGAAATTGTCCTCCCTGGGCATTTTGTGCTGGGCAAAGAATGATCACCGCGGGCGAAAAGGCCAAACTTGAGGGAGGAGGGGATGGCGGCGCAGCCGCCGGGGGGAGTGTCGGCGCAGGCCGACCACTGGCCGGAGGCCCAAAAAGGTGACTTCCGGTCACCGCTTGAATGAAGGAGGGGGATATGCAACGGGCATTTATTCGCTGGACGGTCGTGGGCCTGGGGGTGCTTTTTCTGGCCGGTTGCGCTCAGCCGGTCTACAACCCCACTCCTACGCCGGAGGAGGAACTGCCGCCGGTCACCGGCCCTCTTCCCTTCGGTGTTCCCCCTCCTACGGCACAACCGACGGTGGAGTATCCGCCCAGCCTGTATCTGTATCCCGGGGTTGTCTCGCTGGAGGTGGGGGAAACGGCAACGGTAGAAGTTTGGGTCGATGGGATGGGGGGAGTGAACATACTCTCCCTGGAAGTGAAATTTGACCCCGCGCTGGTTCAGATGGTGGACGCCGACCCGGCGGCGGAGGGCATTCAGGCGGCCCCGGGTGACCTGATGGGGGTTGTTCTGGAGAATCGGGTGGAGGGAGACCGCCTGATCTACCGGGCATCCGTCCAACCTGGAGCCGCGGCGAAGGATGCCGGGGTTCTGGTTTCGCTGACGTTTCGGGGAGCCGCTGCGGGGATTGCGATGCTTCAGGTGGGCCAAGTGATCGCTCAGGATGCAGATGGGAACCCGATCCTGGTAGATACTCTCTCTGAAGGGCTGGTCACCGTGGGTGAGGCGGCTGCTCTGCCAGCGGAGGAGCAACCGCCTCCGGTGGCTGAGACGCCGATTCCGCCTGTCCCCACTCCGACCTGGCCGGTTGTGGTACTCCCGACACCCTGGGGGGCGGGGGGTATTTACTATGTGGTGGAACCAGGGGAGAATCTCTTCCGCATCGGGCTGAAGTTTGGAACGACGGCCCAGGCGATTGCCGCCGCTAACAACATTCCGGACCCCCGACGGGTCCAGGCGGGGACGATGATCCTGGTCCCGGTACCTGCCCCGGGGGGAGGGTATGGGTACTACGTCCGGCGGGGGGATACGGCCTACTCCATCGCCCGTCGCTTCGGGATGACGGTGGAGGAACTGGCCAGTCTCAACAACATCGGGCCGGGTTTCACCATCCACCCCGGCACAGTTCTGAAAGTGGTGCCGAGGCGGTAAATGGGGCTTGAGGAGGACGTGCCAGGCACTTCCAGAAGTGCCTGGCACGTCTGTGTCTTCGGGGTGGATTACAAATCCCAGAGGGTCAGGCCAATGGTGGGGTCGGCCCGGCGGTAGACCGGTTCGGGAAACACCCGGGCCACGACCTCCAGCATGGGGAAAACCAGGCCCTCTATCAGATGTCCGCCCACGGTGCTGCCATCGGCCCGTCCCAGGACAGTGTGGACGTGGACGATGGGGGTGCCGTCCTCCCCGCGGGCCACGTTGCCGGTCATGCTCACGACCTCCACCTGTTCCTCCACCGGGATTTGCTGGTAGACGGCGGCGGTGGTATCAAAGTACCCCAGGGTGGCCCGGCGCATGGTGCCGATGGCCCACAGTACGGCAAAGCCCACGTTTTGTTCCGCTGCCCAGGACCGCAGGGAAGCGATTGCCTCTTCTCCAGCCTCCAGACGGATGAGAAAACGGCCGTCCACTTGCCGCACGCGCATCAAAGCCTCCTTTTAACGTAATCGCAGAGTACGCAGAGAACGCAGAGAAATTTTTGCTAAATTAAAACTCTGCGCTCTCTGCGTTCTCTGCGGTTTACGAATTAATGCGCCAGTAAGACGTCTCCTACCCGAATCCGATGGAGTGCGCCGTCGGGGGTGCGCAGGAGCAGGGTTCCCTCCTCGTCCACCCCTTCCGCGATGCCGTGCAGTTCTCTCTCTGAGGTGACCACCCGCACCGCCCGGCCCAGAGTGGCCAGGCGGGCGGCCCACTCCGCCCAGGGGCGCTCACCGGCCCGCCATCGCGCGTGGCGGCTGGCCACTCCGTCCAGGAACTGCTCCAGCAGAGAGTCCCGGTCCGTCTCCCGCCCGGTTTCGGCCAGGATGCTGGTGGCATCGGGGGCCAGGTCGGGCAGACTCTCCGCGGGCACGTTGACGTTGATCCCCACGCCGACGACGACAAATTCCACCCGGTCGCCGGAAATGCCGGTTTCGGCCAGCAGGCCGCCCAGTTTCCGCCAGGACTCCCCCCGAACGACGACCAGGTCGTTAGGCCACTTCAGGGAGACCGGAAGGCCGGCGGCCTTCTCTACGGCGTCCGCTGCGGCCAGCGCACAGAGCATGGTCAGGTCGGTGGGGTGGGGGAGGAGTGCCAGCCCCGGTGGAGGGCGGAAAAGGAGGGAGCACAGCAGCGAGGTGCCTGGTGGGGCCAGCCAGCGCCGTCCCAGGCGGCCCCGTCCGGCGGTCTGGTACTCTGCGGTGACGACCGTGCCCTCCGGCGCCCCCCGCGCGGCCAGGTCCCGCGCCACGTCGTTGGTGGACGTCGTGGAGGGCAGGTGGATTCGGGTGAATGAGAGACGGTCCATTCGGGTATCCCGCTTGGGGGCTATGATATACCCTTCGGTGGTGTTCGTCAAGTGCTTGCTTTTTCGGCCGTTTTGGGTAGAATCGGGGGCGAAGTGCAGTCCGGGCTAAAAGAGGCCGCGATGCAAAGAAGACAGGCATGGGCACACTTGTGGGGAATCGTACTTGTCCTTCTGCTCGGCAGCGGCTTGCGGATGGTGGGACTGGAGCAATCCCCGCCGGGCCTGGCCCCTGACGAAGCCTGCAACAGTTATGACGCGTATTCTATCTGGCATACCGGGCGCGACCAGCACGGTGTTTTTCTCCCCACGGTGATGCGCGCGCTGAACGATTACCGGATGCCCTTGTTTATCTACACCCAGGCGCCTCTGGTTGGGGCCGGTGGATTGACTGTCTTCAACGCGCGGCTGGCGGCCGCATTCTGGGGCATTCTGGCGATTGCCGCTCTGTACCGGCTGGGTAGAGAATGGTTTCATCCCCCGGTAGCACTTGCCTCAGCAGCATTTCTGGCTATCTCCCCCTGGGCTGTGCCCCTAAACCGGATTGCCCATGAGGGTAACGCAACCGTTGCCCCCGCTTTATTGGTGGCAATCTTGTTCTGGCGCTGGCGGCGGACAAGGCGCTTATCATACCTTATCGGGGCGGCAACTGCGGCGGGGCTGGGGCTATATACCTATTCCGTGATGAACCTGTTTCTGCCGCTGACGGTGGGGATGCTGGCCCTCGCTTCCCGGCATCAGATTCGGGCCCGATGGCCACAGGTCCTGATTGCTCTCGGTGTGGGGCTCTGCCTGACTCTGCCGATGGTCAGCAACCTCATCCGCTATCCTCAGCAGATGAGCGCCCGATACCGGGAAATCTCCGTCTTCCGCCCGGAGCGGACTTTTGGGGAGTCCTTGCGGCGGGTTGCCCTCTACGCGGGCTACAATCTGAGCCCGGATTACCTCTTTCTCCGGGGAGACCGGGACATCCTCCAGCATCCGGCCGGGATGGGCCAACTTTACATTGCTCAGGCCGTTCTGGTCCCGTTGGGGATCGCTTTTGGCTGGCGGCGGAAAGAGTGGCGGCTACCCATTTGCCTCAGTGGGGGCTGGCTGCTGGCCGCGCTTTTGCCAGTCGCATTGACGGAGCCCAACCTGCCCGGTTCGGGCCATTCCCTTCGGGGATTACCCGGGGGGGTGCCATGGCAACTGTGGTCCGGCCTGGGCTTGATCGCCCTGGACAATCTGATTCGGCACCGATTCGCTCGCTGGCTGGTGAGGGGAGCATTGGTGGGGTGGGTGATCTTCCAGGCCACCGGTTATTTTCGCTACTACTTCCGGGATTATCCCCGGGATGCTGCTCGTAATTTCAACGTGGTTATGAAAGCCGCCGCACTGGCCCTAAATTCTTGGAAGGATCGCTATCCAGCCATTTATTTTACCTGCGACTCCAACTGGCCGTATCTTTATTTTCTGTTCTTCACCCGGTATGACCCTCATCTGCTCCAGCAAGACCTTCCTGAACGTGGACCTATGCTCTTTGGCGCTGTCTCCCGTGTGGGCAAATTTCACAATGTTTGCAATACCCAGGAAATCTGGGATTCGGGCGCTCCAGGGCTATTCGTAGTACCTATCCAGGAAATCCCCGATGTTCCGCCTTTGGCTGTTGTGCCGGGCATGGATGGACAACCCCGATATAAACTCATTGGACGGTATTCCCCATGAGGCTTCTGCGATTATTTCTCCCTGCGTTTCTTCTCTTGTGTTCCTTTGGCATTCTGGTTTTTGGAGCGCGGTCCCTTTCCCTGACTTCGGATGAGCCAGCACATGTTGCAGCCGGATACGCCTTGCTGGCACGCGGAAAAACGGCTTTCTGGGTCCTTCCTCAGCACGGTCATCCCCCTCTGCTGAACATCCTGGAATCTATCCTGGTATATCTTGAAAAACCGGGTATTCCTTTGGAGCGCCTGGATGGATGGCCTCTATGGCTGACCGATTATGTACGGGCATTCGTGCCTTACTTGATGCCTGTGGAACGGACAGAAGTGATTATCCGGATGCCCATTATCTTTCTGACGGTTCTTCTGGGTGCCTTGATCTTCCGATGGGGAAAGGAACTGGGGAACTATTTTACCGGGTTGATCGCGCTGGTTGTTTTCTGCTTTGACCCCAATCTTCTGGCTCATGGTCGCCTGGCAACCACGGACGTGGGAACGGTTACCCTCGGGACAGCCAGTCTGTATCTCGTCTGGCGCTGGCTGGAATCCCCTTCCTGGGGAAAAGCCGCGGGGATAGGTGGGCTGCTGGGGCTGACGATGCTGGCAAAAGGAAACGGACTCCTCTGGACTGGTGCTGTGGGCCTGATCGTTCTCTGGAAGATCATCACCGAAAAACCAGAGAAGAGGATCACCAGGCTTTGTCAAGGGCTGTTGGTTGGCTTGTTGAGCTTTCTGATCCTGTGGGCCGGATATGCTTTTACATGGGGCCCTATCCGTGAAGAGATTCCAGGTATGTACCCCGCGCCCGATCACTGGAACGGGCTGATTTCCCAGGCGCTCAGTGCGGAAAAGCGATGGGTGTTTGCAATAGGAATGCAGAAACACGGGAACTGGTGGTGGTATTTCCCTCTCGCTTTTCTGATCAAAAATCCTCTCCCTCTTCTTCTGGGGTTGGGCATTGGTGGCATTTACCTTCTCCGGCGCCCCGTTCCCCGCACCTTTTTGGTGGACCTGGGGCTGTTTTCGCTTCTATACGCTGTCGTTTCTATAAAAAATGGAATGAACATCGGCTACCGGCACATGCTGCCGGTGCACCCATTGATCTATCTGACCATCGGCGAAGGAATACGTCGTTTCTGCGCCGCGGGCAGGTTCTGGAGATGGCTTGTTGCTGCTGTCCTGGGGCTCTGGTATGTTGTGGGAACTGTACGAATGTTCCCTTATGAAATCGCTTATTTTAACGAACTGATTGGTGGCCCTCGGAATGGGCACTATTACCTGGTGGACTCCAACATAGATTGGGGCCAGGGGTACAAAGCATTGCGGCGTTATCTGGATCAGCACCCCGGACCTATCCCTAAGATTGCTTATCATTTTACCAACATTCTTCCCAGTTATTACGGCATTCCCTCTGAGGCCTTACCGCCGGAGATCACCGCTCCTCCCCTGACCGCGCCGTTTCATCCCCTACCTGGACGGTACGTGATCAGCATCACATCCCTTCAGCGAGGATGGTCCGAAGCCCCTTCCATGTACGCCTGGTTTCGGCAGGTGCAACCCACGGCTGAAATCGGCTATTCGTTCTTTTTGTACGATATATCGCCGCCGCCCCTGCATTGGATTGCTCAGTGCAATGTCCCCGTGGTCCCTCTTTCCGAACAGGTGATTGCACGGGGATTTGGACGAAGCGACCTTCGCCGGGTGGAATTTGATTGTAGGGCGGGATGGGTATATCCTTCTGGCAGTACCAGGCCGGGAGTATACGCCCTGCACAATGACCTCATCCAGGAACGTAAGCGGAAACTTCCCTCTCTCCTGTTTTCTTCGTCTGTTCCCCGGGACCCCTTTGTCGTCCGGCGGCTCAGTGAGGTGCGCCTCTCGTTGGATATGAACCGTTATACGACCGATTACCCTGCTTTCGTGTTGTATGAACAGGAGAAGCCACCTGCGGTACCTGATTCCCCGATGGTCGTCGCTGGGCGCGCGGAGGCAATTCCAAACTCGGATGGGGTTCAGGTTGCTGTTCCTGTTGCCCTCTCGGGCCCTCTGGCGTTTCTGGGCGCCGGGGTGTACCGGGATGGCCCGGGTCTGGATGTGGAGACCTGGTGGCAGGTCGCAGAGGGGCCGATTGCCCGACCGTTTTCCATTATGGGGCATCTGCTGACCCCTGGCGGGGAAGTGCCGGGGGTATCAGATGGATTGGCGGTCTTGCCGGTGGAACTTCTTCCAGGCGACATCCTGGTACAGCGGCATCGCTTTGAGGGGGTGACGGGTGAAGAGTTTCTTCTTCGCACCGGCGCCTACTGGCTGGATACGATGGAACGCTGGCCAGTCGCAGGTGCGCCTGGGGCCGATGTACTGTGGGTATCCCTGCGGGCGGAGACCTCTCCATGAAGCGTTGCAGTTTGTGGCTAACCTGCATTCTCTTGCTGGTTTTCTGGCTCTTCCTGCTGGCTGGGAGCAGGGCTCTTTCCTTCTCTATGGACGAACCTCTCCATATTGCGGCTGGTTATGCTTTCCTGGCGCGGGGGGTGGATAGCCTCTGGCATCTTTCTTACTATATTCAGCCGCCCCTACCCGGTATCATTGCTTCTGTCCTTATCTACGCGACTAACTCCGCTGTTCCAATAGAGACTCTGGCTGGCTGGGGGGAGAATTTTGTAGAATACACTGCCTCATTTCTCCCTTATATACAGCCAATGGAACGTGCGGAAATTCTCAGCCGTGTGCCGGTTATGCTGATGAGTCTCCTGCTGGTGGCATTGGTCTACCGATGGACAGTCCGCCTGACCCGTGCTCCCCTGGCAGGCTTCCTGGCCGTCATCGTACTGACTTTTGATCCTCTCCTCCGAGCCCACAGCCGGTTTGCCACGACCGACTTGGGTGTCACGCTGATGGCCCTCGTCGCCGCGTATGCTACCTGGCAGTGGTTTCAGGTCCCCTCCTGGTCCAGGGCGGTGGTTCTGGGGCTCTGCCTGGGCTCCGCACTGGTGACGAAGTTCTCATCCATCCTGTACATTGCCTCATCGGGTGTGACGATCCTCTGGAAATTGATCACCACTCGACGGTGGGAACACGGGGCTCAAGGAGCGATTTCGTTCATTGTGGCTCTGCTGGTCCCCTGGGCATTCTACGGGTGGGAAACAGGACGCGTAACCCATTTTCCCATCCCTGTTCCAGCCCATCTGTACTGGCAAACTCTCCTGGATGTCAACCGGAGCGCGGGAGGGAGAATTTTTATTGCTTTCGGAGAATTGCGATTTGGCTCTCACTGGTGGTACTTTCCCCTCAATTTTCTGATCAAGAATCCGATCCCCTGGCTGATCGCGGTGGCCTGGGGAGGGCTGAGCCTCCTGAAAACAAAAACACGATGGCAAACCTGGATTTCGGTGGCGGTCTATCCCGCTATCTATGGCTCTATCGCCGTAGTCCAGGGAATGAATGTCAGTTACCGGCATTTCCTGCCGGTCCATCCTTTCCTGGCTATGCTGGCCGCATACGGGGTGTGGCGGGCTATCCGGAGAAAGGCAAGGTATCTCCTGGCGATGTGGTCTCTTCTGGGCCTCTGGTACATTGGAGAGACGTTCTGGATTTTCCCGGACGAACTGGCCTATTTCAACCAGTTGGTGGGGGGGCCATCCGGGGCTCCTCGCTACCTGGTGGACTACACCCAGGATTGGGGACAATCTATGAAGCAGTTGCGGGCGTACCTGGATGCTCATCCCGGCCCGGAGCCCTATGTGGTCTACTACACTCACGTTCGCCCGGAGTATTACGGGATTCGTTATCGCTCCCTCTCTCCTTCTCCAGGAGCAACCCATCAGGTGACGCCCTTTTATCCTCAACCTGGGCGGTATGCCATCGGCATTGCGACCCTCTACGGTCTGGTGGGGCGCGATCGGATGGAATTGGAGTGGTTTCGCCGGGCCACTCCCCGGGCGATGGTCGGGCACGCCTACTATGTGTATGAGGTCAACAATCAACCCCGTTGGCTATTTCAATGCTCAACACCGTTGCCTCCCCTGGATGCCCAGGCAATCAGCCGGGGTTTTGCTTCCCCCAACTTGCGGGTGGGCACCTTTGACTGCGCCCACGGGTGGCTGTATCCGGATGGGGGGAACAGCCTGGGGGTGTATGCCCTTCACGGTCATCTTCTTCGTCAGCCGAAAGAGTTTCTACCTTCCAACCTTCGCCCGGAGCCGATGCCGTCCGATCTCTTCATCGTCCGGCACTTATCGGATGCCCGGCTATCCTACTGGCAGTCCTTCTTTGGGTTGCTGCCGGCCTTTGCTCTGTATGAACGAGAGGCAGGGCTGGTCCCACAAATTCCCGCTGATGGGTTGGGTATTGGGACTGTGGAAAATCCTCTGTCGGCTACCCCGGTGGCGGACCAGCCTGTTCGTCTTGCGGGCCCTCTGGCGTTTCTGGGGGCCGGGGTGTACCGGGACGGCCTGGGTCTGGATGTGGAGACCTGGTGGCAGGTCACCGCAGGGCCGGTTGCCCAACCGTTTTCCATTATGGGGCATCTGCTGACCCCGGGTGGGGAAGTGCTGGGGGTATCGGACGGGCTGGCGGTCTCGCCAGTGGAACTTCTTCCAGGCGACATTCTGGTACAGCGGCATCGGTTTGATGGGGTGACGGGTGAGGAGTTTCTTCTCCGCACCGGTGCCTACTGGCTGGATACGATGGAGCGCTGGCCAGTCGCAGGGGAGCCAGGCGCGGATGCCGTCTTCATCCGAATCCACGCCAACCCATTCCCTTCAGAGGCGAGATGAGCAAGAACATCGGTTCCGGATTTATATGGATTCTCCTGGCCTTCCTGGCGCTGGGCCTGGTGTATGGCCTGGTGGTTCCACCCTTTGAGAATCTGGATGAAATAGAGCATTTCGGGGTGATCTGGCACATCGCCGATACTGGCCGCCTACCCGTGCACGGCACACCGGAGACAGAAGTCTATCACTACCGCCAGGAGGCGTCCCAGCCTCCCCTCTACCACCTGCTCTCTGCTGGACTGGTCCGCTTTCTGGGCCTCCGGGCCGACGATATGGGGGCCTATCTGCGCTTCAACCCGCGGGTGGCCTGTGGCCCCAATGCTCCCTTCCTCTACGACAACCGGGCCATTCTCTACCACAATCCCCACCTGAACCATTTCCCCTGGCATGGCGCTCTCCGGATGCTGCATCTGTTGCGGTTCTGGTCCACTCTTCTGCAAGTTTTAACTGTCGTGGGAACGTACGCGCTGGCGCGCCGGGCATTTCCTGACCGTCCCGGAGTTCCCCTCCTGGCAACAGCGATTGTGGCCTTCAACCCGCAGTTTCTCTTCGTCGCCAGTGGCGTTAATAACGACAATCTGGTGACTCCTCTGGCAACCTGGGGGCTGTATCTGGTGTTGCGCTTCTGGCAGGAAGGCCCCTCGGTCCGGCGTGCTCTGGGACTGGGCTTCCTGATCGGGCTGGCGGGCCTCTCCAAACTGAGTGGCTGGCTCCTGGTTCCCCTCGCTCTGGGCGTGATTCTGCTTCGTGCTCTCTGGCTCCTCCAGAGAGAGACTAACCGCTCTTCTTCCCAAATTGGTCATTGGTCATTGGGTCATTGGTCATTGGTCATTAGTCATTCTTTTTTGGTGATTCTCCCCGCCCTGGCCCTTTCCGGCTGGTGGTTCTGGCGCAACTGGCGCCTCTACGGCGACCCTACCGCACTGGCTCCCATGCTTCAACTGGTGGGCTTGCGAGGCTCCCCCATCTATCCGTGGAACGAGGCCGGGCTGATGTTCCGCTCCTTCTGGGGGCAGATTCCCTGTTCCTTCTACCCGGCTGGTTTCTATGTCCTCTACGCTCTCCTGACCGCGCTGGGGGCCATCGGTCTGGCCTGGGGATGGCGTCGCCTCGCCCCAGGGGAGCGGTGGGCCACTGCCCTCTGCGCTGTCTGGTTTCTCCTGGTACTGGTGGGGTGGATGCGGTGGAACCTGACCACCCCCGCACCCGGTGGCCGCCTCCTCTTCCCCGCCCTTCCCGCCGTGGCCCTTCTCCTGGCCACTGGCCTCTCTTCTCTCATTGGTCATTGGTCATTCGGTCATTGGTCATTCCCTTATTGGTCATTGGTCATTCTTCTATTTCTTTCCGCTCTCTGGGTTGTCGCCGGCATCCTGCCCGCCTTCTATGCCCCACCTCCACGCTATCCGGATGCGGTAGCGGTTCGTCCCCAGCATCGGGTGGATGCCCATTTCGGGGACTCCATCCGCCTGATCGGCTACGACCTGCGGGCCCGGGAGGCGGAGCATTTTCTGGACATCACCCTCTACTGGCAGGCCGCTGCGCCAATCCCCGAGGACCACATCATGGCTCTGCAACTGGTCTCGCCAATTCCCGGAGATAATACCCTGCGCTGGACTTACGACTCCTGGCCGGGGCGCGGCAATTACCCCACCTCGGCCTGGCGGCCCGGCGAGGTCATCCGGGACCGCTACCGATTCCGCCTTCCTGCCGCTGACTTTCTGACTCAGGCCTGGGACCTGCAGGTGGTCCTCTATGAGCCGGAGAGGGGGGGACTGCCCGTTCGGGTGGACGAGACTTCGGTCGGGAACCGCCTGATTCTCCACCGGCTACGGCTGCCGGGGCGGGAGCCGGTCTGTCCGGAATCGGGTCGCCTGAGTTCCGACGTCCGTCTGGGGGAGAGCGTGGCCCTGACCCACGCCGAAGTGGTTCCAGAGACCGGGGACATCCAGGTCATCCTCTGCTGGAAGAGCCTCGCTCCGCTGGACCGGGACTATCAGGTCTTCGTCCACCTCTACGACGCCTCCGGCACCCTGGTGGCTGCCGGCGACGGGCCGCCGATGGGCGGCGCGTTCCCCTCCTCCTTCTGGCAGCCGGGAGACGTTGTTCTGGACATCCACCGTCTGCCCGCGCTGGTAGAGGGCGGGCGCGTGGCCGTGGGGCTTTACCGGCTGGACGATGGCACTCGCCTGCCGGTGACCATCGGGGGAGAGCCGGTCCCCGATGCCGCCATCCCGATCTGGCCTGTTCGGCCGTGAGGGACCCTGTATGCGCTTCGCCCGGTGGATTCCCCTTCTTCTCCTTTTGCTGGGTTCCTGGTGGCTGAGCCTTTGGGCCGCCCGGGCTACCTCTATGACCATTGACGAGGGCCTTCACATCACCAGTGGTTACACGATGCTCCGCACAGGGGACTATCGCCTGGTGGAAGAGCATCCTCCGCTGGTCAAGATGTGGATTGCGCTACCTCTTCTGGGCGTGCCCGACCTGCCGGACCCCACGTCCTTTGCGCCCTGGGCCGAGGCGGCAATCCCTACGACCGAAAGCCTTCCCCTGCTGCGGCTGACCCAGCAGTGGTTTTATCCGTATCAACCTGTAGACCGCCTGGTGATCCCCGCCCGGGCAATGAGCGCTCTTCTGAACATCCTGCTTGGAGCCATTGTCTTCCGTTGGGGGATGGACCTTTGGGGATGGTCGGGGGGACTGGTGTCTCTCTGCCTGTGGGCTGCTGACCCGAATCTTCTGGCTCACGCCTCCGTTGCCGGGACCGACCTGGGCGCCACGGCAATGATTGCCCTGGCCCTCTTCACCTTTCATCGCTTTCTGGCCTCTCCTGCTTTCTCCCGCCTGATTCTGGCTGGGGTTACCCTGGGATTGGCCCAGGGAGCAAAGACTTCTGCGCTGATACTATTGCCTGTGGTGTTGTTAATCGGGATGATCGCGCTCCCTGCCCGGCGCCGGGGCATTCTCCTGGTACTCCTGTTGCTGGCCGGCCTGACCCTCTGGGCACTGTACCGATTCCAGATCGGGCCCGTGCCTTCTCTCCCCTTTCCGGTCCCTGCTCCTGCCCACAGCATTCCCTGGATGCGCCTACGCCAGCATATGCTGGACGGACACGCGGCTTTCCTGCTGGGGGAAAACCGGACCCACGGCTGGTGGTACTACTTTCCTGTCGCCTTTGCTCTGAAGACCCCCCTGCCCACCCTATTGCTCCTTCTGGCCCTCATGGTTACCGCCCTCCACGGAGGGATTCGGAGGGTTCTCCGCTACAGAAGAGGCCTGCTCACCAGATTCCCGGAGATTTCCTGGAAACCGGCGCTGGCACGCTGGGGGTTGCCGGTCCTCTTTCCTCTTCTCTACGGTGTTAGCAGTCTATTCAGCCCACTGAACATCGGCTACCGCCATCTCCTGCCCGTGCTCCCGTTCCTGTTCATTCTCGCTGGGCGCCTTAGCACCCCGCCTATTCCACAGGCTAAAGCCCGTGCTACTTCTTCACGGGCTAAAGCCCGTGCTACTTCTTCACAGGCTGAAACCCGTGCTACCTCTCCCCTACTTCCTACTCCCTACTCCCTACTCCGTATCGCGTCCCTGGCCTGGCTGGCCCTGGGCACTCTGCGCATCGCGCCCCACTATCTGGCCTACTTCAACGAACTGGCGGGGGGGTCGGATAACGGCTGGCGCTATCTGGCCGACTCCAACACGGATTGGGGGCAGGGATACAAGGACCTGGCTCGTTTTCAGAAAGAGCGGCATCTGGGCCCTGTACGCCTCTCAGCGTTTATTTTTTACGACCCGGCGATTTACGGAGTCCGCTATGAGCCTCTGACTCCTATGCGGGGGGATACTCCGGCCATCTTTCCCTCCCGCCTCAACCCGCCCCCGGGCGATTACGTGATCAGCGCCACCACGCTGGATGGCATCCCGCTGGTGGACCCGGAGATGTACGACTGGTTCCGCAAGCGGGAGCCGGATGCCCGCATCGCCCACGTTCTCTTCTACTACCACATCCCGCCCCAGGACTCGCCTCCGACCTGGGTGGCCCAGTGTACCGTTCCGGATGTGCCCCTTTCGCCAGAAGCGGTCGCCGAGGGGTTCGGCCGGGACGACCTCCGCCGGGTCTACTTTGACTGCACCGAGGGGTGGTTGTATCCCGCCGGGGGGGATGTGCCGGGGTGGTACGTTTTCTATCAGGATCCGGTGACGGAGACTCCTTTCGCCCGGTCCCATCTCTCTCCGGCCCGCCTCTCCTACGAACAGAAGCGGCGGAGTGGGACGCCACCTTTCCGGGTTTACGAATGGCCGGCCGGTGCGCGGGTCCCCGGCCTGTCCGTTCATCTCGTGCTCCCCGAGGGGATGTCTTCCCCTGTTCCGTTGGATGGCCCGCTGACTTTTCTGGGTGCCACGGCCTCCCGTCAGGCGGACGCGCTGGAGGTGGAGACCTGGTGGCAGGTGACGGCGGGGCCGATTACCCGTCCCCTCTCCATTATGGCGCACCTGCTGACGGATGCCGGTGATGTGCTGGGCCTGGCCGACGGGCTGGGGGTCTCCCCGGTGATGTGGCAGCTCGGTGACGTCATTGTCCAGCGGCATCGGTTTCCTCTCCCCCAGGCCAGCGTCGGGCTCTATCTGCGCACCGGCGCCTACTGGCTGGACACGATGGAGCGGTGGCCCCTTGCCAGAGCGCCAGAAGTGAATATCATGCTCATATCGTTACCCATAGGTAACGATTCAGCCGATTGAAATCGTCCTCCCTGGGCACTTCGTGCCGGGTGTCGGCCTTCGCCGACACTCTGCGGTCGGCGAAGGCCGACCATCGGCTGCAGGCCCAGGAAGGCTGACTTCAGTCAGCGCCTGAATAGTTACACCCATAGATTCCAAATGGCGAGGAGATAGCCATCCCATGAAAAAACTGGTCTCTCTTCTGGGTCTCATCTTCCTGCTCGCCCTTATGGCGGGGGCTGCTTCGGTGGCCGCGCCGCCCCCGCCGGATCCCGGCCGTTCCCCCCTCTCTCCGGCCCAGGCGGGTGCAGAGGGCTGGTTGCCCGCCCCACCGATAGAGACCCAATCCTTTACTCCCAACCCGCTGGTCAACGGCAATTTTGATCAACTTCCGTTTTACTGGCGTGTTCCCAATCACTTTATCGCTGGCGGCTGGGCCCGTTGGTGGATGGAGGGCTCCGTAATCCCCGAGTTTGACGATGTGCGCTCCTGGCGTCCCTGGCGGTATGACGGCGATCACGCTCAGGTTTATTTCAAGTTGGGTAATACCTACGAGGCGGGTATCTATCAGGTTGTCACCGGCCTTACCCCCTGTGTTCCCTACCGCCTCACTATGTGGGCCCGAAACCACTCGCTGGATGGCGTGCTGCCTCATGCCCGCATCGGCCTGGACCCCCAGGGGACTCCTTTGACCACCCGGGCCCCCATAGGTCCTAACGATGAGGATAGCGTGGTCCGCACCGGCCTGCCCCCTTTAACTGTCTGGTCGCGGGAACAAACATCGCTTTTCACCTGGGAGGAACTCTCGGTAGAGGCTGAGCCGCTCGAGGATAGGTTGACGGTTATTCTCTATGCGTACCCCGAATCCCCGAATGACGGGCGTGCCTATTACTTTGATACGTTCTGGGATGCGGGCCGTCTGATCACCTCCACTTATCCGGGTGGCCGGTTGCCCGAACCCACTTCCTGGACACCTTCCGGGTTCATCACAAACGTGGTGGTGACCCCTGTGCTGGATTCCTTGGTGATAGAGTGGGAAACCCTTGCCCCTGCGTCCACCCAGGTCTGGTATGATGTCTTCTCCCCGGTTTCGCCGAGCATCACTGGGACTCTTCCCTACACAGTCTATCTTCCGCTGGTGCTGCGCAGTCCCTTTCTGCAACATGCGACTCCGCTGGACCTGACACCGGTGACCCACCATCGTGCGGTGATCTCCGGCCTGCAGGACGGCCAGACGGTGCGGTTCTATCTCCTTTCCCGTCGTCCGCTTACGGACGCCTGTATCACCGAGGTGTACGGGCCGATGGAGGTCACGGTGACCGTTCCACCCATCATCCGGACATATCTGCCTTTGATTCTTCGAGTCTCCGGGCGATGAAGAGTGGCGATGAAGCGCACCCTGACCGAACCCATCCCGTTGCTCCTGGCCTTTCTCGTCCTGGGCCTGGCCTATAATTTCGTTGTTCCCCCTTTTGAAAACCTGGATGAACTGGAGCACTTTGGGGTGGTCCGCCACATTGCCGATACAGGCCATCTGCCCGTCCACGGTGCGCCGGAAGCGGAAACTTACCACTACCGTCAGGAGGCCTCTCAGCCTCTGCTGTACTACCTCCTCTCCGCCGGGCTGATCTGGTTGCTGGGGTTGCATGCTGACGACGCGGACGCCTATGAGCCTATCCGAAAAACGGGTATAATTGGACCCGGGAGGTGAACAAATGACCAAAGAACGGACTCGGGCCAGAACGCCCAACAACAAAACTACTACTCTGTCAAAGCTGATTTTTCAGTTTGGCCGGATTTGAGAAACACCCTGCTGGCTGGATATGTGGGCCTATAATGACCTCATTTGCCCATATTTGGGGGTATTCAACCCCATCGCAAATATAAGTTTCATAATTGACAGAGTACTACCACCGGCTTTCGTATTTCCGATGAACTGTGGGAGGTGCTCCAACCCCTTCTTCCCGAGCACCGGAACACTCACCCGCTGGGTGGAGGTCGCCCCCGGCGGCCAGATAGAGAGTGCGCCGATG
>Ga0308395_1001046_pt1 | contig 19094 bp, 9 predicted proteins | sample Hotspr20SampleP4_FD_202097 | JGI IMG/M metagenome (GOLD analysis project Ga0308395, IMG submission 202097) | Hot spring phototrophic mat microbial communities from Mushroom Spring, Yellowstone National Park, Wyoming, United States - 20050930_P4 ...
TAGAAGGATGCTGTAGGCCACGCCCCAGATGGCACCCACCACCACGGCCAGCGGCCCTGCGATCGCCCAGATGGAGGTCGCTTCCCATCCCAAAACGCTGTCTATGGCCTTTTCCTTGGCCAGAAAGCCGAACAACGGTGGCAGACCGGCCATCGAAAGCGCCGCTGTCGTGGCGAGGACTGCCGAGACAGGCATCTGGCGTGCCAATCCACCCAAGGACATCAGATCACGCGTGCCTGTGGCGTGGTCAACGATGCCCACAATCAGGAACAAGGCCGCCTTGTAGAATGCGTGCGCCATGATAACGACCATCAACGCCTTCAGGGCAGCGGAGGTGCCCACACCGATAAGTGCGACCATAAGGCCCAATGCGCTGACCGTGGTATAGGCGAGCAATGCCTTCAGGTCGGTCTGCTTGAAGGCAAGATAAGCGCCCCACACCAGCGTGGTCAGGCCGACGACCGCGACGAGATCACGCCAGACGGTGTTGCCACCCATCGCCGGATAGAGGCGTGCCAGGAGGTATACACCTGCCTTGACCATCGTGGCGGAATGCAGATAGGTGCTGGCAGGCGTGGGCGCCTGCATGGCATCCGGCAGCCAAATGTGGAAGGGCACCTGCGCTGACTTGGCAAAAGCCCCCGTCAAGATCAGAATGAGAACCGGCAGGTATAGCGGGTGTGCCTGGAGCATCTCACCGCGAGCCACCCATTCACTCAGCCGCAGACTGTCGGCCATCTGACCTACCACAACCAAGCCCAACAGCAGCGCCAGACCACCGCCAGCTGTGATCAACAGCGCCTTCAACGCTCCGTAACGTGCCTTCGCCTCCTCGTGATGGAAGCCGATGAGAAGAAACGATGTCACACTGGTCAGTTCCCAAAACACAAACAGCGTGATCGCGTCATCTGCCAATACGAGGCCCAGCATCGAACCCATGAACAACAACGTATAGGACTGAAAGCGATTGACATGGGGATGCCCTGCCAGGTAGTAGCCGGAGTAGGCGATCACCAGCGCGCCAATGCCGCTGACGAGCAGAGCGAATAGCAGGCTGAGTCCATCCAGACGCAGGGCGAATTCTACACCTATCTGTGGCACCCAGGGATACACCACAGACATCTGAGAAGCCAATCCATCGTTGTTCGCCAGCGTCACAAGCCAGACTGACATCGCTGCCGGCACCACCGCCAGAGCCCAGTCGCCAGCTCTTCTCAACCAGCCGACCAACGGGGCGATCAAGAATGGCAATGCAACGATAACAATCAGTGGCATTTTCCCTCCGTGCGCGTCTGTATATGGTACGTGACCGGCTTGGCCACACGTGCAGGGCTGCACGTCGGAGCCCGGGTGTAAGCCGCGGCGCAGCACACCCTTGAATCAAACGCGCCCTATTATACCACCGGTGGGCGCACGTCGCACCTTGGCGCCCCCTCTTGGGTGCATTTCAGCTTGGGGGCAAGTTCTGGCGTGCACGCGCCAAAAACGGCTCAAATGTCCACAAAAATGGCCGAAAAACCGTCTGTAACAGTCCAAGCGATATAGCGGCACACTGTGGGGGCGCACGGCCGTGCGCCCCCACAGCCTTCTCGCAGAGCGAGGGCGGTTGCCGAGCACACCCACTCCCCCGGCACGGGTGCAGCGCGCTGTACCCCTACACCGCACGGCAGGCGAAGGGGAGCCCGCGCCCTCTCCGTGGACGGAGAGAGTTGGGGTGGAGGTATTTCAACTTTGTCCCTAAATTGAGAGATACACTCTCCTGATGAAAGAGTGTTGGAAAAGTCCCCTGGCCCACTCAGATTTGCATAGGAAAAATAGGTCAATAAAACAGGTAACTAAAGACTTTTCAACGCTCTCCGATAGGCAAAGTTCACTTCCACGGCACTATGTGGTAAAATATAAAGGAGTGAGGACAAACGTGGAGGTGATGGAAATGTACTATCCTATCTGGTATGACCCGACGTTTTTCATCTTCATCGTGCCCGCCCTCATCTTGGGCTTGATCGCCCAAGCCGTAGTGCAAGGGCGTTTCAACCAATATTCCCAGGTGCGCACCCTGCGCGGGCTCACGGGTGCCCAGGCGGCACGTGCCATCCTGGACGCCAACGGCCTGGTGAACGTGACGATCGAGGAGACCACCGGCTTCCTAAGCGACCACTATGATCCGCGTACGCGGACGTTGCGCCTGTCGCCGCAGGTGGCGCGCAGCCCGTCCATCGCCGCCGTGGGTGTCGCGGCGCACGAAGCTGGGCATGCCCTGCAGCACGCTTCAGGGTACTTTCCTCTGCAGATCCGCTCTGCAATGGTGCCGGCAGTGCAATTCGGCACCTGGCTGGGGCCGCTGGTCATCATGGCCGGCATCCTGCTCGAAGTGACCATGGGCGCTTTCCGGTTGGGCAACACGATTGCGTGGCTGGGCGTGGCTCTGTTTTCCTTGGTGGCGGTCTTTTCCTTCGTCACCCTGCCGGTTGAGCTCGACGCCAGTGCGCGCGCCCGGCAGCTGCTGATGCACTATCGCATCGTCAATCAACAAGAACTGGCCGGCGTCAGCAGCGTGCTGAACGCCGCCGCCTGGACCTATGTCGTCGCAGCATTGGCAGCCCTGCTGCAGGTGCTGCGCTGGGTGATGATCCTCACTGCTTCTGAGCGCCGCAGGTGATTTCTAACAGGTGACTTCCGATGAAATGTGTGCGTTGGATCCGATTGATCAGCGTCGTGTTGGCGCTCACGACCATGGCGTGCAGCGCCTTGCCTTCTGTTCAGGTGTATCTCGAATGGCCGCCGCTAAACTCGGCGGCCTCCACCCCGGCAGCACAAGCGCGTGACCAGGGCGGCGAGGAGCGCGGCGCGCTTTCGCAGGCGGCGCCCCCCTCGCCGGTCTACTTCCCCCCTACCGTGGCCCCTTCCCCCACCCCCCTGCCCGAAGCGGTGCTGCAACAAACTATGGCGGAAGACCAACTGTTGATCCATTTGTATGAGCGCATCAGCCCTTCCGTCGTGAGCATTCAGACCACCCGGGCCAGCAGCGGCAGGTTTATCCATCCGCCTCTTCCCCAGGGGATTCCCACCCCGCAGCTGCCTTTTCGCGAGTCGGGTGAGGGCTCCGGCTTTGTGATTGACACGCAAGGGCACATCGTCACCAACCACCACGTCGTTGCAGACACCCGCGAATTATTGGTGACCTTCTACGAAGGCACCAGCGTGCCCGCCACGGTGGTGGGCAGCGACCCGGACAGCGACCTGGCGGTCATCCAAGTGAACGTGCCGCCGGAAAGCTTGCGTCCGGTCGTCTGGGGCGATTCGGACCTGGTCAAGGTCGGGCAGCGTGCCATCGCCATCGGCAATCCGTTTGGCTATGAGAACACGCTTACCACAGGCATCATCAGCGGGCTGAGCCGCAGCCTGCCCGCGAGCACCGGCTATCGCATCCCCGAAATCATCCAGACCGACACAGCTATCAATCCGGGCAACTCCGGGGGGCCCCTGCTCAACATCCAGGGCGAGGTGATCGGGATCAACACAGCGATCGTGCCCAACATCAACCTGTTGGGCGAACGCAGTTTTTTGGGGATCGGGTTTGCCGTCCCATCGAACATGGCCCGGCGCGTGGTGCCCGAATTAATTGCCAAGGGCTCCTATGATCATCCCTGGCTGGGCTTCTGGGGCACGGATGTGGTGCCGCAGATCGCCGCTGCTATGAACCTGTCTGAAGCGCGGGGAGCTTTGGTGATCGAAGTGGTGCCGAACAGCCCGGCCGCCAACGCCGGACTGCGCGGCGGCACGCGCGAGATCGCAGTGCTCGGCCGGCCGGTCACCATCGGCGGCGATGTCATCATCGGCATTGACGACACCACAGTGCGCCGCTTTGACGACATCCTGGTCTATTTGAGCCGCAAAGGAAGTGTGGGCCAGCAGGTGACGCTGACCATCATCCGCGACGGCCAAGTTCAGACGCTCTCCGCCACGTTGGCAAAGCGTCCGCCACAGGCATTGCCGCGTGATTGATCCAAGTATAAAGGCAGCCTGCCAATGACTTCTCCCGCGCAACGCCCTCCGACACGCTATCTGCTGGCGTGGACCTTGGTGGGTCTGGCGGCGCTCGTCGTGACCTTCTTTCTGATGTGGCCGGACCGCCTGGTCGGACCACGATCGGCGGCGATGGGCTACCTGACCGCCCCGGCGACCGAGCAGCGCGCCGGCCTTGCTCCCTCGGCGACCCCGTCCGAAACCCCGACTCTGGCGCCCATCTCTACCACCCCCGTTCAACACGCGTCTCCTGCGCCGGCACCAAGGGAAGTCGCCACACCTATTGCTTCCAGTGCTGCGTCCCGTTTCGACGGCACGCGCGCCTATCAGTTCGTGCTGGAACAGCTCGCGTTCGGTCCTCGCCCGGTCGGCTCCGCAGCCGGTTGGAAAACCGGGGATTACATCATCCGGCAGCTGGAGTCATTCGGCTGGGAAGTGACCACCCAGGAATTCGTCTACAAAGGGGTGAAGGGACGCAACATCATCGGCAAAAGCGGCTCTGGACCTGTTCTCATCCTCGGGGCACATTACGACACGCGCCCGGTGGCCGATCAAGATCCCGACCCGGCTAAACGTACTGAGCCCATCCTGGGCGCCAACGACGGCGCGAGCGGCGTGGCTGTGCTGCTCGAGCTGGCACGCGTGCTCGACCGCTCGGCACTCAAGCGTGAGGTGTGGCTGACGTTTTTCGATGCAGAGGATCGGGGACAGCTGGATGGCTGGCCTTTTTCGGTGGGCGCGATGGAGATGGCACGGTGGCTGCCTCTCCGACCAGAGGCCATGGTGCTCGTGGACATGGTCGGCGACGCCGACCAGCAAATCTACTACGAACACAACTCACACCCGGAGCTGGCCGCCACCATCTGGGGGGTGGCGAAGTCGCTCGGCTATGAGGCATACTTCATTCCCCAGTACAAGTACGCCATCATTGATGACCACCTTCCGTTCGCCCAGCGCGGCATCCCCGCGGTGGACATCATTGATTTCGATTATCCCTACTGGCACACCGTCCAGGACACGGCGGATAAGGTGAGCGCGGCCAGCCTGGAACGTGTGGGCCATACCCTGCAGGTGTGGCTGGAGAGCCTTCCGGCTAAATAGCGGCGCGTCCGGCCGATTTATCGGGGTTTTGCCCGAGGATTTCCTCGCGACCGGGCAACCAGAGGAAGAACAGCGCGCCGAGCAGCTGCAAGCCACCCCCGACCAACAGGCACGAACGCACCCCCAGCGACTCCGCCAGCGCCGCACCCAGCAAAGGACCGATAAAAGAGGTGAAACTGCTCAACACATAGGTGGCTGCCACAAAGCGGGGACGCTTATCCTCCGGGCTCAGCGCCATCATCATCGCAAACAGGCCGATGTCGATTCCTGATGCGGCGAATCCCCACAGCGCTGCCACAGCAGACAGCCATTCCATGGAAGGGATCATCACGGTCGCCAGGGGATAGAGTCCGAACGCCAGGCCGGAGAGGAGCAACACGATGCGATCGCCCCAGCGATGCGACCAGCGCCCCCACAGAACATAACCCAGGGCCAGGAAGGCATATCCCACCCCTCCGCGCAGCCCGATGACCGTATCGCTGGCATGCAAATCGCGCACCCAGTAGACGCTGAACAGGGCATAGGGTACATAAAGCGCCAGGCGGAAGACCAGGGTCGCCAGGCTGTAGCGCACAAACAGGGGACTTTCCGCAAAGGAGCGCAGAAACACCCGCGCTCCCTCCAGCCCACTGCGTCTCCCACGAGCCGCCTGAGAATCGGCGACAAACGGAGGCACGTGTATCTGGCCAAAATGGACCATATGGAGCACCGCAGCCAGAAAGGAGAGCCCAAAGACGAGCTGATAGCCGAGAATGAAGGGGGTATAGTCGAGCAACAGGCCAAACAACGGAACAGAAATGGCCGAAATGATGGTCATAATCGCCCAGCGCACCCCCAAGAACTGGGCACGTATTTGCACCGGGATCGCCTGCTGCATCACGGTGAAGAAAGAAGGCACAAACACCGCCGTGGGAATGGCAGCCAGAGTCCAGATTGTCACCGCCAGAGGGGGCAGAACCGTCTTCTCAAAGGCCAAAGGCAACAGAGCGATCAGCAAGTAGGATGAACGGGCGATGATGCTGCTGATATTGGCAAGGCGCACCTGATCGGTGTGCCGTTCGGCATAAGCGCCTCCGGGAATGTAGGCGATCATGCCCACCAAGAACTGGCCAGCGGTGAGCAAGCTCATCATGGTGGGTGAGGCACCTAACCGCGCCAGAAATACGGGCAGATAAGTGACGATACCACCCTCGATCAGGCCGACCCAGCTGCCGCTGATGATCAGATTGCGGCAATTGCGCGCCGTGACCGCGTCCAAGGTAGCGCCACAGAACGAGCGAATGAGGGCGGAAAAATGCTGCGATGGCGAATGCATAGAAGATCGTTTTCGAGAAATGTTCGCCTGAAAATGGAATAGGAGCTCCGATTGCGGGTGGCATCCCTCACGAAAGAAGGAACAGGGTGAAGGCGCTTCCGCGTTGTCACCTGGTTCGATGGTCGCGCCCCAGAAGATGGGGGTTGAAACGCTCAATCACCAATCCACTCCACCAATGTGGCCACGCCCATGCCCACCCCAACGCACATAGTGGCCAGGCCGTAATACGGACGGCGCTCATAGGGTGCACGTCGCTTCATCTCGTGCACCAGGGTTGTCAAAATGCGCGCACCGGAGCAGCCGATAGGGTGGCCTAATGCGATGGCGCCGCCGTTGACATTGGTGATTTCGTGGCGCATTCCCAGTTGGCGCATCACCGCCAACGCCTGGGCGGCAAATGCCTCGTTCAGCTCGATGAGGCCGATATCGTCCACGCGCAAGCCAAACCGGGACAGCAGTTTGCGCGTCGCCGGCACCGGGCCATAGCCCATCACTCCCGGATCGACCCCCGCCACCGCCGAGCCGACCCAGCGCACCAACGGCTTCAGCCCCAGTGCCTGCGCTTTGCGCGCGCTGGTCAAGAGCAGCGCCGCTGCACCATCGTTGATGCCGCTCGAATTTCCGGCGGTCACCGTGCCTCCGGCGCGAAAAGCGGGTTTGAGCGCGGCCAGTTGCTCCATACTGGTGTCCAGCACATAACGCCCTGCGACGCGTTTGCAACGCGGATGCTCGTCCGTGTCTACCACCACGGGATCTCCCTTGGGCTGTGGCACCGCGATGGGCACGATCTCGTCGCGAAACCGGCCGGCGTTCATCGCCTCCACCGCGCGCCGTTGGCTTTCCAGAGCGAAGGCATCCTGCTCCGCGCGCGTGATGCCCATTTCCTGAGCGATGTTCTCGGCGGTCTCCCCCAGGCTGATGATAGGGTACAAGGCCTCCATACGGGGATTGTTGAACCGCCAGCCCAGCGTGGTATCCCACATCTGCCAGTGGCCGATGGGCTGGGCGCATTCCGGCTTGGGCACCGCCCAGGGCGCACGGCTCATGCTCTCCACCCCGCCGCCGATGAAGACATCCCCTTCCCCGACGATGATCGCCTTGGCGGCCAGGTTGACTGCTTCCAGGCCAGAGGCACAATTGCGGTTGATGGTGATGCCGCTCACCTCCTTGGGGAATCCGGCCAACAGCACCGCCATGCGCGCCACATCGCGGTTGTCCTCGCCCGCCTGATTGCCACATCCGGCATAGACATCCTCGATCAAGCCGGCATCCAGGCCAACCCGTGCGACCAGTTGCCGCAGCACCTCGGCCAGCAGATCGTCCGGACGAATGCCCGAGAGGACACCGTTGTGGCGCCCAATAGGGGAACGCACGGCATCAACAATCACCGCCTCTTCCATAACACCTCTCCTTGGCACACCATTTTCGTCTAAGCGATGGGAGGGGCACGAACAATCGCGAGGCTATTGACCTCCTTGTCCTTATGGACACCGACCTGAATCCAGTGTCTAGTCGTCCAGATGATGCAACCGACGCAACTCGGCTATATATGCGCGGACATCTCGTTCGGGACGGGGTGAAGGCCCCAGCGGATCCACCACCGTGGCATCGCCCAACAGAGCATAAAAGGTGTTGAGCACGCCGTGGGCAAGCACCTGCAGGTTGTAACCGCCCTCTAATACGAAGACGATGCGGCCGTGACAGAGCTCCTCGGCCAGAGCGACCAATGTGCGCGCCAGCCAGGCATAGCCGGTCAACGAAAGCGCCAGGTCGGCCAGCGGGTCGCTGTGATGGGCATCGTAACCGGCCGAAACCAGGATCAAATCGGGCTTGAAACGGCGCGTCGCCGGCACCACCACCTCGTCATAGAGCATCTGAAAGGCGCGGTCGCCGGCGCCGGCTGCCAGCGGTATGTTGATCCAATTGCCCCGTGTGGCGCCGCTGCCGATCTCGTGCATCGCACCGCTGCCCGGATAGTGGGGAAACTGATGGGTGGAGATGTAACAGATTCCCGGGTCGTCCGCGACAAGCGCCTGGGTGCCGTTCCCGTGATGCACATCGAAGTCCACGATCACCACGCGCTCCGCCCCGTGCACCTGGCGCGCGGTCAACGCTGCCAGGGCCACATTGCCGAAGATGCAGAAGCCCATTCCATGTCCCGACAAGGCGTGGTGTCCGGGCGGGCGCACCAGGGCAAACGCATTGCGCATTGTGCCGTTGAGCACTGCGCTGCTTGCTTCAATCGTGCTGCCGGCGGCCACCACGGCCACATCAAAAGTATCCGGGGTGACATACGTATCCGGATCGAGATAACCACCCCCGCGCTCCGCCATCTGCCGCACGGTCTCAATGTAGCGCGGATGATGGGCGCGCTCCAGCTCCTCCCGCATGGCCGGACGTGCTGGGATGCGCACCAATCGCTCCAACACCCCGCTGGACGCCAGCTGCTGCATAATCGCCTCGAGGCGGTGGTGATTTTCCGGATGCCCCGCCAGCGTGTGTTTCAGAAAGATTTCATCGTACACATAGCCCGTGTCCATCAGCGCTCATCATAGAGGGAGACCCCCAAAAGAGCAAGTCCTGGCAAGACATTCCGCCGGTTCATCCCATGTTGACGACCCTTTGGCATCTTGTTATGATGGGGTGGTGTCATCCGATCCCCCGACGATAAGAGGGTAGCAGCTGTGGCATGGAACCTCAGCTGGTCTCCCATAGGGCCTGCATCCGCTCCCGCGCAGGCCGGCCTGCCCCGACGGCGCACGGTGACTCGCCTTGCCGGGGCTCTCTGTGCTCTGGCATTGGGCTGGATCGCGCAAGGGTTGCTGCAGGACCACTGGTTGTGGGAAGGCCTTGTGCTCTATGCCGTGGCCGCCTGGTTCTTCGTGCGGCAGCTGCGCCAGGCGCCACCTGAGATCACCCACGCGGACTCACCCGAGGCCACCCCGCTGCCCCTTTCTTGGGGTTCCGAGCGCGGCCGTGCGAAAAGCGCTCTCCGCTATCTGGGCTTCGGCATCGCGGGGCTGAGCGTGGTTCTGTCCGGCATCGGCCTGCTCCACTTCGGCCGCCAGGACAATGCGACGGGCTGGCTGTACTACCTGGCCAGCTGTGGCGTCTTCATCCTCGGAGTGAAATTGGCTGCGTGGCCGGATGTCGGTGCGCAGCCCTCGGGCCATGCATCAGAGACCCGCGGCGGCTGGCTGCGGGTGGAGGTGTGGCTGCTGGTCATCTTGGCGCTTGCGCTCTTCTTCCGCCTGTATCGGTTCCACGCGGTGCCCTTCGGCGTCTGGTATGATGAAGCGGTGGCCGGGATCGAGGCGCGCCTCGTGTGGGACGACCCGAACTTTCGCCCTCTCTTTTGGGAGTCAATGAACCATCCCGCCCACCATCTCTACCTGTTCGCGCTGTCCTTGCGCCTCTTCGGGGACACGATTTGGGGGCTGCGCGCCCTCAGCGTCGCCTTTGGCATGGGCACCGTGATCGCGGCCTATCTCTTTGGCAATGCGCTGCGCGGGCGGGGCTGGGGCTTGTTGCTCGCCTTTCTGGTGGCCACGGCACGTTGGGATGTCAATTTCAGCCGCATCGCCATGAACAGCATTGACGTGCCCTTCTTCGCCTTCCTGACCCTCTTCTGCGCGGTGCGCGCCTGGCGTAGCCGGTTGCAATCGCCCGGCTGGGTGGCCGCCACCGGCCTGGCGTTGGGGCTGGGATTGTGCTTCCATACCGCCTTTCGCCTCTTCGCAGCGGCTTTCGTGCTGTTCGGCGGGGCGCTCCTGATCCTGCAGGCCGGGCGATGGTCGGAGGGCACAGAAGTCCAGGACGGACGTGCTGCTTCTCGCCGGCCCCCCGGCGGAGGGTTGCCGGTGCTATATCCTGGCGTGTTGTTCCTGGTGGCTGTGTGGTTGGCGACGGCGCCGGTGGTGCAGTTTGCCCTCACCCAGCCGACGGTCTTCTGGCAACGCACCCGCACGGTGGCCATCTTCACCAACCGCGAGAACCCCGACCTGGCCATGGCTCTGCTCCACAATGTCCGTAAGCATGCGCTGATGTTCAACTACCGCGGTGACCCTAACGGGCGGCACAACCTGCCCGGCGCTCCCATGCTCGACCGCCTTTCCGGAGTGCTCTTCGTGTTGGGTCTGGCGCTGGCGATAGCCCGCCGCGACCGGACGAGCCGTTTCTTCTTGCTCTTGTTCCCTGTCGGGCTGGCCGGTGGCATCTTCTCGCTCGATTTCGAGGCGCCTCAGTCATTGCGTTCGATTGCCGCGCTTCCGGCGGTGCTCTACTTCATCGCGCTCAGCCTGGACGCCCTGTGGCGCGAATGGCGCTGGAGCGCCGCGATTGTCCGACCACGCTGGAGCTGGGTTGCCGTCGTGCTGGGGTTGGGGATCATCACGGTCGAGAACGCCCACATGTATTTCGGGCGCCAGGCGAACGACATTGCCGTGTGGCAATCCTTCTCCACGCCGGAGACGCTCATCGGCATGCAAGTCGCCCAACTGGGAGCGCGACCGATTTACTACTTCTCCCCGCTCGTGCACGACCATCCTACCATCCGTTTCCTGGCACCGCAGCGTCCTGTGGCGGATGGTCTGCCGGGCGTGCGCAAGATCATGCCCCTGCCCGACCCCCTGCCGGCGCGCGAAGCCGACGACCGACCGGTGGTTTATTTCGTGCATCCGGACGAGGCATGGGTGATCAGCCTGGCACGCCAGATATACCCCAACGCGCGCATTGTCGAGCTGCCGGGCGAGCCGCGTTATCCGGTGGTGGCCACGATGATCGTGTTGCAGCCGGAGGATGTGCAGAGTGTCCAGGGGCTGGACATGCGCTACTGGCGTGACGAGGACATGCGCCAGCCTCCCCTGAAATTGGAACGTTGGCGCACCGTAGACGGCCGCTGGCCCGAGGACGCCCCGCTGGAGCTCCCCTTCAGCGGCGAGCTGAGCGGAGTGCTCTACGCGCCTCAATACGGCCGCTATCAGCTGGTGCTCGAAGTCCCCGGTCGCGCCAGCTTGACATTGGACGACCAGCAATGGGCGATCACCCGCACCCTCACGGTGGATCTCCTGCTGGCAGAGGGCAACCACAGCATCCGCCTGTGGATGGAAGGCGGTCAGGGACGCATCCGTCTGGCGTGGAAGTCGCCGAACGACACCGCGCTGCAAACGGTGCCGCCGCAGGCACTTTATCGGACGCCGGTCAGTGCCCACGGCCTGCTGGGAAGATACTTTGCCAACCCCAATTTTTCCGGCAAGCCGGTGTTCGAACGCATTGACCCGCGGCTGGACGTCTATTTCCATTTGACACCCCTTCCGCGCCCTTACAGCGTCGAGTGGAGCGGAGCGATCGAGATACCCTATGAGGGCCACTACACTTTTGGCGTGCGCGCAGTAGATGCCGCCGAGCTCTACCTGGACGACCAGCTGGTGGTGCGCACCCAGGCCCCCGACCGGATCAGCGAGAGCACCCTCTTTCTCCAGGCGGGCTTGCACACCTTGCGCTTGAATTTCTGGGATCTGACCGCGCGCTCGCGCATCCACCTTTACTGGACGCGACCCGGCGGAGAACGTGAGATCATCCCGACACCCTATCTCTGGCCCAGCGTGATCAGCGCACGCCTGGCACCCCCTCCCCCACCGATTACCAGGACGACGGATAGATGGCCACCACTGGAGCTGCGCTGGCTGACCACCTGGGGCGGTCCGGGCGACGCTGCCGGGCAATTCAACGAGCCCCGTGACGTAGCGGTCATTGGGAACAGGGTCTACGTCGCCGACACCGGCAATCGGCGTGTCCAGGTCTTTGACCGCGAAGGGCACTTCCGCGCTGCCTGGAGTGGGGGCGAAGAGGATTTTGTAGAGCCGCTTGCCCTGGGCGTGTCCGATCGGGGGGAGCTGCTGGTGCTCGACTCGCTGCCCGGATGGATCTACCGCTTCACCCCCGAAGGGGTGTCGCTCGGTCGCATCGCCGGCCCCGACGCAGCGTTCTTTCACCCGCGCGGCATGACCGCGTTGCCGGATGGCACGCTTGTGGTGGCGGATACCGGCGGCGCGCGTCTCGTCTTCCTCAACACGGCGGGCATCCCCATCGGTCAGCTGGGGCGCTATGGCACCGCACCCGGCGAGTTTCGCGAGCCGACGGATGTGCTGCGCGATGAAGAGGGCACCTACTACGTGCTCGAAGCGTACAATCAACGGATGCAACGGGTGGACCGCTGGGGTGGCAGCCTGGGCATCTGGCCGATTCCACCGAGCATCGCCTATGATGGACCGCATATGGCGTGGGCACCCGACGGGAGCTTGCTGGTGACCGCTCCGGCGGAAGGGGCAGTGCGACGCTATACTCCGGACGGCCAGCTGTTGAACCGGTGGGATCAGGCGGGGGGCATGGCGATGCGGCAACCGGTCGGCATTTACATAGATGAGCACAACGTGGTGTACGTCACCGACACGTTGACCCACCAGGTGTATCTTTTTGCATTGCGCTAGGGTTCTCAGGCACTCCTCGCGGCCGTTGCCGCGCGTTTGCCCGTCTTCTTCTTAGGCGCAAGGTGCGTTGCCGGCGTCTCCACCATGGGCAGCAGGGCCACGTTCAACACGTCGGCGATGCGTTCGGCATACACAAATTTCAGCTCGCGTTGCACATGTTTGGGGATCTCGACCAGATCCTTTTGGTTACGGCGCGGGATGACCACCACTTCCGCCTTGGCGCGGTGAGCTGCCAGCACCTTTTCCTTGAGCCCGCCCACGGCCAGCACCCGACCGCGCAGCGTGATCTCGCCGGTCATGGCCACCTTGTGACGCACTGGGCGCCCGGTGAGCGCTGAGATCAGCGCTGTCGCCAGGGTGACGCCGGCGGAAGGTCCGTCCTTCGGAACGGCACCCTCCGGCACGTGGATGTGGATGTCCAGTTGATCGAAGTCCACGTCCTGGATGTTGAGCTCCGCAGCGTGCGAGCGCGCGTAGCTGAGTGCTGCCTGGGCCGATTCTTGCATCACCTCGCCCAGCTGGCCGGTGAGGATCAAGTTGCCCTTGCCGGGCATCAGAGATACCTCGACCGGCATGATGTCCCCGCCGGCCTCCGTCCACGCGATGCCCATCGCCACGCCCACCTCGTCGCTGTCCTGGCCCAGCTCATCCACATGTTGAGGGGGGCCAAGGTATTTGTGCACCACCGTCGGGGTCACCAGCCGCTGCACCTTCTTTCCCTCGGCCATGCGGCGCGCCACCTTGCGGCAGATGCGCCCGATCTCGCGCTCCAGATTGCGCACCCCGGCCTCATAGGTGTATTCGCGGATGATGGTTCGGAGCGCCTGGGTCGAGAAGCGCAGCTCTGCGGGCGAAAGTCCGTGTTCCTCCAGCTGGCGCGGTATGAGGAACTGGCGGGCGATGCCCAGCTTCTCCTCTTCGACGTAGCCCGGAAAGCGGATGATTTCCATGCGATCGCGCAACGCTGGCGGGATCGGATCGAGCAGGTTCGCCGTGGTGATGAACATCACGCGCGAAAGGTTGTAGGGCACCTCGAGATAGTGATCCGAAAAGGCGTAGTTCTGCTCCGGATCCAATGCCTCCAACAAGGCCGCGCTCGGATCGCCGCGGAAATCCGCGCCCACTTTGTCGATCTCATCCAGCATGAAAACAGGGTTGATGGTGCCGGCGCGGCGCATCGTCTGGATGATGCGCCCTGGCATGGCGCCGATATAGGTGCGCCGGTGACCACGGATCTCCGCCTCGTCGCGGATGCCGCCCAGGCTGACCCGCACAAAGCGTCGCCCCAGGGCCTCGGCGATGGAACGCCCCAGCGAGGTTTTGCCGGTCCCCGGCGGGCCGACAAAACACAAGATCGGGGTGCGCATCTTCGCTCCGGCACGTTGGCGCACGGCGATGTGCTCCAGGATGCGCTCCTTCGCCTCGGGCAGGCCATAATGGTTGGCATCCAGCACCCGCGCCACGTGTTGAATGTCCTGGTTGTCCTCCGTCTCCTCGGTCCAGGGGAGTTCGATCAGCCAGTCAAAATAGGTGCGCACGATCGAAGCTTCTGGCGAGGCAGCCGGCATCGCTGCCAGCCGGTTGAGCTCGTGCTCCGCACGCGCGCGCACCTCGGCCGGTATCTCCACCGTGGCCAGCTTTTCACGCAAGCTGTTGATCTCACCCAGGTGGCTGTCGATCTCGCCGAGCTCGTTCTGGATGATGCGCATCTGCTCGCGCAGATAGTACTCGCGCTGGCTCTTGTCCACCTCTTGTTGAACCTGGCTCTGGATCTGGTTCTCCAGCTCCAGCAGCTCCAGCTTGCGATTGAGCAACACGCTCAAGCTTTGCAGGCGCGCGTAGGGATCCAGCGTGCTGAGCAACTGGAGACGTTCTTCGGTGCTCAGATCAATCACCGAGGCGACCATGTCGGCCAGCCAACCCGGCTCGTCAATGTTCATGGCTGCGACGTAGGCTTCTTCGGGCAGGTTGCGGTCGAGCTGGACACATTTCTCAAACAGGGTGAGCACGGCGCGCATCATCGCTTCCAGGGGCAGCGTGCGCTCGCTCACCTCGACGATCGGCTGTACCGTGACGCGCAGGTAGGGCACCGTTTGCACATAATCGGTGATGCGCACGCGCCGCTGCCCTTGGGCCAGGACGCTGGTGGTGCCGTCGGGCATGCGCAGGATGCGCCCCACGATCACCTCGGTGCCCATCTCGTGGAGGTCCTCCGGGGTGGGATTTTCGATTTCCGGGTCGCGCTGGGTGGCAATCACCAGCCGGCTGTCCGAGGCCAGGGCCGCTTCGATGGCGCGCAACGATTGATCGCGCCCGACGAAGACCGGCGTCAGCAGCCGCGGAAACACCACGACATCGCGCACCGGCAGCAACGGGTAATCGCTTGCCTCGCTGTTGCGGCGCGGCTCACGGTCACCCAGGCTGATAAACGGCAAACCCCCTTGAAAGAACATGGGATTTCGGTCGAACACCCCCTTTAAGCTGAAAATCCCTTTTCTTTTCACACCGGTGGATCAATCGGCGGCAATGGCAAGCCGCTATGCCGAAACCAGAACTCGCGTGCATCGGCCACCGTGAAGACTGAGCCTGTTACGCAAATTAAATCATTGGTTGCACTATTTTGCAACGCTGCCATGATGGCTTCGCCCACCGGCGTCACGACCGAGGCTTGATAGCCCAGCTGAACCACCGTCTCCAGCAATCTTTCCGGCGCCGCTGCACGCGGGTGACGCGACCGGGTGATGAACATGCGCGTCGCGATGGGCAGTAGCTCGCGCAGCGCATCCTGAAACGGGTGATCACCCGATGCCCCGAACACCAACATAATCCGTCGTCCCGGGAAGAAATCGCGCAGCGCTTGACGCAGCTTGCTGGCGGAATCCCCGTTGTGTGCGCTGTCCACAATGAGATAGGGCTGACAGTTCAAAATTTCCAGGCGTCCTGGCCATTGCGTGGTGCGCAGCCCCTCACGCCGCGCCTCGCGCGGCACCACCAAGCCGGCGCGCTGTTCCAGGCCGTCCAGCGCTGCCCAGGCCGTCACCGCGTTGGCGATTTGGTGGCGTCCCAAGAGCGGGATCCAGTAGCACTCGCCTTGCAGTTCAAACCACTGGCCATGCATGGTGGCATGACCGCGCAGCCAGCGATAGTCTCCTTCGCCCACCACCACCAGCTCGGCACGCCGCCCGGCGCACACCTCTTCGATCAACGTCATCGCCTCGGGCATCTGGGGTGCGCTGACCACCAGTGCCCCCGGTCGGATGATCCCCGCCTTCTCGCGCGCGATCAGCCACAGGGTGTCGCCCAACAATTCGGTGTGATCATAGCTGATCGTGGTGATCACCGCCACAGCAGGCTGGACCACGTTCGTGGCATCCAACCGCCCGCCCAATCCCACTTCTAACACGGCGACCTCCACCCCTGCTTCGGCAAAGGCATAGAACGCCATCGCGGTGATCAACTCAAAAGCGGTCAACCCGGCGACGCGCTCGGCGTGCGGCCGCAGGATCTCCACCAGCCGCACCACGTCCTCCTCGGCGATCAGCTGACCGCCGATCTTGATGCGCTCCCGAAAGCTGTGCAGATGGGGGGATGTGTACAGGCCGGTGGGATAGCCGGCCGCACGGATCATGCTCTCCGCAAACGCCGCCGTGGAACCCTTGCCTTTCGTGCCAGCGATGAGCAACGAGCGAAACCGTTTCTGCGGATCCCCCAGCTGCGCCAGCAGAGTGCGTATGCGTTCTAAATCATAATGGGTCAGCGTGTACTTGGGCATCCCCAAGCGTTCGTAATTGGTGTAACTGTAGATATAGGCCAGAGCGGATTGGTACGCTGAGGTCACATCCGTTACTCCCGTTTACTCCAGTTTGGTCAACGGCGCCAGGGCCACAGACAGCCACTTGACCCCCCGCTCACGGAAGGAGACCTCGATCTCTTCATCGTCGTGGGTCAAACGGCTCGTCAGGACAACCCCCTCGCCGAATTGGGCATGCCACACCACATCCCCTGCCTTGAAGCGCGTTTGTCTGGCCGAGGGCGTTGGCGACGAAGGCGAAGATCCCACCGGGGAGATATCTCGCCCAAAACCGCGTCGAGGGATGCCTATGGCGTCCACCGAAGAGGAGGTACCGCGCAGGGATGAGGCCAGCGCATCGAGAGGGTCCTCGCCATAGCTCGAGCGCCGCTCGATCAACTCGTCGGGGATGTCCTTGAGGAAGCGCGAAGGGACGCAGACGGCCTCCTGTCCCAGGGCACCCCGTCGGAAAGTGTGCACCAGATATAGCCGGTCACACGCCCGCGTGATACCGACATAGCACAGCCGCCGTTCCTCCTCCATCGACTCGGGGTCGCCCAGTGAGCGCGCGTGGGGCAGGATATCCTCATTCATCCCGACGATGAACACCACGGGGAATTCCAACCCCTTGGCGGCGTGCAGGGTGAGCAAGGCGGCGCCTGCTGCCGCGTTGTTCAACCCGTCGGCGTCGGAGACCAACGCCACCTGTTCCAGGAAGAGCGGCAAGGCCTCCTCGGGCGGCAGAAAGGCGAATTCCTGCGTCACCGCGCGCAGTTCCATCAGGTTCTCCCAGCGCTCTTCTCCCTCCGACGTGCCATCCAGCACGAGATCGCGATAGCCTGTCCGTTGCAGGGTTAGGTCGTAGAGCTCCGGCAGGCTATGACGGGTGCGCGCCGCCTGCAGCTCCAGCAGCAGTTCGGTGAATCGCAGGAGGGCGTTGCGTGCCCGTGGGCTGAACGGGGGCGGCACGGAAGCGGGAGGTGCTCCCGACTCTCCCTCGCGCAGCCGGAGCAGGGCCTCGAACATCGAAACGCCCAGCCGGAATGCCCAGCGCTCCAGTTCGGCCACCGTCTGGGCACCGATCCCGCGCGCCGGTGTGTTGATGATGCGCACCAGGCTGACGCTGTCGTGTGGATTGTGGATGAGGCGCAGATAGGCGAGCGCGTCCTTGATCTCCTTGCGCTCGTAGAAGCGGGTGCCGCGCACCAGCTGGTAGGGCATCCCACGGCGGATGAACTCCTCTTCCAACACGCGGCTCTGTGCATTGGTGCGGTACATGATCGCACATTGGTTGGCGCTTGCCTCGCCTGCCGCTTGCAAGCGGGCGATCTCGTCTACCACAAACTGTGCTTCGGCGTACTCATCGTAGGCCTCGACCACCCGGATGCGTACCCCTGTGCCGCGCCGGGTGAAGAGGTTTTTGTCCACCCGCTGCCGGTTGCGACGGATCACGTGTTTCGCCGCCTCCAGAATCGTGGCCGTCGAGCGGTAATTCTGTTCGAGCAAGATCAGCCGGTGCTGTGGGAAGTCCTCGCGGAAGCGCAACACGTTGCGATAATCGGCGCCACGCCAGCTGTAGATGCTCTGGTCCTCATCGGCCACGACGAAGAGACACGGCTGCGGGCCGGCCAACAGCTTCAGCAGCGCGTACTGTGCCATGTTGGTGTCCTGGAACTCGTCCACCAGAATGTGCCGGAAGCGTGCCCGGTAGGCTTGCAAGAGATCCTCGCGTGCGCGGAAGAGCTCCACCGTCTTCATCAGCAGGTCGTCGAAATCCATCGCATTGTTGTCCCGCAGCAGTTCCTGATAGCGTTCGTAAGCGCGCTTTACGACCTCCTCGAAGTATGAGGTCGGCTGAAAATCCTCCGGTGGGATGAGCTCGTTCTTACACCGCGAGACGATGCTCAGGATGGAAGAGGGTTTGTACTTCTTCTCATCCAGGTTCAGGTCGCGCAATGCCCGGCGCATCAGCGCCTGCTGGTCATCCGCATCGTAGATGACAAAGTTGGCATCCCAACCTCCCAGCGCGAGGCTTTCGCGGCGCAGAATACGGGCACAGGCCGCGTGGAATGTGCCGATGGTCAGCGCGCCCAGCTGCGCGACGGTGAGCAGTGGGGGCTGTTGGGGCGATGCGTGGCCCGATGGCCCGAGCCGCTCCTTCATCTCGCGCGCGGCCTTGTTGGTAAAGGTGACTGCCAGGATGTGCCATGGCGCTACGTCGCAGGCCTGCACCAGATAGGCGATGCGGTACGTGAGCACGCGCGTCTTGCCGCTGCCCGGCCCGGCCAGCACCAGCACCGGGCCGCATTCTGCCAACACAGCTTCGCGCTGCTTGGGGTTCAGCTCGTCCAAAAAATCCATTGTGGCTCTCATT
>Ga0308395_1001060_pt1 | contig 18975 bp, 15 predicted proteins | sample Hotspr20SampleP4_FD_202097 | JGI IMG/M metagenome (GOLD analysis project Ga0308395, IMG submission 202097) | Hot spring phototrophic mat microbial communities from Mushroom Spring, Yellowstone National Park, Wyoming, United States - 20050930_P4 ...
CCCTTAGGTGGGAGGCGGTCGAGGGATTGGGCCGGGCCGAAAAGCACGATAGGCGGGGCTTCCTCCGGCTGGCCCGCCCAGTAGGAGACTTCCAGCCGCAGGCCGCTCAGCTCGTAGGAGGCCGGGTGCTTCTGCACCTCATAGCCTAAGCGTGAGAGGAGGGGGATGAGCCACTCCTGGGCGGTTCGGGCGGGGGATACATCCTGTTCCTTTTCCAGGCTGCGGGCGAAGATGCCCCACCATTCCCGCGCCGCTGTAAAGGCCTCGGACATCTCGTCCAGCAGGCGCCGGGAGGATTTCAGGCCGAAGTCTTCGGGCTTTTGGCCCTCGGCCTCGCCCTTCCACACCTCCTCTAAAAGCTCCGGGCCTAAGAGGCCGCCCGCTATCTGAATGGCCGGGAAGGCCTTCATGGCGAGAGGAGGGGTTGGAGGACGACGATGCCCAGGAGGTCCGGCGGAAAGACCGGCACCAGGCGAAGGTCGCGCTGGGCTTCCCGCATGGCCTGACGAAGGTAAGCATCCGAACGAGATTTCAGGGGCCCCGTCTCAAACGCCGGCCGAAGGACCTCCGCAGCGCCTGAAAGGTCCCCGCAATCCCACCAGGTAGGCAGTCGGCACTACCGTAGGTGGCGGCATAGCAACCTCTGCATAGGGCAAGTATGCTACCGTCGGCGGAGGGATCAATGATGCGGGTGTGCCACAATGTATAGCTTTGCAGAATGCATTCATCTGTGCTTTGGGGAGGGGTCGTGGGGCTACTTTACTTGCTACCCCTATATGGACAGGTCCCCAGCTGGCTGTGGGCGCGCAGCGGCACCGGCAGCCTCAGTGATGAAGTGTATGCAGCTATCGTTATTCCGACCTCGCCGCCGCGAGTCGCTATTGGCGGAGAGTTTTACAGTCCGGTGCTAAACTTAGGGAGTGCCACCCTGAGCTGTCCGGGCAGCGGTCTCTTTACCTCTTGTGCCTTTGTGGCTGTGTATGATGTACAGGGGACGCTTCTCTGGGCCAGTAGCGCCGGTAGCGCTGACCCCAATCGCATCACGAGCCTGGCTGCGGATACAGCGGGCAACCTAATAGCCGTAGGGACCTTCTCTGCCAGCAGTCTCGCTTTTGGTAGCATTGTCCTCACCAATGCGGGCTTCTCGGATGCTTTTGTCGTCAAGTACGACCCCAGCGGCACGCCCCTCTGGGCTTTGGCTATCGGGGGCCCTTCATGGGAGGGAGCCACGGGCGTCGCGACCGATTCTTTCGGGAATATCTACCTTACGGGCCGCTTTCAGAGTAGCCAGCTTGCGGTGGGTTCTGTCACGCTAACAAACGCGGGCAGTAACACCTACGACATTTTCCTTATCAAGCTCTCGCCCCAGGGGCAGGTGCTCTGGGCGCAGTCGTTTGGCGGCTCGGATGTTGATTTTGGGCGAGCTATTGCCGTCGGTCCCACAGGTGATGTGGCGATTACGGGTGTTTTCCAGAGTAATGGCTTCACGATCGGCGCAACTGCCCTCACCAGCAGCGGCCGGGCCGACATCTTCGTGGCCCGGCTGGATGCCAATGGGCAGCCCCTCTGGGCCCAAAAAGCCGGCGGTACCGACGACGAGATGCCCTTCGGAATAGCCTTTGACCCTACTGATCACATCGTAGTCGTGGGCACCTCCTGGAGTAACCCCCTCACCTTTGACAGCCAGAGCCTTCCTAACCAGGGCAGCAATGACCTCTTTGTGGCAAAGTATCGCCCGAATGGCCAGCTTCTCTGGGTGCGTAGTAGCGGCGGCCCCGATAGTGAAGAAGCGCATGCCGTTGCCACTGACGTCAGCGGCCGTATCTATGTGGCGGGTTACTTCGCCAGTGCTGGGATTTCGTTTGGGAGCGTCAACCTACAATCCAGCGGCGATGCGAATGTCTTTGTGGTGGCTTACGACCCACAAGGGCAGCCCCTCTGGGCCCAGAAAGCCGGCGGTTCCCTTTATGATAAAGCCTACGCCCTCGCCATAGATGCCCATGGCGACCTGTATGTGGGGGGCAGCTATACGAGTAATCCGGCGAGCTTCGGCAGTACTACCCTTACGAATGACCAGGCGCAAGATGCGTTCCTGGCTAAGTTAGGCGCGGGCACAAGTGCCCTGTCTGCCTCTTGCCAGTCTGGCTTTCACCTTAGTCCGCTGTCAGCGCCCGGGCTGTATCAGATTTTTGCCAGCAACCGCCACCAGCCGCTTCCCTGGCGCCTCTATACGATTTTGGGCACGCCCGTATGCGAGGGCCTGCTAGACGGGCCGGCGTATGTACTGGACTTCTCTTCCCTGCCAAGTGGCGTGTACGTCCTTTCGGTAGAAGGGCACAAGTGGCTCCTTTTGCGCTAATGGAACTCCCGGTATAGCCCTTTTGCAGGGTGCTGCTGCTTGGTTCGGACAGGTCCATGGGTTTAGGGCACGCTTGCCGCAATATGGTATAGCTTTGCAGGGTGCGTTCTTCTGCTCTTACGTAAAAGACAACCTTGCCCTATGCTTGAAATCACCCTTTCCCGCCTAAGGCGAGAAGCCGAGGCCCTACGCCAAAACCCCCTGGAGGTCCTCCTGAGGTGGGGGCAAGAAAGTCCCGCCTGGGAAGTCAAACTGCCTTTTCAGCGGGTGTATCTGCTCTTTGCGCCGGAGGCAGTGGAGGCGGTTCTTCTCTCTCGTGGCGTTACGAAAGAGACCTTTCAGTACCGGGCATTAGGGCGGCTGACGGGGCCGGGCCTCTTAGTGAGCGATGGCGAAAAGTGGCGCGAAAGCCGCCGCCTGCTCAATCCCCCCTTCAGCAGTAAGCACCGGCAAGCCTGGCAAACCCGCTTTGCCCACATCGCAGAAGCTTTCTTTGACTCGTGGCAGGCCGGGGAAGCGCGCGACCTGGAAGCTGGTATGATGGCGCTCTCGCTCCAGTTCTTAGGGGAGGCCTTCTGGGGGCATCCCTTAGAAGAAAACCTCACAGAGACGGTCATTGCGGCTTTGGACCACTTAGTAGAGGGGATGCAGGACCCGCTGCTGGCTCTCAATCCCCGGCGCTATTGGCGCTGGCGCCGCCTCAAAAAGCGCCTTTCGGAAGCAGCCCACCTGCTTGCGCAGCACCCTACACTCGCTAAGCTTGCGCCGGCGCAAGCCCGCGCCGAGGCTTTGACACTCCTCATCGCCGGCCACGAAACCCTCGGTAGCGCCCTCACGTGGAGCCTCTACCTGCTCTCTCACCACCCCCACTACTTCGCAAATGTCGCTGAGGATTACACCTGGGCGCAGCTCGTCTTTCACGAAGCGCTTCGGCTCTACCCGCCGGCGTGGATCATCACCCGGCGCCTTCGTCAGCCCCTGAGCCTCGGCCAGGTACAGCTCCGCCCCGGGAGCCTCGTCATCCTCTCGCCCTACATCACCCACCGCCTATCTTTCCCGGATGGGGAAGCCTTCCAGCCAGAGCGCTTCCTCACCGAGCGGGCCGAACCCAGTGGGCGGTACTTTCCCTTTGGGCTGGGCCCCCGCCTCTGCATCGGCCGGGACATGTCGCTCATAGAAGGGCCTGTGGCTCTCCAAGCCTTTGCCCAGCGGTTTCGGCTGGAACCTCTACCCGACCCCGGCCTCTGGCCCAGCGTTACCCTCCGCACCCGGAACGGCCTCCCCGCCCGCCTCCTGAAAACCACCCCCGACTAATCCCCCCCACCTACATTCCATAAGGCACCCGTAGCGGATTCTGCGCTAATCCAACCCCCAGTACGCCCGCACTTGGCGGAGGTCTTCGGCGATCTGCCGCTGCATAGCCTTTTCGGAGAGGCCTTCCTGGTGCGGGCGAAGGAAAGCTACGATGTCTACGCGGAGGGTTTTGCCGTAGAGGGCGGGGCCTTCCCAGCCGAGGAGGTGGGCCTCCAGAAGGCCCTGCGGCGAGAGGTAGAGCATAGCCGGATAGCTTTTCCCGACGTGCGCCTGGCCAGCATAGACGCCGGGGGGCGGAAGGGCCTTTTCGGCAGGCCAGGGGAGATTAGCGGTGGGCGTGCCAAGCTGGCGGGCTACCTGCCGGCCCATTTCCACGCGCCCTTCCACAAAATAGGGCCGCCCAAGTAGCTGTGCCGCCTCCGCTACTGCCCCCGCCTGAATAAGCCGCCGAATACGAGAGCTGCTGACAGGCTGACCCCCCTCTAAAAGGGGAGGAACTTCCTCCACCTGTAGCCCGTGCCTCCGTAAAAAGGTGGCATCCCCTGCCCGCCCTCGCCCAAAATGGTGATCATACCCCAGCACCATCTCCTTGGGGGCACTTAGGTCCTGGAGCCAGTCTGTTACGTAGACTTCGGCGGGGAGGGCCGCTATCTCCGGCGTAAAGGAGATGACCCGAACTACCGCTACCCCCTGCCCTTCTAAGAGGTGGAGCCGCTCTGGCAGGAGCGTGAGGAGGGGCACTATTTCGCCTCGGAGGACCTGCCGGGGATGGGGATGGTAGAGCCACACTTCCACGAAGGTACCCAGCGCTTGGGCCCGGGAGCGAGCCACACGCAGGAGGGCCTGGTGCCCTCGATGCACCCCATCAAAGGTGCCCAAGGTGAGAATACCGCCCCGAGGGCCCGCCTGCCGATCATGGACGACCTGCATCAGGCTGGATAGCTTGGCTCACCGTATAAGGTCCGATAGCGGTGCGCCGTAGAGCCGCTAAATAGCCTCCACATCCGAGCTTCTCCCCGATGTCCCGTGCCAGGCTCCGCACATAAAAGCCCTTCCCGCACCCAATCCGTAAAAGCACCCTCTCCGGCGGGTCGTAACGAACTACTTCCAGCCTATACACTACGACAGGGCGGGACGGAAGATCGGCTGCCTCGCCCGCACGAGCTAACGCATAAGCCCGCTTTCCCTGCACTTTCAGCGCCGCGTAAGCTGGCGGCCGCTGCCATATCTCCCCCTGAAAATCCGACAGTACCGCCTCCCACTCTGCCAGCGAGAGCCGCGGCGCTTCCCCCACCCGCTGCGGCGCAAACTCCGCATCATCCGACGCCGTCCGATAGCCTAACCGAATTAGCGCATAGTACTCCTTCGGTAGAGTCATCAGGTGGGTCAGGGCTTTCGTTTGCGCTTCCGTGCCGATGATGAGAAGGCCGGTGGCGAGGGGGTCGAGCGTCCCCGCATGGCCGGCTTTCCGGCACCGAAAGCGGCGCTTGACCCATTCCACCGCTCGGGTGGACGTCCAGCCATAAGGCTTATCTATGAGGAGAATTTCCCCGCGGCCCACACCAGCCATACCCCTATCCCCAAAGCTATGCGATACCAACCAAACGGCCGCATTCCCCACCGCATCCACACCGCTATGAGGAACCGCATGGCTGCCAGCGCCACGAGAAAGGCCACGGCCATTCCCACCAGAAGTATCGCCGTACGCTCGCCCGTCCAGACGATGGGGCTTTTGAGGAACTTATACGCTGCTGCGGCGCCCAGGGTCGGCACCGCTAAAAGAAAGGAGAATTCGGCCGCTTCCTGGCGGGAAAGGCCCATGAGCCGCCCCCCAAATAGCGCCGCCGCCGCCCGAGATACCCCCGGCACCAAACTGATACCCTGAATAAGCCCGATACCCAATGCCTCCTGCCACCGAAGCGCTTCTATGCCCTTCTGGGCCTCAGCGAACCACCTGTCCATCAGGAGAAGCACCACGCCCCCCCCTATGAGCGCACCGGCTACCACCAGCGGCCTGTCAAGAAACGCCTCCACATAATCATGCAGGAAGTACCCCATCAGGGCTGTCGGCACAAAGGCCGCCCCTACCAGCACATACAACTTTGGCTGCCACAGCCGGGAAAAGCTGTGTACTACCACCGCCAAAATCGCCCCACCCTGGATGATGATCTCAAAGTCCTGCACAAAAGTCTCTTTTGCAATCCCCAAAAAGCTGGAAGCCAGCACCAAGTGCCCCGTGGAGGACACCGGCAAAAACTCCGTGAGGCCCTCTATGACCGCCAAAAAGAGGGCTTCCCACCAGCTCATCGTTTCAGGATCGCGTAAAGGAGCGTCCCGAATCCGCCCATGATGACCACGGGTGCGATGTAGAGAGCGGGAGAAAATTCTTTCGCGTCCACGAAATGGGCCGGTACCAGGAGCAAGCTATACCCGATAAGCAGCAGGATAGCCCCTGCGCCTAAGAGGAGGTAGTTTGGCCGGCGGAAGGGCATAGCATCGACGGCTGGGGTGGGGCGGGTAGCTTTCCCTGTCGGCGTGGGCTGAGGGTTTTTCCGGGTCTGGGTAGGCTGCGTCATACTATCTTCTCTAAGGTTTGGTGCAGAAAGCGGCGAATGGCCATCTTACTGGCTAAAAAGCCCATGAGGGCACCCAGTAGGGTCAGCATACCATACACGAAGCCAAGCCGCATGTCCTGTAGGAGGTTTGGCAAAGGTAAGAGGTAGCGGTCAATCATCATCAGCCCTACATGCAGCAGGCTCACCGCAATCAGCGCCCCTACCACCCCCTGAAATAACCCCACCCAGATAAAGGGCTGCTCAATGTACGCCGCTGTAGCGCCTACCAGCTCCATCGTCCGAATCTCTAAGCGCCGGGAAAATATTGCCAGCCGCACCGTACTGAAGATTAGCAGGTAGACTGCCACCACCAGGACCAGGCCTACACCTAAGCCGAGCCACCCGATGAGCTTCGCACGCGTCTCAAAAGCTGTGAGCCTCTCCAGGGGGTAGTCTATCTCACGTACGATTTCCCATTCTAAGACCCGGCTGCTGAAAAGTTTGATGCTGTCTGTGGAGATAAGCTCACCGCGTAGACGCAGCTGAAACATGGGCGGAAAGGGGTTGATGCCCTCCATAGTCCGGACAAAGTCGTCGCCCACCCGCCGGGCGAAATTGGACAGGGCTTCGTCGGGGGAGATGTACTGGACTTCTCGGACGAGGCTCTGCTGGCGCAGCCACTGCCCTAAGGCCTCAATACTCTGCGCATCCGCAGTGGGGTACAGGAGAATCCAATACCGGAGGTTTTCCCGGGCGCTTTCCAGGATGAGACGGCCCCCCAACAAAAAAGTCCCATAAATACCCAACACGAATAGCGCCAAGATGATACTTAGCAGCGCATGGGTAAAAGGTAGACGCGGCCCCCGCAGTAGCCCCATTCACCAAAGGTACGGCGGCACCGGGGGATACACCCCACTCAAAAAAAAAATCAGGGCCTTCTCTCGAAGGACCCTGAGGTATGAGAAACCTACCCTTCCGGGCCATCTCCCGGCATGTTTCAATTTACCCGGGGAATGGCGAGGGCCTGCATCAGCTCGCCGTAACGTACCAGGTAGGTGCCGCCCGGCAGCTTAGAGATACCCACCGCCGTCAGGAGACGGAGCACAGAGCAAAGTTAGGGAAAAGTTTCCAATCCGTGCAAGGGGTCTTAACCATTCCGCCTAAGCGGGGCAGGGGTATGTATTCCGGCGGCTGCGCGGGGTTTAGCTCAGGGGTGGGGCATTGCTGCTCCAGCCGATCCCTTACCTTTGAGCGGATGACGATACGTGTGCGGTTTCATGGGCCGGGGTGGCCTTTGGAGCGGCATCAGCAGGGGCGCGTTCAGCTCTGGCACGTTCCTCTGCGGCGGCCGCTGAGCCGGGTGCTGTGGGTGTGGGAAGCCCCCGCGTGCAAAGCCTATCATCCCCTCGTCCGGCAGGTCTTCCTGACCCTGCTCCGGGAGAGCCAACCCGAAAAGCTCGCTGCCCTCCGCAGCTTGGGCTTCCGCCTGATTGAGGAAACCCACCTGGATGGCCTCATCACCGGTCTGGAGGGCCTCACCGAAAATCTCCCCGCCGCTTTGCAGATCGTACACCGCCTCTGGACAGAAGTGCCCCTGACACAAGCAGCACTCAGGCCCATCATCGAACGCCTATCCCAGGAACGGCGGCGGGAGTGGGCTTACCCCAGCTTCCGCGCCAGCGCCTACCTCAAACAGCACCTGTGGGGCCATACCTACGCCATCGGAAGTACGCTCTCGCCCGACGACATACGCACCCTCTCCGCGGAGGAAATGCGCCACTTCTACGAGAACGTCCTGCAGAAAAGCCTCCGGCACTTGCTTGTGGTAGCGCCGACCTATCCGGCGGCCCTGCGCCCCTGGCTCTCTTGGCAGGGTGCCCTCTCGTACGCGCTGCCGGTGCATAATCCGGCCTGGGGCTGGCACACCGAAGCGCATCAGGAGGCCCAGCAAGCTTCACTCCGAATAGCCTATCCGGGGCTGCGGCGCAGCAATCCCCGCTATCCCCTCTTCCGACTGGCGCTGACCCACCTGGGCGGCTACTTCGGCAGCCGCCTCATGGGCGAAATCCGCGAAAAAGGCGGCTACACCTACGGCATCTACGCCCGACCGGTAGAGACCTGGACCGGGGCCTACTTCCTGGTGGAATCAGAGCTCGACAAAGCCCGCGCCAGCGAAGCCGTCCAGAAAACCCTTGACATCATAACAGCCTGGGCCGAGAAGCCCTTCGCCAGCGAGGAGGCCCTCGCCGAGACCCGAAACTACCTCATAGCCCGCCTAAGCCCAGAGACCCCCAGCGAATGGGTCAGCACCCTCGCCAACCTCCTGCTGCACGGCTACACCCCGGACTGGTACATCCAACAGGGAGAGCGCCTGAGCCAGCTGGAAATTTCGGATTACGCGGACTGGCCGGTGGGACAGTTTGGAGAGCCGGTGGGCGGCGTGCTGGTGGGAGGGGAAGTGAGAGTGCTGGTGTAGGTTTATGATTTAGGGAAACAGGCTGCTATACAACCCCCCATCCGCTTTCGACTCCCTAACGAGTACCAATCCCCCGCCTACCTCTGCGTAAAACCCCCCCACAATACCAACTAAACCCACAAGGGCCAGCCAAGCTGGTACTATTTGGCTTGTGTTCATAGTCTCTGTACCTTTGCCCCATGTGGCTAACATACATCCTCATCGGGTTAGCGATTTTCCTGCTTTTTTCCTCCCTCAAAGTCTTGCCGGAATATCAGCGTCTGGTCGTCCTGCGCCTTGGGCGCGCCCTACCCCAAGCTAAAGGCCCCGGCCTCGTGATCGTTATCCCGATCATAGACACGCCCATTCGGGTAGACATGCGTGAACGCCTCCTCGAAATCCCCAAACAAACCTGCATCACCAAAGACAACGCCCCCATCTCCATTGACTTCCTCATCTACCTGCAAATCGTAGACCCGCTCGCCTCCGTCGTGAATGTGCAAAATGTCTTTCAAGCGACGGAGGGCCTGGCCACGACGACGCTGCGAGCCGTGATCGGGGACATTGCCTTGGATGATGTACTTTCTAAGCGGGATGAGATCAACCAAAAGCTCCGGGTCAAACTGGACGAGGTAACCCATCGCTGGGGCGTCCAGGTCAATGCCGTGGAAATCAAGGAAATCCAGCCCCCGGCCGAAGTGCAGGAGTCCATGACTAAACAGATGGCCGCTGAGCGGACTCGCCGCGCCATGGTGACCGAGGCCGAGGGGACCAAACAGGCCGAAATTCTCCGGGCCGAGGGCGAAAAACAATCCGCTATCCTCCGTGCCGAAGCAGAAAAACAAGCTGCCATCCTCAAGGCCGAGGCCCAGCGCGAAGCCCAGCGCATCGCCGCCGAAGGCTATGCCCTCGCTCTGGAACAGATCACCCGAGCCGCCCGTACCATCGACCAAAACACCCTCCTCCTCCAGTACTTAGACACCCTCAAAAACCTCGGTACCTCCGCCTCTACCAAGTGGATCCTCCCCGTAGAAGTTACCGGCCTCGCCAAAGAAGTCTCTACCCTCTTTCAGGATAAAAATACGTAGCCTCTACATTAGCACGACCGCCCCATGGCCGCATGGCTCCAAATCACATCTTCTCATCCCAGTGCCGCGCACAGCTTAGACAGCGCATGCCCACAAAAGCCCACCTTCGCTACAGCGATATACCCCGCCCCTTCGGCAATAGCTCACCTAATTCCTGCATAAAACTCACTACATTTTCCAAAAAGTCATAAAACACACTCATGCCCAACGACACTTTCATGTATAAAGGTACACAATGCTCCTCATAAGTTACACTGCCTGCTAAAATCCATAAATCGTCTTTCCGGGTAGTAACCTCTATCCAAAGAGGGAGATTGGGCCGTCGCACCAGCTTCAATCCAGTAAGGGCAAATAGGACTCTGAGATGGGCCTTATTCAAGGGAGGTCTGAGACGGTGCCGTAAGTCTGCTTTTGGTTTGCCGTATGGATAGTTTTAGGCAGATGTAAAGAGAAACTGTAGAGAGATTGAAAACGAGAGGGGGTAACATCAGCTCCCCCGATACTGCCCTCCGCCTGACTCTAACCTGCGTATCGTAAGGGGAGATATATTTATGAAAAACTCACCTCTAAAGTGGCAAGCCTCTCTCCCCTTCCTGCACTTTGCCTGCTCATAAAATGCTTATGGCCCTGGGGCCCATGTCTATTCAGGTTGTCTGGCTCACGCGGGATCTGCGTTTGTGTGATCACCGCCCGCTTTTGAGTGCCCTCCGGAGCGGCCCTACTTTGCTCATATATGCGGCGGTGGGCTAAAGGGGTGAAGACTCCTTTTGATGAGGTGCCGCAGTTTGCGGTCATTCGGGGCTTGCAGGAGCATCGGGCCCAAAGACCAGGGAGGTGTGAGCCTTTCAGGCTAAGGGTGCGGACTTGAGCCTCTATGAGAGATGAGAGAACCGAAAAGAGTCTGTCCTTAGCCCAAAAGCCCCACACCTATCGCGCCCCTATCCCTTGCATGAGCATTGGAAATTTTCTCATAGATTCGCGTTTAATATGCCTCACACCCTTTACGTTTGCGAAAAGTGCGGTAAGCAGGTCCGGTGGAGCCGTTACCCGCCTCCTGGCACAGGTGGGAAATGCCCCATCACGAAGGGTAATCATGTTTGGCGACGTGCGGAGTAGTTAAGGGTGCGCAAGTAGCGCCTGGGCTTTTAGCCTTTGCGAAGGGGGGGCTTAGTGTAGAGGTTGTCTCATAGCCCGAGGGAGGCCTCGGGGGGAGCGGCAAAGGGAGCCAGCGGTGAGCCTCCCGTAGAGTGAGGCCCCTCCCTTTTAGCGCAGGGAGAGGCCCCACAAGGGAGAGGGGGGTTAGCATCAAGCGGGAGGAGCGGATGAAGAGGAGCTGGCCTCCTCCTCGGAAGAAGAAGCATCCTCTGAAAGGCTCAGCGGCTTAATCTCTGGGGAGGATTCTTCCTCGTCAGACGAAGAGGATTCTAAGTCCTCCCGCAGTCGCTTCAGCGAGTACTCTCGGTCAAACCCCCTAGTGTGTAAGGCTCGGTCCTTGTTGAGAAGAAGGGCAGTATTTATAAGGAGCAGCGGCGCTACAAAGCCGACTAACACAAGCAGGACCCACAGAAGACCGCTTGACCCTAAGAAAAGGCAAAGACCTCCTATCAGAAGTAGACATACGATGGAGACAGTGAGGGTGAGTTGTCGGGCCTCATAGATCGCGAGTTTGGTAAGAGTAGGAAATAGTAGGTGCATAAACTCAGCCCCCTCATCCGTGAAGTCCTTCGGGAAAATCTGCTCCAAATAAAAGAGGCGTCCTCCATCCAAGGGATAGATGGGGAGGATATTCATACCGCTCATGAAGGAGTTAATAACGGAGACTAAGACCAGGGTGATCAAGAGGTACTCATGCGTGCACCCGACACTGCCAAAGGGTATGGCCTTATTCGGAAAGAGGAGAAAGAGAATGAGATTGAATTGCACTATCCCGAGATACCATTGAAAGTAAATCCCATTCCAGAGGACCTTTTTGAACCTTGCATGCAGGGGGAAGCCCTCCTCAAAGACGATCCCGCCTCCGAAGATATTGAGGTGGATGCGCTTGGGGGTATAGCCCATCAGGATGCCTGCATAGCCATGGCCGTACTCGTGAATCAGGACACTGAGGTGGAGACCTACGGCAAAGAGAAGGGCGAAGGAGAGCTTCAAAGGAAGGGGATCAGGTTCGGGATGGAGACTTAGGAAGAAGTATATCGCCAGGGCTATGCTGAGCAGGAGAGACCAGTGGGGTTTGATGGGGATGCGCAGGGCCTTTTTGAGGGCCTGCCAGCGGTCTCGCAGGCCAGAAAGCGCCTTGGTGCGCTCCTTCTTTGAGGAGGCTACCAGCAAATCCCGCAAAGGACGCCAGAAAATAAGCAAAAAAGACGGAGCCACTATGCCCAATCCAATAGGGATTAGCTCCCAGACATAGCCTCGGGGCTGATACACGTGTAAAAGGAGGATTAGGAGCAGAAACACATCTGCCAGCACTAGCCAGGCCAGGAGCCGCCTGAGAAACGCCAAACGAGAACCCAAGAGGCTCTTTACGAACTTCCCCGGAAAGAAACCGGCCCTGAGAAGGGACGGGTCATCCTTGGATGCGGAGAGCGAGTAGCTAAGGGCTTGGCTCCCTTTCTCTAAAAGGCTCAAAACGAGCCGCCATCCGTCCCGAAGGACGGTTCTGCCGCACGCCCAAAGGGCGCGCCATACGCGCAGGGTACGCATAAATACAGGACGCGTATGCATGGGTATAGAAAGGGACTGGGCCCAAACTCAATATGGCTCAGCCTCCCCACTTACTTTGAGGTAAGCGAATGGGGGAATACAGAGGAGCCCCCGCCTTTTGAGCCGCCAGCAGAGAGAAATTCAGCCCCCCACGATACCGCCTCCCGCCTGACTCTAACCTCCGTATCGTGAGGGAAGTTAATATACGAAAAACTCGCCTCTAAAGTTGCAAGCCCCCTCCTGCACTTTGTCCGGTCACAAAATGTTTATGCCCCCGGGGCCCATGGCTATTCAGGTTGTCTGGCTCAAGCGAGATCTGCGTTTGTATGATCACCGCCCGCTTTTGAATGCCCTCCGGAGCGGCCCTACCTTGCTCATATACATTGCGGAGCCTACGTTTTGGCGGCAGCCCGATGCCGCTGCCCAGCATTGGAAATTTATCGCCGAAGCCCTCTTAGACCTGAATCGGAGCTTGCGTCAGACGGGGGTGGCCCATGCATGCCTTCACCTTTTTGTAGGGGAGGCGGTGGAGGTCTTGCAAGCTATTCATCGGTGCCTTCCCATAGCGGCGCTGCATGCGCATATAGAGACAGGCAATGGGCTCACTTTTGCGCGGGATCGGGCGGTGCGGCGGTGGGCTAAAGAGGTGGGGATCCCCTTTCATGAGGTGCCGCAGTTTGCGGTTATTCGGGGTCTGCGGGAGCGGGATTTGTGGCTGCCGTATCAGCAGGGATTTATGCGGGAGCCTGTGGCGCCGTGGCCGCCGCCTTTCACGTCCGTATGGGCAGAATGGCCACTCTCGCCGCCAGAGGGGGTTTATCCGGTAGCTTGGTGGCTCTTACCCGATGGCTCGTGGAGAGCCGGCCCTTGGCCCACCCCCCGCGACTGGAACCTCCCCGATGAAGACCCGCCCCTCCGCCAAAAAGCCAGCCGCACCTTAGCTGAGGAGACCCTGGCTTCTTTCCTAACGCATCGGGCGCAGTTTTATGCCCGCCATATCTCTTCGCCCTTGACGGCGCCAACGGCCTCTTCTCGGTTATCGCCCTATCTGGCCTATGGGCTTTTGAGCCTAAGGGAGGTTTGGCAAGCTACCGAAGCCGCTCTGGAAGCCCTCGGCCCCTTTCCCCAAAACCGCCCCCTTTATGCCGGCCTCAAAGCCTTCCAGAGCCGTCTCTATTGGCACTGCCACTTCATCCAGAAACTGGAAACCGAGCCTGACATAGAGTTTCGGTGTTTGCATCCTGCTTATGAGGGGCTTCGTCCTCCAGAAGCGCCTCCAGAGTGGTATGCCGCTTTTACTGAGGGGCGTACGGGCTGGCCCTTAGTGGATGCCTGCACCGCCATGCTAAAGGCGACAGGGTGGCTCAACTTCCGTATGCGGGCCATGCTTGTCTCCACCGCCACCTACCCCCTCTGGATGCCCTGGCGACCCATCGGCCTGTGGCTCGCCAGACTCTTCTTAGACTACGAACCCGGCATCCACTGGCCCCAAATCCAAATGCAAGCCGGCACCACCGGCATCAACACCATCCGCATCTACAATCCCATTAGACAGGCCATGCGCTTAGACCCCAAGGGCGAATTCGTCCGAAAATGGCTCCCCTACATGCGGCGAGTACCCGACTTGTGGCTATTTGAGCCCTGGCGCATGCCCACCGATGTACAAAAACGGTATGGGGTCATCGTGGGAAAGGACATCCCCATGCCCCTGGTGGATTTGGATAAGGCTATCCGGGAAGCTAAGGAGCGGATTTTCCCTCTCCGAAAGAGACCCGAGGTGGAGGAGATGGCCCGGACTATCATTGAGCGTCACGGGTCTCGGCCCGGAATGCCCAGCGGCCGAGATGCGGAGGGACGAGAACCTGCCTTTCGTCGTCGCCGACGCCCCTCCCCGCCTTCCTTACCCTCATTGTTTTGACCCTCCCGCCGAAAAAGCCACCTCCTTGCCTACAAACCTCCCTTATGGCGTAACAAGAAGGCGCCCCACCCAAGCCAAACTATTTATGACCCTAAGGCCCACTGGAAAAATCGCTACAGCCAAAAACGTTTGAAAAGCTCATGAGCGCACTCCGCTTTTCGCAGGGGCCTATTTTACGGCTCATTTTGGGCGACCAGCTCAATCCCCTTCATCCCTGGTTTCAAAAGCCTGAGCCTGATGTGATCTACACGCTGATGGAGGTGCGGCAAGAGACGGATTATGTGCTTCACCATGCGCAGAAGGTCCTGGGCATATTTGCGGCTATGCGGGCCTTTGCCCGGCACCTCCAAGCTCAAGGTCATCAGGTGCATTACATTTCCATCGCAGACCCCGAAAATCAGCATAGCTTCACAGCCAACTTAGAATATCTCATAAGTCGGTACAAAGCTCGGGCCGTAGAATATCTTCTTCCTGACGAATGGCGAGTAGATAGGCAACTTCGGGCGTGGGCAGAAGATGCGCATGTGCCGGTGCGGGCAGAGGATACAGGACACTTTTATTTGCCCCGGGAGGGGGTTTCGGAAGTACTGGGGGAGCATGCGCGGTGGGTAATGGAGCACCTGTATCGGAGCCAGCGTCGTCGGTTTGGAGTGCTGATGGAAGGGGATAAGCCCGTGGGAGGCCGCTGGAACTACGATTCAGAAAACCGTAAGCCCTGGAAAGGCACGCCGCCGCCTCCAAAGGATACCCGTCCGAGGCATGACCTGCGCGCGCTTTGGAGGGAGATAGAGGCAGCGGGCATAAAAACTGCCGGAGACCCCGCCGCCGATGACTTTCGTTGGCCCATTACCCGAGAGGAGGCCCTCCGACAGCTTCATCACTTTATTCGGGAAGGGCTACCTTACTTTGGGCCATTTCAAGATGCGCTCACTGCTCAGCACGAGCGCCTCTTCCACTCTATGCTTTCCTTTCCCCTCAATCTCAAAATGCTTAGCCCTCAGGAGGTGGTGCAGGCGGCGGAGGCGGCTTATCGTCGGGGGTTGGCTCCCCTTGCATCCGTAGAGGGCTTTATCCGCCAAATCCTGGGATGGCGCGAGTATGTACGGGGCGTCTATTGGGCTTACATGCCGCACTATACGGCCCAGAATGCCCTTTCTCACCACCGCCCCCTTCCCTCGTGGTATTGGACAGGCCAAACCCGCATGGCTTGCCTCCGCCACACCATCACCCAAGTCCTTCGCACAGGCTATGCCCACCACATCCAGCGCCTTATGGTAACTGGCAACTTCGCCCTCCTCATAGGAGCCCATCCTGCGGAAGTGCATCGGTGGTACTTAGGGCTTTTCGTGGATGGCTTTGAGTGGGTGACCGCCCCGAATACCCTCGGCATGAGCCAATGGGCCGACGGCGGCCTCATGGCCACCAAACCCTACATCAGCACGGCCGCTTACATCCAGCGCATGGGGGACTACTGCCGAGGCTGCCTCTATGACCCTAAGGCCCGCTCCGGCGAAAACGCCTGCCCCTTCAATGCCCTCTACTGGGACTTCCTGCGGCGGCATAAGGCCCACCTCAGAAAAAACCCTCGCATGACTACGGCCTTACGGCAGTTGGAGCGCTTAGGGACCGAAACGCAAAAAGCTCTACAAACTCAGGCTGAGACTACCCTCCAACGGGCTGACCAACTCTAAATCCTCTCCGCTTATCGTTGTAACCATCCCCAAACATCACCTTTACCCTAAGCAAACCTGCATTCCTCCAGTGCTTAGACACCCGCAAAAACCTCGGCACCTCCGCCTCTACTAAGTGGATTCTTCCCGTGGAAGGTACTGGCCTGGCGAAAGAAGTCTCTACCCGCTTCCAGAAGAAGAATACCTGAGCTCCCGCCCTCACCGCCTTACTCATCTTTGAGTCGCTCCCTCCCTGGCAAAGGAACGACCAAACCTGAGAATCCCCTAAGGATGTAATAGAAAGATAGCGCGTAGCTCCTCCGCTCCCTTGGGGATATCAATTCCTTCGCACGATTTGAAGATGCCGCCCAGCTTCCCTAAGACCTGCTTCTTAGCGAGTTCCATCTTCTTCCCCAACACTACGCAGATAGGATATTTTGCCAAATAGAAGTCCCATCAAAAATAGCAATACGGCATCAGTCAGTCTCGCATGGACTTTGTAAATAAGAGGCTATCTCCACCATCTTATTCAAACATTGGATCCACTGGTGCATAGCTTTCCAGGCTTCGTCGGGGTCGTCTAATGGCTTCTCTACATGAGCAACGCGTGTATTGCGCAAATGATTGACGGGCTCAAGCAATTCATATAACTCCCGCATCTCAGGTGTGGAAAAGAGTTCTGCAACATCTTTCCAGACCCCACTCTCTTTTGGTGACGGGTGTGCTGCATATTGCAGGCAGAAGAGGAGCACGCCCAGCCGCATCATAGGTCGTCTAAAGGCAAGGTTCTGCATGAGGTAGCGCCCATTACGCTGCAAAGCAGGCTCTTCGGATACAAGAAAGTAGCGATCCCATTGATCGGACTCCTTCGGCATGCGCGGGCGCAAATTGCGCTCAAGTATTATCAGCGCATACTCATCAAGTGGCTTGAGGAGTGGTTGAAAGGCGTGGGCATAGGTTGACATTTTCATCTGGATGGCGTGATTCAATAGCATAATTGCCTGACGCACCACCTCGGCGATGGGCGCAGCAGGCTCCGTAATGCCTGCCTCCCGAAAAACTCGCTCGCACAGCGATTCTAACTGCTTGCGTGCGGTCTTCTCGTCCAACGGCAGAGTCGTCTGACCTGTACGCGCCTCTCGGAGCAGTTCCTGAAGCGCAGGCTCACAGGCGTGCTCTAACTCCTCCATCGTTGCGGGGAAAGTGGGCATTAGGAGATGGCAAGGGATATAGAGATAGCGCCAGGGGGTTCCACTTTCCGAGGCTGCCTCACACCACTCCATAGCGGCGCGTGCTTTGAAAGGCACAAGCGAGTCGACCCTGCCTTTGAGTTCGCACAGGAGGTAGCTGCCGTCTATAAGGCGCACGAAAAAGTCGGGCACATACAGGGCGCGGTAGCCGTCGGGACGCAGGTAGTCGATCATCAGTTTCTGCGGTCCTGCGTTTTTTGCAAACGCCGCCACATCGTGTGCGTACTCGCAGAAGTTCACGAAGATGCGCTCGCAGTCGTTGTCGCAGGGCACGAGGTTGAAAAGCGTACGCTTTGCTGGTACGGCAGGGCGATCGGGCGTGCTGGTCGCCTGGTAAGGCTTCCAGTGCGAGAGGTGCACCCACCGCGACATAAGTTGACGCTTCTGTTTACGATGCACCTTGCGTAGAATCAGCGGCGTAAAGGTCGCGCGGATATGCTCCTGCACATCGGCGTCGCGCATGCGGTGATCCACCTCACCCGAATAAATATCGACGGGGCGCTCGAAAAGCACCTCGGCGATGAATCGCTCAATCAGGGGCGCAAGCGTCTGATGGGGGTTGCTGATACGGCACGCGCGTCCCAACATCTGCGCAAAGTAGCTCGGTGCCAAATACGCTTTCTCCAAAAGTCCTGAATCCAACTGCATCTGGGCGATTACCTCGTCCGTGAACAGGTGTCGCTCCTTGTACTGAATAGGCTGGTCGCGCTTTTGACTAATAGGCAACGGCTTGAACCGCCGCCGCCGGAATTCGGTCTTCACTTTCTTAAAGGTCAACCCTGTCAGCTTGGTGGTGGTGACGATAGCATCCGAGAGGATAGGAATCTTAATGTCCAGGTCGGTGACGGGCTTACTATTGTCCACGAAGATGGAGACGGTCTGCTTGAGCGTCTTGCGGACGGGCAGCACAGCGATGTCGAGCCCTTCCTGTGCCAGTTCGTACTCGTAGAGCTTGCGGAAAGCGGGGTGCTCCACCACCGTGACGATCTCGGGCACGTCTTCGTTGGGGAACATGCGGCGCAGCCCGCGTCCCAGCGTCTGCTCAGGGAGTATCCCCGATTTCGCTGAGTAGCGACGCAGGGGCACGATGACGGTTACATTCCGCACATCCCAGCCCTCACGCAGCATCATCACCGAGACGACGCAGCGATAGGGACTGTCGGGCTTGTCAAGGTCGCGCGCCATTTCGCGCAGGAGACGCAGGTCTTCAGGCGACATCTCGGTCTCGCTTTCAATGAACTCTCTGACCTCGCGCCCGCCACGTTCGACGGTTTTGATTTTGCCCTTGAGGCGCGTATGAATATTCAGCACCCGCCCCTTGAGCAGCGGGAATTTATTGCTATCCAAGTATTTAGCAATCTCGTCGGCGGACCGAGTGTCTTCGGTCATCACAAATAGGATCGGTTTGCGCGTCTTCTCCAGCTCCCTATAACTTATGCGATAGCGTTTATAGCCGATGCGCAGGTGGTTCGCATAGCGGATGTATGCAGGCGTTTTGGCGTCGCCTTGAACCGTCAGTTCCTCCGATTCGCCCAACACGGGCACTTTCACGATGCCCGCGTCCACCGCCTCGCTCAGCGGAAAGTCGCAGATGATGTGCTCAAAGAGTCTACCGTCGTTGTGTTTAGGAGTAGCCGTAAAGTCCAGCTGCAGGCAGACTCCA
>Ga0308395_1001062_pt1 | contig 18941 bp, 17 predicted proteins | sample Hotspr20SampleP4_FD_202097 | JGI IMG/M metagenome (GOLD analysis project Ga0308395, IMG submission 202097) | Hot spring phototrophic mat microbial communities from Mushroom Spring, Yellowstone National Park, Wyoming, United States - 20050930_P4 ...
AGCATTGAGCTGCTCATCGCTGCCCTGGAAGCAATGGGCAGCGGGGAGACAATTCACGAGGCGCTGGAGCGCGTCCGCGAGCGCGCGCCGGAGCGCGAAATTCAGGACGCCGACGAACTAATTCGCGCCCTCTACGATATCAAAGACATCAAAGAGGCAGGCATCGCCAGAAAAATCAGCCGCCGAATCGACGAGTTACGAGAGGGGGAATCGGAGGATGCGATCTATGGCCTATATGCTATCAGCGAGATCATCCCACACGACGCCTCGCTGTCGCTCAGCTTCGCCATCGAATGCGCCCAGAAGCGATGTGGCGAACATCCTTGCCCGTCGGAGCTATTCAAGGAGATTTATTTCGATCGAGAGGGGATGCACTTCGGCCATGCCTGGCAGTTTTGGGGTGCCCGCTCGCGAGAGGCGATCGAGGCCGCGCGCGTAGGCTTCCGAGACGCCCTGCTGCACGCTGCCGGCCTGGGCGATGAGGCTGATTACCCTGAATCCATCGCCCCGCCGCGCGCCGAGCCGGACGGCCCGATCCCCCCAGGCTGTCCACCTAAGCTGGCAGAGATGATTTTCCAGCTGGATGAGGCAGAGGACGAGGAGGAGATCGTCGAGGCGTTGCGAGAGATCGCCGACGCTGAGATCGGCGGGGCGTTCGCCGTCCTCGACGAGGAGATCTGGGAAAACCTGCCAGATGACCTCAAGGAGTTCCTCGACGAAGAGGAGATCGGGGTCGGCGCGCGGATCGGCAGGTTGATCGAAGCAGTGCTCGGTCGCTCCTGGATCCGCGAGCACATCGGGTCCCTGCGTGATGCGCTCCTGGAGTGGGCAGATGGGGGGGCGCAGCTGCCTCAAGCTCCCACAGCCGGGCTGGTACCCTGAGCGAGGCGCTCCTGGAGTGAGCAAGTGGGAAGCGAGGACCATGCTCCGCTTTCAGGCTGAGCAAGCTACCCTCTATTGCATCCATCTCGATGGGCGGACGTTGACGCCCACCGAGATCGCCCGCCCGGGCGACCTGGTCGCGGTCACCCCGGATTCGGACGACCGCCGCGCGCAGCGCGGGGAGGTGCTCACCCTGCTCGATATCGAACAGCGCATCTCCTATCGCCTCATCGCCTCCATCCCCCTCACCAAAGCCGTCGAGCACATCGCCGCCAGCGCGCGCGACCCCCTCCCGCCCTGGCTGGTCATGGCCCTCTACGGTGCCGCGCGCGCCTGGGGGCACACCACGCCAGCGAACATCACCACAATCGCGCGCTTCATGACCGAGTTCGCGGGACGCTTCGATGATTACCCCAGTCGCCCGTGGGCAGACGCCGAGCTGGACGACCTGGCCAGGCACGCCGTGACGAGCATGTTCGCCGGCCAGCCGATGGAGGTGCCCCTCGAGCCGGTCAGCCTGGCCAAGCTGCTGTTTTCGATCTCTAGATTGGCCTGGGATGCTGAGTTCATCCGTGCGCTGCGCCTGGATTCGCTTGACCGCGAACGGTTTGCCGATTTGGTCAGCGCAATGATTGAAAGTGGCGCAGTGTGGCTGTGGCCGATGGTAGCACCGATCAGGATAGGTGGGGCACGGATGGACGCGCAGCGCACGTTCACCGCCGAGGCCGTCCCTCGCCTCTGGCCAATCTGGTGGGGGCTGATCGGCGCAAGCGAGGACGAGGCGCGCGCCTGTCTGACCCCCTTCGCCCCGCTGCCGCCGAGCAACGCGCTGATCGAGGAACCTCCCGGCTACACCCCGCCGCCCACGCCGGACGAGAAGCTGTGCGCCGCGCTCGCACGCCAAATAGCTGAAGAGGCTGTTACTCACGCTGTCTATGCCCCACAGGGCGTCTTCGAGGCCGTCCTGCCGGACGACCTGCCGCTGGTCGCCTGGGGCGTCGCCCGCCTGCGGCTGGTCGCCCTGCGCCCAGGGCGGCTGTGGGCCGCCTTGCTGAGCGAGGCCGGGGAGACAATCGCGGCCTTCCCCTGGCGACCGGACGGGACGCGCCTGGAAGGCGGGATGATGATCCCGGACTGGGCCTGGGGGGTGGTGGACCTAGCCCTGAGCGCGCTGTGGCGCGATATGGTGGTGGCGGGGCCTGCTGCGCTGCCAGGGACGCGGACGCGCGAGGTGGCGAGCCAACACATCGCTGCGGCAGCCTCGCACCCAACGGCAGCCTCGCGCCCACTCTACCTGCCGCGCCCGCGCTATGCGCTGATCGGGAAAGCGGGCGAGAAGCGCGCCTGGGGCGAGGAGGGGGAGCGAGCGACCATCCGGCGGCAAGCGGCCAGCGTGCACGCGGTGCGCGGGCACTATCGGCGGCACGAATACGTCGCTGAGCGACGCCAGGACGAGCGGGCCAAAGAGCAGCTCAAGCGACTGCGCGAGGCTGCTGCTGCCCGCGCTGCCCAGTTCGGCCTGCCGCCCCCGCCGCCGGGCTACACGTTCGTTTCACCGTTCATGCGCGGGATGGGGGTGAGTCAAGGGGGCGAAATTGAACAAGAAGCCCGTGACGTGCGCGCGCGCGGGCTAGCTGCCTTGGCTGGCGTGTTGGCCACCCAAAGCTAGGTGCTTACGCCAGAGAGCGACCCAGTGCGAACCGCTTTTTCTTTCGCCTACTCTTCGTCTTCCTCGGCGTCGAGGATGGCAAGGGCTTCGCACACGGCGTGCTCGGGCACCCAGCGCGGGGATCGCTACTCAATCGACAGCAAGCTATCAACAATTAAGTTGCCGATTGGTGCGCCGACGCGCGCGTCGGCAGCAAAAGCGCGGCCATCACAGTGCACGCGAGCTACAAGAAGGCGATCACGCTGCCAGTGCAGCATGCCCTGGTCAAAAATGGCCACGGCAGCCGTCCCAGCCAAGCATGCTGCGCACGCGTAGGTTTAGGCGATGATGGCAGGGCGCAGCGGGATTAGCGCTGCGCAGCGCGAATGACTACGAGTAGGTGGCGGGACAGAAAAAGCAGCGCGCCCCATCCGGGGCGCGCCAGCGAGGGATAAACTGCGCTAGGGCAAAACGCGCTGTATGGAGATTATATCACCTGTTCAGGCACAGCCACTTGAGCGCGTCGGTGAGGAAATCATCAGGGCTGATCCGCGCCATCCCCCCCCCCGCGCTGTCCTCATCTCCTCAGTCGCCCTTCTCGCCTAGCCTCTCAGGAGATGCTATGCGAATTTTGCCCCGCTTTTTGGACGTTCAACTCCGCCTCTCCTAAGTCGATGCTGTGCTGTGAAAGGGCTGTGGCGAAGTTCTCTGCCTGTTTGGTTGTCATCGTCAGTATCGTGTTCTTGTTGCGGAGTACGATTCGCCCGCTGTAGTCGGGATTAACGTAGAAGTACATGATTGAGGTGATAGGCACGTAGATTTGCTCACTTGATGATTTTAGTTTCCAATTAATGCTTGTGTATGCATCTGGGTCAACTCGCGTTTCGCTGGTTTCCCAAGCCGAGATCAGCTTGCGCGCTTGCGCGTCGGTCAACAGCATGCGACCATCTGCTCCATAGATGTTGAATTCGCCGTTCGGCTCCTTGTAGGCAATCCTTAGGGCGTTCAATGGAGCATAGAAGGTATGCTCGCTGCTCGTCCGCCAACGGAAAAAATTTGAGCTAATCTTGATCTCGCCGTCGGTCTTTGTGTCTAAATCTAAAGATCTGTTGAACCACTTTGCAACAACATCCCGAGCATTTTGGATTGGCATTGGTAACTTTTTATACGCACTATCCAGGTCATTGATGTAAAGGTATCCTCTTCCAATCCGCTCGTCAACCTGTAGGTATAGCATCGCTTGCTGTGAGACATAGAACTGATGCTGCGATGGGGTTTGCCACTGATATAGTTTTGTCCGAACTTCGCTGTCCATGTTTAATATTCTACCTCAAATCTACTCGCCAAGACCGTTGCCGCCCCGCAGTGATCAGTCAGCAGACGGGGAAGGGTCGCATAGGCAGATGCTGCATGGATTACTTGCCGCAAACTGCCCTGCTGATGCACTTAGAAGCCGGCGATGCTGAAGGTATATAATCCAAGCATGCTGGAACAAGAGCGCCTATGGCGTGACCTTATGGCACTCCCACCGGAAGCGCAGCAGATGGTCGCAGACTACATTGCAGAACTACACCGTCGTTACGCACAAGCGCCGGCTGGGGACGCGACAGACCTGTGCAATGAACCGTTCATTGGCCTATGGCGAGATCGCGAAGATTTGGAAGACTTCGTCAAGCGAGTGAGAACACGCGAGTGGCGTTTGGACACTGGAGAGCTGGACTCTAGCTCGACTTATAGTACGGGATAGTGCATAGTACGCATGGAAAGCACCATTGACCTGACGGGCTGCACGCACTATGTCGGTCATCCGTCAACAAAGCATATCATTGAAGCTTTGATGACATCAACGACCAGGACGTGATCGCGCACATTCAGCATGGGGGTTTTTCTTTTATAAGAAGGGCGATTCTGATATTGAGTCATCGCAATAGGGTGCGCGCCCTGACCGAGGGCAGGAGGTGCAGAAGTAAACGCCTGGTGCACTAGGGGTGTTAGGATAGAGGTGATGAACTGGTTATTAGACGCTAAGCGCTCCAGAATCCAGGGTGAAATTCGTATGATAAAACTGCAATTTCTAAGATACGAGCCGTTGCCTCTATAAATTTTATGGTAGATTGGCCCTGACAAATTTGCTGTTGCGTGGTATATTAATGCTGACTAGGCCAGTGAGGCGCACTGACGGTATAATCAAGTTGTGATTTGCAATCACCAATCCTCGTCCAGAGGTGTCCAATGACTAACCGCATCGTACTGCCGGCCTGTCGCCCAGAGCCTCTGATGTCGTACCTGAAAGCGCTGGGCGTCTTTCGCCTAGTAGCTGAGCAGGCTGACTCTCGTGCCCGTGCTGCGTGGGATGGTGACGTCTTCGTCCTACACACCACGTTAAGCGAATCTGATTTGCTGACTTTCTTTGCAGAGCGCTATAGCCCTACGCCAATCATTACACCATGGGCTGGTGGGAGTGGTTTCTTTGAAGGGGACGACAAGCAGGCAATTGAGAAGATCCTCAATAGCAAGACGCCTCGCCTCGAAGCCTATCGTCTGATCATTGCTCGGGTGCAAGACATTCTGAAGGATCTAGGGCAGACTACAAAGCCGCAGGGTGAAGCGAAAGACCATTTGCTCCGGCGATATCGCCGTGAACTCCCCGATGAACTTCTGGCATCGATAGATGCCGCCATCGTTCTGCAAAACGACGACCAGAAGTATCCGCCTATCCTCCGCATAGATGGTAACGATGGGAAACTGAACTTCACCCAGAACCTGATGCAGCGATTGGTAGAGATCGGCTTCGCAGATAACACATTTGTGCCCGAAGCCGATCAATGGCTGAGGAATGCGCTGTTTGCTGAACCAGTCATGCAAGCAGCCATCGGGCAGTATGACTCAAACCGAACTGGCGGCTCCAGCGCAGGACAGGGCCTTGGGGGCAGCTCGCGAGCGAACCCATGGGAATACGTGCTCATGCTGGAAGGTGCACTTCTCATAGCCGGCTCAGTAACACCCCAATTGGATGTGAACACCACTGATGCAGCGCCTTTCCCATTTACGGTCACTAGATCTACCGTTGGTTACAGAAACATTAGCTTTGAGCTATGGCTCCCATTGTGGCGCAACCCGGCCCGGCTGAATGAATTGCGCCAATTCTTCGTCGAAGGACGACAGGTCCAGGTGGACAAGCGCCAGGCCAGCAACGCAGTGGATTCCACCCGTGCTATTGTTAGATTGGGCATTAATCGAGGGATTACTGGATTCGTCCGTTACAGTTTTCCTAGACGTAATAGCCAACCTTTTCTGGCCATATCCCTCGGTCGTTTCTACATACACACACAGTCCGCAAACACCAATCTACTAGATGAGCTGGGTGCTTGGCTCGACCGCTGAGCGGGGCTTGCAGGGGCAAGAATGTGCAACCGCGTTTTACCTCTGCCCTGCGTCGGCTAGAGGAAGCCATTTTTGAGTACTGCCGTTTTGGTGACCCAGCCCGCTAATCGTCCACGCTTTGGGGCAATGTGCTTGTGCGTTGGCCCTCAATGGCGATAATCCAGGTGTGATTGGCAAAAGCGAGAGCGTGATGATCTCAGTGCCTTTGCTCATGCCGCTGCGAGATAAGCTACTGCTGCGCAGACGAGCAATTGACCAGCTTCTCGCAGATTGAGCAATCGCAGCCCTGTCAACTTTTTGGCCAACCTATTGTATTGCGTATTGCATGTTAAATCTTGCTAACTAATCTGAACTCAAGTTACTTATCTGTATTGAGCGCGCATATTGTTATGCTTCATCAAGGTTGCATGCTGTGACAGATGCTTCGCCGACTCCACTGGGCGACAAGCAATACGCTCACGATCGTCCATGCCGGTACAGCAGCAATCTACCTTGGTTGCTTGGTAAAGGGTAACCTCACTGGCCTACCCAGATATCAGCAACTTTGACGGTGGCAGGTAGGGAGTCACTCAGAAGGTTCATTCGTACATTGCGTGCGCTGTGCGACAAGGGCGAGTCCCATTCCTTGTGGAGCTAGGCGTGCAGCTTGTTGGCGAGCCTTCGCGCAGCATAGCTGTGAACATGAGCAAGTGACGTAGCGATTCATCTTCTCTATCTGTGCAGATTGTCCCTTCGCATAGCGTCTCCTCGCCTAAATTATTACTGCACAGCGTTTCAGTGGTCTCGCACGGCCATCCACGGTTTTGCGTCGTTACTTCGTGCGCATGGCCGGTCGGTTGTGTTGACAGCGGCTTGGGCAAAACGTTGAAGTGAGCGGCGCCCGTGCGCTGGTTTCTTGGTGTAGGCAAGTTGTCAGCACAAGCCGGTCGGTATAGGATGGTCGGACCCAAGTGCGCTGACGTCTACAGGCAAGCCGTTGCATTGGCCGATCCACCCTTGGCGCAAGCTGTTGCTTGTGCTTCCATGAAGTTCTGCGCGTATTATTTGGGCGTGAGTAGTCAGTGAGATTGCTGTGCAGCGCGTGCTCGCCGGTCTAGGCGAGAGGGTAGCCGAATTGGCGGGTAATATATCGGTTTGGTGCGCGGTGAAGGCCCAGCTGGGATGGCCGCGCATTGTTTGCCGGCGGGGGCATCACTTCTATGGTATAATACCTGTGCCATGGTTATCTTGTCTTCTCCGATTGGTTTCGCCAACATGACGATTACTTTTAAAGAGGTCGAGTTCCCTACTGACCTGACGGGCTGCACACACTATGTCGGCCACCCGTCGACAAAGCAGATCCTTGAAGCATTGGGTGCACAACCCGCCCCGAGTGGTGCGAAATGGGGCGGACCGCAAGTTGGTGAACAGTACCTTGCGGTTCCCCTTGCCTCTGCGCAAAGCCGTGAGGGTGGCTACACAAAGGACACGGCGATTGAGTCCGTCAAAGACTTACGTGCCATCCTCTGTGTTAGAGTGGCGTGATTGTGTATCACCTGCGCGAAAGCGCAGGTTTTATTTTTTATAAAAATAATTAATAATTAATTATTTCATATTATTTTTTAAATTATTATAGGATAGTCCTTAGTTTTAATATGAAGTAAATCAAAAACATATTCAAATTTTTTATCTTCAAAAATTTTTATATTTTTTATTATAATTTTTCTTATCTCTGAAATATATTTCGGATTAATTTCCACACGCTTCAATAATTCTGCTATCCTAATTAAGCATTGATATTCTTCTTCTTTGTCTAAAAAGTTGCTAAATTTTATTTTTTCCAATAAAACATTTAACTCCATCTCATTCGATGGCTTTTTCCATAGTAAATAGACTTGCATTAAATCAGCTACTTTATTCCATTCCTCTGGATATTGATTGTAATTATTATTATATACATATCCTGTTTTAATGATATTGTATAAAAATAGGCCAAATTGAGGTAAAATATCTTTATCATGTGATTCGCAATATGTTATTAAGTTTACACAACTACCTTTTAAGATATTTATTATTTTTTTAATGTCTAGATAAATTTCGCTTTCTCTTATTTTAAAATTATTAAATTTTTCATTAAAAAACCTAATTATAAATTCAGAGAGTACCATACAATTTTTTCCATCAACGTTTTTTGACAATAATTTTATTATATCTTCTTTCGGCCTATCTCTAAAAATATTACATATTTTTGTTAAATCTAATTTATTTAAACCCTCATTATATTTATTTTTTGACCTTGAAATATCTCTTAAATAAGTCTTTAGATTTAAAATTTTCTTTTGTTCATTTTCTTCTTGTTTATTAAACCAACCTTCAAACTCGATTTTAAATTCTTTAATTTTCTTTGAATTTTCAATTAAATCTAAAAAAAAGTTTCCTGTGTAAAATATATCTCTTATATCTATTCCATTTTTTATATAATCAAAAAAGTTTTTAGAAATTTTTCTGAAAATATCCTTATTTAAATCATTTTTATTTTGATACCTCATTTGATTAATAATATAGTCTCTGTATTTAATTAATATATAATTTATCATATCTTTTTGTGTTTTTAATTCTTTTATTTCTGAAAGAAAATTTTTAACAATATTTTCTGTTATTTTGTAAATATAAATAATTTCTTCTCTTAAATCATTTTTGATGGTCGCTACACCCTCTTTAAAGTAATTTATCAAAGATATATAGAACAAAAATATCGCTTGATTTCTGTATTTTTCGCTGTGATAATCTAATAAATCTTTTTTTATTATTTCTATTGTTTTTTTGTCAATCTTCCATATATCTATTAAAGCAGATATTGGGTGGCTAAGTCCTTTTTTATTTATATATTTTAAAATAAAATCGTCAAAAATAGAAATATCGTTTTTATATCCATACTTCACTGCATCCGGGATGATGGATGGCTCGCGCCAATCCGGATATTCTGAGGAACGAAGCGCCTCCTCCAACACCATTCGGTAATCGCGCTCGTCCAGCTGATCATGTTCCATCTTGTAAAACAACGGCCTATACGTCACCTTCTGGATCAAACCGTGTGCAGGCCACAAGCGCGCTGCCAAATAGGACGCCTCCCCACTTCCACCATCTACAAGCCGTTGCACGTGCGCGTGATAGACCTCCTCCGGCCATGTCGCGCCATTCATCAGCGTCCAGATCAGACCGGCGTGCGCGATCACCTCGTCCTCGCGTGGGTCGCCCGTGACAACAAAACCGTCCATTGCCGTCGAAGATATGCGCCCACCCCTGTGCATTATCGCATCGTTCGTTGCCTCAATAAAGTGAATTGCATTATGACCAAGGATAAGCTCTAGTATCTTATAAACAAAATCTTCCACCTCCTTGGTTTGCTGATCAAACCAACGCTGAGCTAAGATTTTTGTCAGTTCTTTTTCCATATATTACATATTTTATTATATAAATTTAAGATAATATGCGTCTTGCCTCCGTTCCCTATATGCCTATCACCGGACAACCCATCAATTCGCCCTCAAACCGGCGCAGCGACTTGCTCACCTCATCACTTACCCACGCTTATTCTAGCAACAGCTCCCCTCTTTTTAGTTATCCATAGCTTACACAAAGCCAACCTAAACTATCCACCCAGTTATTAGATCGCCGCGCTTGTGCAGGTGTGGCCGCCTGACACATTCTGGCCGCGTCCGCTTGCGCTTGCACCGCAGCGCTGACCTACCAGCATTGGGCAATCAACGGCGCACACGATGTCACAAAGGCACAGGGTTGTCAGCAGCGCTCAGATCGCGTTCATCTTAGTAGACTGAAGAATTCCCCCTCGTCATCCGGTTACATCAAGTTGCCGCGAAGTCCATCGTTGAGGAATTGCTGTCAGTGATATCCTATGCACACTTCAGTTCGTCATCACGGGACGGCTGATAGCTGGCAACCGCTTGTCATGCTCGCGCTGTAATAGACGTCGCTGTGCACAAGATCATAACGTGAGTTCGGATTTTGCGCGGAGTCGCGGAGATTTTACATATCGCAGTTCTCGCAGCGAGAGGGCGCGATAAAATCAATAAGTTAACTTTTAACCATTTAAGTATGCATTATTTTTCATAAATATTGATGTATTAGATGTAATATAATTTACTAGAATTTTAATTGATAAATACCTAAAAGTGCTTTATTTTGCGTTCTTCAGATCAGAATCACTGAGTGATGTAAATCAGGTGCGTTCACCAATTCCAAAAGCTATGCAACCCAGTCGAGGAGATTCACCGCATCGCCCACGACGGCAGTCTCGAAACACTCGATGAGCCCCGCATTCGCGAACTTTTCGATAGCATCTTCCGCTTCCTTTGCCTGAGCGACATGCGGCCTATTGACGACGCAGCAAAAAAGGCGGCCTTCGATCAGGTGATGAATTACTTCCGCCTACGAGCGCTAGCTATGCCCATATTCTCGAAACGAGAGGCGCGTGGCGCGTATAACTGGACTTCAGGGGCGCTTAAGCAGGATGCGCTCATGGTCTTGCCTTACTGTGCGTCGCATCCAGGCGCACGAGTTCGCCGTGACCACGCCGCCCGAGACAATAATCCGCCAGGCATACGACCTGCGGCGGCTCTGCCGTGCTGGGGGGATCATCGCCAATCAGCAACCTTTGCAGCGTAAACTATGGTGAGAAAGGAGCGCCAAATGGCAAAGGTCGAGATCACGAAAACCGAACTGGTTTGGCCCGGCAAGTATGACGAGGATGGCATGCTCAAGGAAGTGCCGCGCATCAAGCTGCCCTTTCAGGTCATCGAGCGCGTCAACGAGAGCCGCGCAGCGCGCGAGGCCAGGAAGAATGGTGTGCAGCCCACGCTTTTCGAAGTCTGGGAAGGCAAGGAGGGGGATGCCTTTGAAGACGGCTGGCGCAACAAGCTGATCTGGGGCGATAACCTGCTGGTGATGGGGTCGCTCTTAGAGAAGTTCGCAGGGAAAATCGACCTCATCTATATTGACCCGCCGTTTGCGACAGGATCGGACTTTTTGTTCACCGCACTGATCGGCGAGCCGGGCGAGGAGATCACAATTGCAGAGAAGGCATATCGGGATACATGGGGTCGTGGAATCGACTCATACCTTGAGATGCTTGTGCCCAGAGTGCGCCTTATGCGCGAGCTCCTCTCAGATAGAGGCTCCCTTTTCTTGCATCTCGGTGTTCAGGTCAACCACTTCATGCGAGTTGTTCTTGGAGAAGTTTTCGGAACTGAGAATGTTCTCGATGAAATAATTTGGAGCTATGGCACCCCATCAGGGGGCAGAGCTGCAGGGAATAAGATTATCAAGGCTCATGAATATATCTTATACGCCGTTAAGAGATATGGTTCGCATATATACAACAAAGAGTTTCTTAGTTACTCGGAAAAGTATATCAATGAAAGATTTATCTTCACCGACCAGGATGGACGCCGATATCAGATTCGCACCCGCCGTGGTGGTAAGGTTGAACGCCAATACCTTGATGAAAGCAGGGGAGTGCCGCTCTCGACGGTGTGGAGCGACATAAAGCAAACATATGCGATGCACCTCGTGAAGCGCGCCGCGGAGGAGACCGGGTTTCAGACACAAAAACCAGAGGCACTGCTGCATCGAATCATCTCGATCGCATCCAACCCTGGCGATCTTGTTGCCGATTTTTTCTGCGGCTCTGGGACGACCCTCGCTGTCGCCGAGAAGCTAGGACGGCGTTGGATCGGCTGTGACTTGGGCCGCTGGGCGATCCACGTCACGCGCAAACGCCTGCTCGACATCCCAAACTGCAAACCTTTCGAGGTGCTGAACCTCGGGAAGTACGAGCGCCAGTACTGGCAGGGCGTGACGTTTGCGCCACAGAGTCATGGAGAGCAGGGAGAAAAGCAGGATAAATCTTCGTGTTCTCCGTATCTCCGTACTGAATCCCTGGAACAACGAATCTACGAGTATCTTGCCTTCATCCTCAAGCTCTATAGTGCGCAGCCGGTGGCGGGCATGGCGCACTTGCATGGCAAGAAGGGCAAGGCCATGATCCACATTGGCGCAGTGGACACGCCTGTGACCTTTGACGAAATCAACCAGGCGCTCGAAGAGTGTGTCGTCCACCAGCAAACCGAGCTTCACGTGCTTGGCTGGGAATGGGAGATGGGCCTTGCAGGGCCAAATAATGATGTTCGCAAGAGTGGCCTCATGCACCAGGAGGCTGAGCAGAAGGGGGTTAAGCTTATGCTCCTGCAAATCCCGCGCGAGGTGATGGAGCAGCAGGCGGCTGCCAAAGGTGACGTGCGCTTCTTCGAGCTGGCCTACCTTGAAGTTGAGATCAATCAGCCGAAGAAGCTCACTGTGCAGGTGGCGCTCAAGGACTTCGTCATCCCCAACACCGAGCTGATCCCCGAGGATGTGCGCAGCAAGGTCAAGAAGTGGTCAGACTATATTGACTATTGGGCGGTGGACTGGGACTTCCAGAACGATGCCTTCATGCAGGGCTGGGTGGCCTACCGCACGCGCAAGAAGCGCGATCTCCCGCTTATCTCCGACCCGCATACCTACGAAAAGCCTGGCAAATACTGCATTCTCGTCAAGGCGATAGACATCTTCGGCAATGACAGCTCTCAGGCATTCGAAGTGGAGGTTTGAGGTTATGATCAAGGACGATATCTGCTGGAGTATGTATTCCTATGCGCCTTTGTAGTGAAAAGCCATGAGTAAAACTTTTATCGCCTACGTCAAGGATCTACCGGAGATCCCAGACCGTCGTCCATAGGAGAAGCTTAAGTCCTACCTTGTCAAAGACACCAGTGCCCCGACTGGGTGACGGGTAGAATCCGGCCGCCGCCCTAGCAAGCTCCTGCTTGTCCCCAAGCTTCACGAACAGGTAGATGCTTGGCGAGAAAGTGGTTATGATGGTGCATCCGGTGTGACGAAACAACTATTCACGTATTGGCTCGAGGAAGACCACGAGGATCCCGGTTTCTGTATGCCCTTCCGCTACTACTTCTGCTAGCGCGAGGCAATTGAGACGCTGGTATGGCTGGTGGAGATTGATCGCCAGCGTGACGTTCAGGCATCAATTAAGGCACATGCCGCGAACTTCGAGAAGGACCTCTTCGATAATAATATCGCCTCCCAGACACTACGGTGGACGGCCGGCGACAGCTCCGCCGCTATGTGCCAGAGCTAAGTAAAGGAGGTGTGCAGGATCTTCCGCAAGAGAACCTGCGTCGCTTCGCTTTCAAGATGGCCACTGGTTTGGACAAGACCTTGGTCATGGCCATGGTGATCGTCTGGCCCTACTTTCACAAGAAGAAGGTGCAGGACCCCGAACTCTCGACCAATTTCCTGATTGTCGCGCCGAACGTGATCGTCTATCAGCGTCTCTAGAAGGACTTCGCCGCCAACCTAATCTTCCACAAGCTGCTGCTGATCCCGCCAGAGCAGAGTGTCGCGGCGAGTTTTCGCAGAAGCTAATCCGCGCAGCAGCAATCTGCCTTGGTTGCTTGGTAAAGGGTAACTGCACTGGCCTGCCCATATATCAGCAATTTTGAGGGAGGCAGGTAGGGAGGCGCTGAGAATGTTCATTTGTAAATTGCGTGCGCTGTGCGACAAGGGCGAGTCCCATTCCTTGTGGAGCTAGGCGTGCAGCTTGTTGGCGAGCCTTCGCGCAGCATAGCTCTGAGAAGGAGCAGGTGACATAGCGCTTCATCTTCTCTATCTGCGCAGGTTGGTCCCTTCGTATGGCAACCCCCTCGCCTAAAATACAAGAAATATTAAAAATCATAAATTATTTGATTTTTAATTAAAAAACTATATGTTTATATGCAAAATAGAATATTTTATTTTTTAAAAATTAAAAAATTATTATTTCGCGGCATTTCAGTGGCCTCGCATGGCCATCCACGATTTCGCGTCATCACTCCTCCATTCCCGATGATGTCAGCAATTATATAGCAGGCGCAGATTACTGACCAGCACCCACGCCGGCAGCATTGCCGCGTGCTATGGTATAATAGCAAATGCGAGACCACCGAAATTAGGAGTTCAAGATGTACGATTACGATATAGATGTGCGAAAACCAATAGTCGTCCTGGCAGTTCTCATCATTATCGCGATTGTCGTTTTGGTAAATGGCCTCACCGTGATCGAGGCCGGAACGCGCGGCGTCTTAAAGACGTTTGGCCAAGTCACCGGCATCCTCGAGGAAGGTCTGCACATACGGGCCCCCTTTATCACATCCGTGACGATTGTCGATGTGAAGACACAACGTTATGAGGTGAAGGCCACCGCTGCCTCGCGCGATTTGCAGATCGTCTCAAGTCAGATCGTCCTGAACTATCGGCTCGACCCGACGCAGGTAGCATCCATCGTCCGCGACATCGGCATCGCCGACTACGAGCGGCGGATCGTCGACCCAGCCGTTCAGGAGGCGCTAAAGGCTTCCACGGCGCAATTCACCGCAGAGGAGCTGATCACCCGCCGTCCCGAGGTCTCCGCTGCCATTCGCAACATACTTGAGGAGCGACTGAAGATGCGCGGGGTGATCGTCGAGTCGGTCTCGATCACCGATTTCGACTTCAGCAACGAGTTCAGCAAGGCCATTGAGGCCAAGCAGGTCGCGGAGCAGGACGCGCTGCGCGCACAGAACGAGCTCCGTCGCGCCCAGATCGAGGCGCAGCAGGTCGTGGCACAGGCCGAGGCCAACGCTAAAGCCCGCCTTGAGGTAGCCCGCGCCGAGGCCGAAGCGCTGCGCCTTCAGCGCGCGGTCCTCACCCCAGAACTGCTTCAACTGCGCTTCATCGAGCGCTGGGACGGTGTGCTCCCACGCGTGATGGGTGGCTGCACCCCGCTGCTCACGCTCCCTGCCGACTTGCTTACAGCGACTGTCCCGCTCACGCCAACCACGACAGGTGCGTTTACCCCATAGGGGTATCTTCCACAAGCTATGCTGCTCGCGAAAGCAGAATCTTCGGTAGAAGGTGGGCGACGGCACTGCCATCGCCCACTCCGGGTTTTGCCCCTGTCTGTGAGTGCACACAGTGCGCCCGAATGTAACCAGGATACACACAGGCCAGCGCGTATTTCGTGCCGCGCATGTTATTTGGCGACGTCGTGGATGGCGTCATGCGGTTGGACGCATAGATCGTGCGCGACGAATGGTTTCGCTGACGTGCTCCCCGCCGCGCTGGGGCGATGACTGCGACCATCCGCGGCGTCCCCCGCACCGGCGATGGTCTTGATCGATCCCTGCTGCAATGCGATGATATTCGCCGTGCGAGCGCAGCTAGAGCAGATCAGTGCCTCCGGCTACAAGTCTTTCCGCCACCTGAACCTCCTCCTTGCGCCAATCAACGTGCTGGTCGGGGCGAATGGGTCGGGCAAGTCCAGCTTTCTCAGCATGCTCAAGATGTTCAGCCAGATGATGAAGGGGGAGCTGCAGTTACACATCGCCCAAGCCGGCGGGGCTGACTATATCTTGCACTAAGGTGATAAGAGAACTGGTGTTGCGGCTGAGGATTGCGCTTGGCGAGAGAGCGCTGCCGATTCGCTATACCTGCCGGCTGGTGCCTGCTGCGGACCCGTTGTTAATCTCCAGCGAAAGTGTCCGCTTTGGCAGTGGCAAAGCGCCATTCTCGGCTGGCGAGCTGCCACCAGAAAGCCGCTTGCCGCGCTGGGCGGAGGCCGATCGCTGAGTGCGCCAGCTATACCAGGTGTTGAGCGCCTGGCGGGTTTATCACTTTCACGATACCAGCGCCGGCGCGCGCGTGAAGCAAATGGGCGATATCCATCAGAACGAAGCTCTGCTGGAGGACGACGGCAATCTGGCCGCCTATCTCTACTTGATGCGCGAGAAACACCCCGTCCACTATCTGACGATCGTGGAGCATACAGATGGCTGCGCCGTTCTTCAGCGATTTTGTCCTGCACCCGCATCTACTCAACCTTGAGAAGACTCGCTTAGAGTGACGCGAGCGCAACTCTGATTTGATGCGCCCTCAGATGGGATGCTGCACTTCATCTGCCTGGCGGCGATCCTGTTACAGCCCGTCGAACTCCTACCACCGCTCATCATCCTGGACGAACCCGAACTGGGTCTACATCCCTTTGCGATCAGGCTGCTGGCTGCGATGGTCTGTGCTGCTGATCACGACGCCCAGGTGATCTTGGCGACCCAATTGATCACCCTGGTTAACCAGTTTGATCCTGTGGGCGTGCTGGTGGTGAAGGTGATTCGACCTTCATCTGCCGGCTGGACGATGCAGCGTTAGCTGGCTGGAGGACTACGTCCCAGGCGACCTGTGGGACAAGAGCGTCTTCGGCGGGCACCCCACGAGATGAAGAAGGTCCTCGTCCTGTGCGAAGGCCAAACTGAACAAACGTTCGTAAGCCGAATCCTGGGATCGCATCTCCAGCAGTTTGGCAAGCCGGTGGTTCTGAAGACCAAAGTGACGCGCGCAGTCCAACAGCACAAAGGCGACGTAAGTCGCTATGCGCGTATCCGGCGCGACGTGCTAAGGCTGCGTAGTTGCTCAGTTGAAAACCTGACTGGATGGTGATGTAGTTAGGATGTGCGTTGTAGATCACCTGGCTCTCGCAGTTCTGACAGGCACCCTTGACTGAACGCACAGCGTCACCGAACTTGCGTTTAGTGAACAGTCTCGTCCTTCCAACGCTGACCAATTAAACGAGTTTGCGATACCAACTCTGCTGCGCTTGGCAGCCTTCAGATCACCAAATCGGCGGGATGATGTCGTGCAGGCCAATCTTGTCGCTGTCAGCCAGCGTCACCCAGGCTGGCTGACCCCGCTCATCGGAGCGACTTGCACAGCGTCGACAGATGCGTTGCTCGGCCTAACGCCATGCACAATCATTTGACTGCTGGCTCCCACAGCATATACCCCTTTATCTAAATGGCTTGCCACTTCGCGTTTGAGAGTAGGCGATGGCGTTCGCCGGGCGAAACCCAGTCGCGTCCACTGCGATGACCTCTTCACCAACCCAGCCTGCTTCAGCAGCGCCTCATTCATCTTGTTCAGATGGCTTGCTCGGAAGCGGTGATACATCCGATTGAGCGTGCTGTAGTCCGGCGCGCGCGTCAGCTCCAGCGCGTCCCGCAGCTCCTCGAATTCGCGGTAGCTCATCTTCACACAGCAGCACACACGCCGCCGACTGCGGCAAGGTGAACTTCTTGAAGTATTTTGGGGATACTGCCTGCGTCTGAGTGTAGATAATCCGTGCGACCTTGACGTGACGCAGTTTCACTGCCTTTGCCTTTCTACCTCTCTACAACGGGCAATGCTCTAGATTTTCATTTGGATGGAAGTAAAAATAATCCATAATAAGTGTATTAATTGTTTTATTTGGCATATGCCTCTCCGAGAGGTAAACTGTGTTGCATCAATTCTGGTGCAGATAAAATTCTCTTTTTAGCTAACTCACAATATTGGAGATCAATTTCTACACCTATTCCAATCCTGTTTAGCATTGCTGCTGCAATCAAAGTAGTACCACTACCAGCAAATGGATCTAATACAGTATCACCAACAAAGCTGAAGAGTTTTATGCAACGTATTGGTAGTTCAAGAGGAAATGGCGCTGGATGCCCTATCTTTTTCTTACTTTCACCGCTAAACGTCCAAACACCATTTGTCCAGTTCATAAATTCAGATTTGGTTATATCTGACTTTCTGCTCCCACTTGTTTTACGCCAGCGTTTCTTGTATAAGACAACGATAAGTTCGACAGGGGCGATCACAAACGGAGCAGTTGCACTCATCCAAGAACCCCATGCCGTTCGCCGCGAGATGTTCCCTTCGTTCCATATAATCGTTGAGTGATATTGAAAACCAACTTGTTTAGCGATTGTAGTAATGTCAGCGCCAACACTTTGTTGACCGCCCTTATTTTTGTCTAATGGAATATTTAAGCAAAATCTCCCATCTTCTTTAATAAATTGAAAACATCTTGATAGCCAGGCGCGAGTAAACTCCAAATAATCAGAATATGAAATGTCGTCCTGATGAGAGTTGTATTTAATGTCAACATTGTACGGCGGAGAAGTGACAATTAAGTCTACGCTATTATAGCTAATAGCATTTGTAGTCAGAATATCGTCATTGATGATGGCTATTTTGTCGTTCGAATAAAACACCTTTGGCACCTCCAATTAGGCCGATCCGGGTCGGCCTTTGTTTCTGTATAATTTGGTAACTGCTGCCCCCTGGTCAGTGCGAAAACAGCTGCTCACTTTCTGTTTGACTAGTTCAGCCTGGCTATTGGTAAAGGGAACACCCTCCACCAGTGCAACAGCTTCCTCATGCTCCTTCAGCAAATTGCGACCCGCTGTGCTTCTGGAGCGTCCACGGCCTGCCTTCTGTTCAGGCGGCCTCTCCGCCTCACTCACGAAGGGATTCCGGGCCGCCACAGCTGCCTCCCCTCGCAAGGGCCGCGCCCGTTCATACAGAACAGCAATAGGAACAAGGCCCTAATTAGCAAAATTTCCAGAGGTCCAATTCCCAATTCCGCTTTTACCTAATTCTATCGTCTTATTATTTCGATAGCCCTCGCAATTTTCCACGATTATATCAGCTCAGCGATAATCTCAACCCTCACAACCCCGGACAGCACATCGCCATCTGTTGATGGGCAGGCGCAAACTGCAGACGCTCCCCACTGGGCTGCGCCGACACGACAATCGCCCCCTTCCCCTCACCACCATCCAATGCCTGCATCATCAAGGGATGCGCAAGATGCTCGGCCACCGCCTGCTTCAACCCCCGCACGTTGGTCGTCCCACCACACCCCCGCGCCAACAACCAACAACGCGCCGACTCGTCCACCACCACTTCCTTGCCGCGTTCCCGCATGCCGTTGACAACCTTCTCGACCTCGATGTCCAATATACGCCGCATCGCCTCAACTGTGAGCGGGGTAAACGTCACCACCTTATCTACCCGCCCCAACAGATAAGGCGGAAACATGCGCTGCACAACCTGATCGTTTTGTTGCCCATCTTCACCA
>Ga0308395_1001068_pt1 | contig 18865 bp, 20 predicted proteins | sample Hotspr20SampleP4_FD_202097 | JGI IMG/M metagenome (GOLD analysis project Ga0308395, IMG submission 202097) | Hot spring phototrophic mat microbial communities from Mushroom Spring, Yellowstone National Park, Wyoming, United States - 20050930_P4 ...
CACAAGACGCCAAGCCCACACCCTCCGGGTTTTGCGCGTTTTGGGGCGCGTGGCGCGTCTCCAAATGGGCGCTGTGGCGCGACCCAACCGCCTTCAGCCGCGCCCGACGCTCCAGATGCCATCCGGCTGGCGCAGGCTGAGCAGCAACTCCTCCAGGTTGCGCGAGAGCGGCTCGGCACCGTGTTCGCGGATGACGTAGCCGGCCTCTAAACGCGCTCCATGGAAGACCGGATGGCCGAACATGCTCACGTCAATGCACACCGTCAGATCGGGCTGCAACACCTCCTCGCTGTGCGGCCCGAAGAAGGGGCGCTCGAACTCGTTCAACCCCACCGTGTGGACAAAGCCCATCGTCAGGTAAGGGCCATAGCCCAGGCGGCTCAGGAACTGGCGCGGCACGGCGTCCACCTCCTTGCCCCGCTTGCCCGGCTTCAGCGCATCGCGCGTCACCTCTAAGGCGTCGGCCAGATGGCTCAGGAAGGTCGCCTGCTCTTTGGTGGGCGGATGATTGACGGCCAAGGTGCACGCGACGCCGGCGGCGTAGCCGCGATATTTCGGGCTGAAGCCGACCAACACCAGCTCGCCCGCCTGCAGCGTCTTGAACGAAGCCGGCGGCACCACTCCGTTGAGGCGCACGCCCGAGGCAACCATGCCGCGGAAGTTCCATCCATCAATGCCCAGGGAACGCATCCGTCCTTCGGCGGCGCCGATGACGGTGTATTCGGTGACGCCCGGCCGGATGTGCGGAATGGCGGCCTTGAGCCCTTCCGCTCCCGCCTCGAAGGCGTAGCGCATCACGGCGATCTCCGCCTCGCTCTTGATGGCGCGCATCACCTCGTATTCCCGTGTCATGTCCACAAACTCCACGCCGGGCAGCGCCTCCTGCATCGCCACAGCGAGACCGTGCTGCATCACGCCGTAGCCGACGATGCCCAGCCGACGCAACGGCTTGCTCCCCAGCGCCTCCGCGAAGACCTCCGGCAGCGTCTGGATCACGGCGCCGGGATACTCCTCCTCCGGCACCAGGAAGACATCCACCGCGCGCAAATTCTGGATGGCCGAGACCTCGCGCGCATACGGCGCCGCCTCCGGGCCGCCCAACAGCAGCGCCTCACCCTCCAGCGTCAGCAACACACCGCCCGATTCGATGATCGGCCAGTAGCCGCTCAGGTAGCAGCCGTTCGCCATGTTGAGGTCGTCGTGGTAGATGAACACGGCATCCACCTGCGCCGCGTGCATCAGCCGGCGCACCTTCTCGATGCGTTCTGCGTATTCACTGCGGGGGATCTCGGGTGGAACCATTGGCAATGCCTCCTCGCTGAGCAATTGAGTGATGGTTAATGATACCGAATGGAGAGGGTATCCCCTTCCCTGGATCTACGGTTCGTAATCGCGCACCCACACCTCGCGGAAGTCGCGCAAGGTGTAGAAACGGGCGTCAAGGCGCTGCATCTCGGTGATGAAGATGTCCAGCTCGTCCAGGGCGCGTTGACCGCAGTTTTGCACCAGCCACGGCTTGAACTCGATGCGCGCCTCATCCGTGTCCAGGACGGTGGGCATCGGCACGAACTCCCACGGGTGGAGATACAGGCAGACCATCATCGGTTTGCCCGCCGCCCACATCCTTTCGGCGTTGCGGCGCACCATGTCGGCCAGATGGCGGCCGCCGTGGGTGCGCAACTTGGGCCAACCGTCGCGGTCGCGGTGGTCGGGTAGCTCGCCCGGCACCGTCAGGTCGGCGAACAGGGGGATCTCCAGGATGCGCAGGTCACCCGGCTTGCGCCAGTCGTGGGCGGAGGGATGGTAGGGCAAGAGGTGTTCCCCGTGGAAGTAGGCCATATACGAGGAATCGACCCAATAGCCCAGCTGATCGAGCGCCTGGATCATCTCATTGCCGCCCCAGCCGCGCGGCGCGCGGAAGGACAGCGGGCGCACCCCCGCTTTCTCCTCGATCAGCTCGGTGGCCTTTTTGAGACGGTTGAAGACTTCCTCGGGCAGCACCGGCGGGATGCCCGGCGCTTCAAAGATCGGCGTGCCGACGCTCTCGTGTTGCAACGTGTGGCAACCGATCTCGTGGCCGGCCGCCTTGACCATCGCCAGCGACTCCGGGCCGGCCAGCGCGGCATTGCCCGTATAGAGGAACGTGGCCGGCACCTGATGATGCGCCAGCACCTGCAAGATCGGGGCAGTGCCTTCGATCACCCCGGTGTGCGTGTTGCCCCAACTGCCGATGTCGCTTTCCATATCGAAGGAGATCAGCACATAGAGCTTTCGATCGGTGTTCATCATCGTCACCTCATATACCTCCGCAGCGGAGATCAAGCGTGCCTCCATCATAGTCCGGAGCGCCCAGCCAGGCAACTGGAGAGGCAGCTCCGGTACGGGTGCAGCGCCGCCGCTGCTCTTTCCCCGTCTACGGGGAGGGAAATGCCCCCGCCCCAACCCTCCCCGTGGACGGGGAGGGTGTGCCCCCGGGATCACGGCGTCCCGCCCGTCTCCACCGCATGCCCGGCGCAACCGTCTCTTTGCACCGCCGAGGGCGCAGGGAACGCAGAGATATCCTCCTGGGATCGCGGGCGTCGCGCCCGTCTCCACCGCATGCCCGGCGCAACCGTCTCTTTGCACCGCCGAGGGCGCAGGGAACGCAGAGATATTCCCCCGGGATCACGGGCGTCGCGCCCGTGGTAGGGGCGCAGCGCCGCTGCGCCCCTACGGTGTGCCGTCATGTCGCGCCGGTTCTCCGTAGGGGCGACCCGGCGGGTCGCCCCTACCGTCTTTCCGCGGTGCAAACGGCCCGGGTGGGGGGTGTCTCTATCTCCCTCACCCCCCAGCCCCCCTCTCCCGACGCTGCGGGCGCGGGGGAGTCTGCTCCCGCCCCCACGCCGGGGAGGGGGCATCTCTGCGCCCGCGGCGTTCTCGGCGGTACCCAAAGGCAGGGGCGTCTCCCCTCCCGCCAGGGCGCAGCGCGGAGGGCCGCACCCTTCCACGCCGCCACGCCTCTCCCGTGGTGGCCTGACCCAGGGCGGAGTCTGCCTGGAGGAGGAAAAAAGGGATGGAAAGGGGGGCAAGGAGGTCAAAAGATGGGCCGATGACGCCGGATGGGGCGGATCATCCGGGCTGAATGAAGCCTGTAAACGCGCTATTAGGGTAGTATGACATTTTTCAGCCCACTTTTTCAACACCCTCATAAAAAGGTACTTGACAAATTCGAGTTTCTATGTTATATTACTTTTGGTAAAGTGAATCACAGCAATGCCGCAAACGAACATCAACCCAATTACCGATATCTAAGTCGTTGAGGAGGTCTTTCCCAAAATGTACACGGTGTGGTACCGCTTACTGTCCATCGTTGTCGCGGTGGCACTCTTCGCCACCACATCCGCTGCCGCATTGGCAGCCGAACCCCAAGATATCGTTGACATCGCCGTTGCCGATGGGCGTTTCACCACGTTGGTCGCCGCGCTGACCGCCGCCGGTCTGGTAGATACCCTCAAGGGAGCCGGCCCGTTCACCGTCTTCGCACCCACCGATGACGCTTTCAAGAAGCTGCCGGAGGGAACCGTCGAAGGGCTGCTGAAGGATATCCCGGCCCTGACGAAGATCCTGCTCTATCATGTCGTCCCGGCTCACTATGAGGCCGCCGCTTTGGCCAAACTGACCACGGTGGAGACCGTTGGTGGACCCAGCCTGACGGTCAAGGTTGAGCAGGGCAACGTGAGGATCAACGACGCCCAAGTCATCATCGCGGATGTGAAGGCCAGCAACGGCGTGATCCACGTCATTGACACTGTGCTCCTTCCACCCGCAGAACCGGCCGCCCCTGACATTGTCGATCTGGCGGTGGCGGATGGACGCTTCACCACCCTGGCAAAGGCTTTGACCGAGGCCGGGCTGGTCAACTTCGTCAAGCAGAGCGCTGCTTTGACCGTCTTCGCCCCGACCGATGACGCCTTTGCCAAACTGCCTGAGGGCACGCTGGATGCCCTGTTGAAGGACAAAGCGGCCCTGACGCGTGTTCTGCTCTACCATATCGCACCGGGCCAGGCTGTGGCACAGGACGTGGTCAACATGAGCTCGGTGGCGACCTTCGCCGGCGCCTATCCCTCCATCCGGGCAGAGGATGGCAAGGTCATGGTGGATGATGCCCAGGTGATCATCCCTGATCTCCTGGCTTCCAACGGTGTGATCCACGTGATCGACTCGGTGCTCCTCCCACCGGCAACCCCGCCAGCGGCGCAGAAGGATATCGTGGAAGTCGCCGTGGCTGACGGACGCTTCACCACGCTGGCCGCCGCACTGACCGCTGCCGGTCTGGTGGATGCCCTCAAAGGACCCGGCCCGTTCACCGTGTTCGCACCCACCGATGACGCCTTCAAGAAGCTGCCGGAGGGAACCGTCGAAGGGCTGCTGAAGGATATCCCGGCCCTGACGAAGATCCTGCTCTACCACGTGGCGCCGGGCAAGGTCATCGCCGGTGATGTGATCAAACTGAAGACGCTGGGCACCCTCGCCGATGTGCCGGTCTCTTTCAAGGTCAGCGAGGGCAAGGTGATGGTCGGTGAGGCGCAGGTGATCCTGACCGACATCGTCGCCTCGAACGGGGTGATCCACGTCATTGACACGGTGCTGTTGCCGCCCCAGTGAGGCGCTGCACCACACAACCGGCAACGGAATGAGCCAAGACCGACCACCTGGGCCGCACCAGGTGGTCGGTTCGTTTTCGGCCATCCTCCCCCGTCCACGCGCAGGGCCGGGGAGGGGGCATCTCTGCGCCCGCGGCGTTCTCGGCGGTACCCAAAGGCAGGGGCGTCTCCCCTCCCGCCAGGGCGCAGCGCGGAGGGCCGCTCCATTCCGCGCCGCCGCGCCCATCCACCCGCCCGAAGGAGCACCGATTGACACCCTCAGCAAAACCGGCTAAGATATGCGTGGATATACGGGGATCGTGCCCGGAAGTTGCAGGAGATATTCCCATGCGCAAGCCTGTGCCCTGGCTGATCGCGGGCGTGTTGCTGGTGATTGCGCTCAGCGTGTTCGTCATGCGCACGCTGCCCACGCCACGCCCGCTCGCGCGTGCGACGCCCACACTGCCGCCGGACGACCGCCGCGAAGAACGCCTGCGCATGGTGGAGCGGCAGATCCGCGCGCGCGGCGTCACCGACCCGCGGGTGCTCGCCGCCATGGAAAAGGTGCCGCGCCACCAGTTCGTGCCGGACGATGTGCTCGACCAGGCGTACAACGACTATCCGCTGCCCATCGGCTACGGGCAGACCATCTCACAGCCCTACATCGTGGCGGTGATGACCGAGCTGCTCCAGCTCAAGCCGGGCGAAAAGGCGCTCGAGATCGGCACCGGCTCCGGTTACCAGGCCGCCATCCTGGCCGAGATCACCGACCGGGTGTACTCGATCGAGATCATTCCCCAGCTGGCCGAGCGCGCCCGCGCCACCCTCGACCGCATGGGCTACCACTACGTGGTGACCCGCCACGGGGACGGCTATTGGGGCTGGCCGGAACACGCCCCCTTCGACGCCATCATCGTCACCGCAGCGCCCGACCACGTGCCCCAACCCCTGTTGCAACAACTGGCCGACGGAGGGCGCATGGTGATCCCCGTCGGGCCGCCCGGAGGCTATCAAAGCCTGTGGCTCATCACCCGCGCGGGCGACGAATACCGCAACTTCAACTGGGGCGGGGTGGCCTTCGTCCCTCTGACGCGGCTGGAATAGGCCGCCGCACCCCAGGCGCCCAGAGCACCAGCCAGGCGAGCCCATAGGCCGCCGCGCCGGCGAACATCACCACCCGAAAGCCACCGTCAATCGCCAGCATCGGCGCCAGCACGGCACTGACGACCGAGACGCTGCCGTTGACCGCCCAGACCCAGGGCAACAGCGCCCGCGCGTGGGTGCGCACATCGGCCAGGCCCTGGGGAAAGGGCAGCCCCATCAACATCCCCAGCGGCAGCAGCAGCCCCCCGCCCAACACCGCCCGCCCGACGAGCGGCAGGGCCAGCGTGGCATCGAACGCCCAGGACAAGCCCACCGGATAGGCCAGGCACAGCCCCACCAGGGCGATCATCCCCAGCTGCGGGGGGATGCGCAGGCTGAGATAGCGGCTGCCCAATCCGGAGGCCAGCAGCAGGGCGCTGACGGCCGTGGCAAAGGCATAGGCCGGCTGGCCGACGTACAGGATAAAACGCTGCAACAGCGGCATCTCGACGCCCATGAACCCCAGCCCCAGCAGGGCAAAGTAGACCAGGTAGCGCCACGTGCCGCCGCGCGTCCCGGCGCTCCCCTCTCCGGCGTCGGTGCGCACCCTGCGGCGCAGCGCACCCAGCGGCAGCAGGATGAGCACGGCCGCCAGGACCACCACCAGCCCCAACAACACCACGAACACCAGATAACCGCTCCCGCCGAACGGCTGCCAGGTCTTGCCCAGCGCCGCCAGCACCGCCGGCGTCTGTTCCCATTTGAAGAAATGGAAGAAGAACGGGCGGTCGTCCGTCGGCGGATGCACCGCATAGGGATAGGCGCGGTAGAAGGCGGCCGCATCCGGCGCGAACAACAGGCGCACGAACGCCTTGAAGTGGGGTGCATCCGGGATGACGTTGAAACGGTTGATGCCCAGCTCGGCCAGCCGGGCGTCGGAAAGGGCAACCAGGCCATCCGGCGCGGCCGCTATGGCCACCAGATCGGGCGTCCAGAGCACGTCGTATTGGCGTTGCGCGGCGAACGTTTTGGCCGCCGCCTGTTCGTCCGCACGCAGCGGAGCTCTAGAGGCCAGGATCAGCGCGGTCTGCAGACTGCGCAGGGCGAGGAGATGGGCCGGTGGATGGGCGGCGCCGCGGCGACGCAAGGCGTCCACGGCCAGCGCCCACAAGCGCAGGCTCTCCGAGGGGGGCAGCTGCAGCCAGCGCTCCGCCACCAACAGGCCATCCGCCGATAGATGCGCCCACATCTCCTGGAACGCCTCGACGGTGTAACGATATTCCTCGCTCAGCGCGTATGCCCCCGCCGTCACCGGTCGGAAGCTGTCCACCAGGGGCAGGACGACGAGGTCGTAGGTGTGGGGGTCGCGGCGCAGAAAGCTGCGCACATCCTCGAGCACCAGGCGGACGCGCGCATCCTCGGCATAGCTGCCGCCCCATGTGCGCACCGCCGCGGCGACGGCGGGGTTGCTCTGCACCACGGTGATGCGCCTGGCACCGCCGTGCAGCGCGGTCAACACGGGCAGCCAGCCGCCCGGCTCCACGATGAGCACCTCCGCCTGGGGGCGCAGCTGATAGGCCAGGGCGGCGGGGAGGTATTCGGTAAACCGCGCTTCTGCGGAGGAGACGCGATAAATGGGCATCAGGTTCTGGCCATCCACCACCACGGCGACGCGCGGCGGCAAGGGGTCGCGAAAGGCCATGCTCAACCCCGGCGCCGAATGGATCGCATCCCCGCTGACCACGTCCACGCGCGAGAAGGCATTCCACGTCTGGGCCAGCACCCGCGTGTCCGGGAAGAGGAGCACCTGGCTCAGGGCCTGGTAGGGGTTCAGGCGGACGTCAATCAGGGGCAGCGGCAACGCCAACGGCAGCGCACACAGCACGGTCAACACTGCCGTCGGGAGATGGCGCCGCCGCCAGGTGTCTGCATGGCGCTGCGTTCCCTGGAACAGCCAGAAGGCGACACAGCCGGCCAGGGCCAGCACCAGCGCGGCGCGCGGCCCACCCAACCCCGCCAAGGCGGCCAGCGCCACCGGCGGGCCGACCGCCGAACCCAGCAGGTTGGCCGCGTACAGGCGATGGGCGTGTTCGGGCCAGGCCACCAGCGCACTGCCGACCGCCAGCCCGCTGAAGAAAAAGGGCACGGTGAGCACCACGTACTGCAGCGCCAGCCAGCCGATTTGCACCGGCTCCCGCACGATGCGGTACATGTCGAAGGGGATGAGGTTCACCAGCAGATAACCGGCCGGCACCGCCAGGGCGAACAGGAAAGCCGCAGCCGCCAGATAACGCGTGCCCTCCCCGCGCGCAGGTCGCAAGGAGAGGAACGTGCCGCTGGCTCCACCGCCCAACAGCGCCAGGCTGATCGCCATAAACGCAAAATGATGTCCCTGCGCCAGGGCGAACAGCCGCGTCAGGACGACCTGGAAGGCCAGCGGCGCCGCGGACAGGACGAACAAGCCGGCATAGAGGTGGAGAGGAGGTCTCATCGCTGTGTGCACACCCATCTGCCCCATGGGCAGCCGCTGCGGCGAGCGTCGCCCGCGCGCCGGAATGCCTGCGGTTATCATACACGCCTCAAGCAGGCGGTGCAACCGGCGGCCCCGACGCTCCCGCGCCGTGGATGGACAGGGCTGGGGGTGGGGGCACTCCCCGTGCTGTGCCACCCAAAACGAAGAGCGCCGAGGGAATGCAACCCCTCGGCGCTCGCGGCGCTGCCCGGAGGGTCTCCCCTCCGCAGATCGCCGATCAGGCCGAAGCCGCCTCCTTGGCGCGCCGGCGATAGGCCTGAATCCAGCGCATGCCGTATTCATCCCGCCCCATGCACAGATCCGCCGCCAGAATGGCAATCGCCACCTCCGGCACCAACGGATTGGTGATCGGACAGGTCAGACCGGCATGGATCGCCATCGCGATGAAGGTGGCGTTGATGTAGCGTCGGTCGGGCATGCCAAACGAGATGTTGCTGGCGCCCATGCTGACGTTGACGCCGAACTCCTGGACGATCAGCTCGGTGGTGCGCAGGGCAATCCACCCTGCCTTGCTGTCCGCGCCCATCGTCAATGCCAGGGGGTCAATGATGACATCCGCGACGTCAATCCCCAGCCGGCCCGCGCGCTCGATGATCTTCGCCGCGACGAGCAGCCGCTTCTCCGGCGTATCGGGGATGCCGTTGTCGTCCATACACAGGCCGATCACCGCCGCGCCGTACGCCTTGACCAGCGGCAACACGGCGTTGAGCGAGCGCTCTTCGCCGTTGACCGAGTTCACCAGCGCTTTGCCTGGGTAGGATTTGAGCGCCGCTTCCAGCGCCGCCGGATTGGCCGTGTCGATGCACAGCGGCACGTCGGTCACCTCCATCACGGCGCGCATCACCTGCTGCAACAGCGCCGGCTCGTCGGCGCTGGGCACGCCGGCGTTGACGTCCAGGATGGCCGCCCCCGCCGCCACCTGCTCCCGGGCGTCCTGGCGCACGACGTCGAAATTGCCCTCGCGCAGCGCCTGCAACACCACCTTGCGGCCGGTGGGGTTGATGCGCTCGCCGATGATGACCGTCGGCCCATCGCGGCTGATCTCCACGGTTTGGGTGGCCGATGAAACGATCGTCTTCAGGTTCGTTGCCATAAATTCATTCCTTTCTCCAACTATATGGTAATCTTGTCCAAGTCTGTGTGACGGGGTGGGAACAGCGGCGGTGTGCGCCCTCAGCGTTGCACCTCCTCCACCTCCTGGTACCAGCGCAGGCGCTTGCCCAGGCGGGCGCGCAGTTTCCAGGCGAGCGTCTTGGGCGCCGATTGGATCGCTTCCTGCAATGCGCAGATGCGCTCCTGAGCCAACGCGACCTGTGGCGCATCCAGCTGAACCTCATTGCGCAGAATAGCGTGCTGCAGGCGCTCCAGGTTCATCAGCACGGTGGTGTATAACCCCCAGTCTCTGGCACACAAGCCGGTGATCACGCCCAGGTTGATCGTCTCGGTGTCGCCCTCGCCCGGCGCGTGGTCGAGCAACAGCGCCAGCATGTCGCGCACATCCTTGGGGTTGAGGGCGACGATCTGCGCCTTGGTCAGGAAGAGCTCGGCCAGCGGCACGGTCAACGGCTCCAGGTGCAGCCGCCGCGCCAAGGGAATGCGATGCGCCATCTCGAAGTCGCCGATGAACACGTCCACCTGCCCGCCGCGCGGCACGTCGAAGAACATCTGGCGGCGATCCCCGTTCAGCGTGTTGAACACGCGGTTGGGCACATAGCCCAGCCCCACCATCACCCCTTCCAGGCGCGCCGCATGGCCGCGCGGCGTGACCAGGTCAATGTCCGGATAACAGCGCTCCAGCGCGCGGTGGTTGGCGCTCGGACAGTGCAGGTGGATCGCCAGGCCGCCGAGGGCGCGCAGCGTGACCCCCTGCGCCTCGCCCGTGGCGATGATGCGGCGCAACGCCGCTTCCAGATCCTCCGCCGCCACCATCCCCCGCACCTCCTGGGCCGGGCGAATCCGCGCTCATTCCACCGGGATCTCGGCGTAGATCTTCGACACGTCGATGCCCTGGCGCGTGCGATAGGCGCGGAAACCGACGTAGATGCCCAGCGCCAACAGGTAGAGCACCCCCATGAAGATCAACGAGCTGGTGTTCTGCCAGCCGATGCCATACAATTGGTGGGGATCCACCAACCATTCGTAGAGCAGGAAGACCAGGAAGCCGCCGAAGATGAGCCCGGCGACGGTGATGAGCGGGATGCCGGCCACCTGATAGCGCGCGATCGGCGAGGCGCGGTACAAATCCGGCTTGGTGTAGGGCAACAGGATGGCCGCCACCGTCGAGCCCAGATAGGTCACCGCGATGACCAGCGTCGAGCACAGCGTCAGCGACTGGAAGTTGAAGGCGTTCCAGGCGAAGAGCGCGGCGAGGATCAGCGACGGGATGACCATCAGCAGCAGCGCGTAGAAGGGGGTGCGCGTGTGCGCATCCACCTCGGCCACCTTCTCCGGCAACAGGCGGTCGAACGCGGCGGCGAAGATGACGCGCGTCGAGCTGAGGAACACCGTGCCCGACCAGCCAAACCACCACATGCTCATCGCCAGCAGGATGAGCACCTGGACGACGCGGCTGTCGGTCATGAAGACGGCCAGCAGCGCCGGATAGGGCCAGATGGGCAAGGGCGGCGGCTGGTCGGTGTAGCCCCAGCGATAGTGCCACCACGCCGCGTTCGCCTTGGTGTAGAACTCCCAGGTGAAGGTCTGGGCGATCAGCAGGAAGAAGACCACCCCCAGCAGGGTGGTGATGATGAGCGCCCAGGCCATGCCCCAGAAATTGCGCTTGAAGTCGGTCGCCCCGCGCACCTCGCCATACAGCGTGGCGCCCCAGTTGGGCCACAGGTTGAAGAAGACGATGTAGGGGATCGCCAGGAAGATGGCGGCGAAGCTGCCGCCGAAGAGCGGCACCGCCGCACCTGCCGCTTCACCGGCGGCCATCACCCGTTCATACAGGTTGGCCGCCTCGGCGCCGAACAGGGCGGCATGGCGCTCCAGACCGGCCCGGAACGCCTCCGGGCTGCCCAGCAGCATGAAGAGGAAGACCGCCACCAGGCCCAGGATGGCGAGCACGAAGCACACCTTCTGGATCTGCGAGTACACCTTCATGCCCAGGGCGATGTAGCAGCTGACGAAGAGACAGGTGGCCACCGAGGCGAGGAACAGCCCCTCGGCCGTCTGGCTGAACCACAGCGCCGCGTCGGTCGCCCCCAGGATGCCCAACAGCGGGGTGAAGACCACTTGGCGCAGCATGTCGCCGTAGAGCGGCACCCAGAGCCACAGGATGAACCACCAGCCCGTCACCGCCAACACGAAGCCGAGGCCACTCCCCAGGATGCGGCTCTGCCACACATAATCGCCCCCCGCGCGCGGCATCACCGCGATCAGGCCGGCATACACGACGATCTCAAACATGATGAAGCCGGCGCTCACCAACAACACGGGCAACAGCCCGCCCTCGAAGTAATACATCTGGCTGAAGCTATACAGCCCCAGCGTGATCAGGTTGATCGAGAAGGTGGCATAGATGAAGGCATCGAAGACCGACCATGCGCGCACCAGGCCGGTCGCTTTGCGCAGGAACACCGTCGGTTCACCTTCCGCCTTTGTCCGCGCCATTGTGTAATCCTCCTTTCGGCAATTAACCGGTGGTTAAGACATACTGTTTCACCCGGCCGTGTTCCAGCTGGATCACGGCGCCCAACAACCTGCCCTGTTCATAGGCACTGCCCGGATTGATGCACAGGGTGCGCCCCAGGCGCACCGTGCCGCGCGCCTCGTGGATGTGGCCACACAGCATCAGCAGCGGCTGGTGTTCCTCGATCAGCCGGCGCACGGCGTGACTGCCGACCGGCACCACCGCGTTGCCGGCGCGTTTGGGCCGCAGGTCGGCGGTCAACTCCGGCGCGTCGTCCAAGGTGCTGCCGTAGGGGGGCACGTGGAAGTTGAAGACGGCCGAGCGCGGATCGGGCAGCTGCGCCACCAGCGCGCTCAGGCGGGCGTAGAGCGCCTCCTCCGGCTCCTCGCGGAAGGTGTGCCAGGGGGTGATGTTCGTCCAGCCCGAGCTGACCATGGCGTGGTGGGCGTCGAGCGCGATCACCTGGCCCTCCGCCAGCGTCACATGGCGCGCGCTGCGGATCAGGTCGTCGATCTGGAACATGTCGTCGTTGCCCGGCGCGACGTAGCAGCGCAGACCGCTGCCGTCCAGCTTGGCGTCGGCATAGGCCAGCCATGCTTCCAGCGTGCGCACCACCTGGGCGACAAACAGCTGCTCCACCCGCTGGGGGTCGGCCCGCAGCTCGGCCAGCTCCTCCGGCGTGGTGACATAGGGATAATAGCCCCGGTTGCGGATGCGCTGCTGCAGCTCGGCCAGCGCGTCGGCGCCGTGCAGCACCTGTTCCTGTTCGAGCCAGACGACGCGGTAGCGCCCGCCGCCCTGCTGCACGATGGGCACGATCGCCTTGCCGGTCATGTCGCCCCCCAACACCAGCACGTCGACCTGGTAGAACGCGCCGGCGTGGATGAACTTCTTCCAGCAGACCTCTGAGCCGTGGATGTCGGTGGCGAAGAAGATGCGCGTCAACCCGCCTCTCCTGTCTGCGCAGCCTTGCGCCGCCAGCGCACGTTGGCCGGCGGGAGCGCTTTTTCAGCCTGCACATCCACTATGTCGATGATCGCCGCCACCGTATGATCCACCGGCACGAACTTGTGGGGCAGTGCCAGCGCCGCCTCGCGCCCGCCCAACACACACACCAGCTCGCCCGGGCCGGCCTGGGCGGTGGCGTCGGCGGCGATCACCGGGTCGCCCTGCGGGCGCAGGTGACGGTCCAACAGCTGCACCACCAGGAATTTGACGCCCTCCAAGCCCGGGCATTTCTGCGTCGCCACCAGGGTGCCGATCACCCGTCCGAATTTCACTCTTCGCCTCCCGCGCGGCCGGCCAGGCGGCCGAAATAGGTGGTCTGGTGCAGGTTGTGCCACATCTCGGCGTGCAGTTGCGGGATGACCACCTGGCGCACCAGCTGCGCCGGGTCGGCCAGGGCGTTCACCCCGATCTCCACCGCCGCTTCGACATCCGACACCGCCCCCTGGAAGAGGCAAAACGCCTTGCCGCACAATCCATCCGCCAGGCGGATTTCGCGCAGCGTCACCTGGGCGCCCTTGACGCCGGCGTCGGCCGCCTGGATGGTCGAGGCCACCTGGTGGGTCTCGATGATGCCCAGCGCCTCGCCGCTGCCCGCGGTGCGCACGCCGGCGATGGCGGCCACCACGGCGGGATGCACGTGGGGCAGGAACACCACATCCAGAATCCAGCCCTGGCCCACCGCGCGCCCCTCGGCCAGGCTCTCCTGTACGTCGGCGACTGTGCCGCTGATGAGCACCAGGTATTTGCCCGGCTGGGTGGTGCCGGCGACGATGCGCGCGATGGGCGCCTTCTTCACCATGGCGTCCGCCGCCAGCATCCCCACCGCGATGCTGCTGAATTCGATGAGCGCCAGGGCAGGTTCCAGCTCCGACATGGCTAAATGATGCGGAAACTATCCTTCAGGACACAGCGGCGCGCGCGGGTGAAGGTGAGCGCGGTGGTCATCCCCTCGCCCGTCGGGCTGGCGATGGTGAAGCTGGTGAAGCCCTCGCCCTCCGCCCCCAGGCCGGCGATGTTGGGGCCGTTCTTGACGAAGATGCTCCCCTGAAAGGCGCGCGCCATCGCGCTCAGATGCGCGATGTTGCGGCTGAACATGCTCGCCGTGTGGCGAAACCCGTGCTCCGCCTCGATCGCCAGGTCAATGGCCTGTTGGGCGTTGCGCACGCGCACGATGGGCAGGATCGGCATCAGCTGTTCGGTCCACACCAGCGGATGGCGCGGGTCTTCCACTTCGGCGATGATCAGGCGCACCTCGTCGCCGGCGCGGATGCCGATCTCCTTGAGCAGGGTGGCGGCGTTCTGGCCGACGAAGCGCTTGTTGACGACGCTCAGCTGGCCGGCGCCGCGGTTTTCGGTGAAGATCACCTTGAGCAGGCGGTTGAGCTGCCAGGCGCTGAGCTCCACGGCGCCGAGCGCCTTCATCGCCGCCTTGAGCGCGTCGGCCACGCCGGCGACGACGAAGACCTCTTTTTCGTCCACGCAGATGATGTTGTTGTCGAAACCGGCGCCGCGGAGGATGTCACGCGCGGCCTGGGCGATGTCGGCCGTCTCGTCCACGACCACCGGGGGATTGCCCGGCCCGGCGCAGATCGCCTTTTTGCCGCTGTGCATCGCCGCGTGCACCACCGCCTCGCCGCCGGTGACCACCAGCAGGTCCACGTCGGGATGGCGCATCAGCTCCTTGGCGCTCTCGATGGTCGGCTCGACCACGCAGGTGAGCAGGTCGCCCGGCCCGCCGGCGGCCATGATCGCCTCGTTGAGGAGGGCGACGGTATGGGCACTCACCCGCTTGGCCATGGGGTGCACGTTGAAGACCACGGCGTTGCCCGCCGCCACCATGCCGAGGGCGTTGTTGAGGATGGTGCTGGTGGGGTTGGTGCTGGGGGTGATGGCGCCGATGACGCCATAGGGCGCGTATTCGACCAGCGTCAGGCCGTGGTCGCCGGTGAAGACCTGGGGACGGATGATCTCGGTGCCGGGGGTCTTGTCGGCGGCGAGCAGGTTCTTGGCGATCTTGTCCTCATAGCGGCCCATGCCCGTCTCCGACCAGGCTTCGTAGGCCAACACCTGGGCGGATTCGCGCGCCGCCTGGCGCATCTGGCGGATGATCGCCTCGCGGCGTGCCAGGGGCAGGGTGTCCAGCCGGTGGAAGGCGGCCCGCGCGGCGCGCACCGCCGCGTCCACGCTGGCATAGAGGCCCAGCCCGGGTTGTAGCGGCGGCGTCGGCGGCGGGGCAAGGCCGCGCCGTTCGCGCACCTGCGCCACCACCTGGGCGACGATCTGCTGAATCTGCTCGGGTTCGAGGCTCATCCGCCACTCATCCCTTCTGATACACCACCCGTCCGTTGACCTCCCATGTGTCGACGATGCCCATGATGACGGCATCACACGGGCGCTGATCGGTCAGGATGGTCTGGCGGGCCGAGCTGCCCGTGGCGTACATGACCACCTCTTCGACGCCCGCGCCCACGGCATCCACCGCCACGACGTAGCCTTCGATGGGCTGGCCTTCGATGTTGAGGCGCTGCAACACCAGGAACTTGAGGCCTTCCAGCTTGGGGTCTTTGCGCGTGGCGACGAGCGTGCCCACTACCTTGCCCAGCAGCATAGCGTTCCTCCTGTGGCCGGCGCCGGGGATGTCCGGCGCGGCCGACGGTCACTCCTGGACAGTGCCCAGGCCGAGCTCTTGGCGCACCTGTTCGGTGCGGCCGAGCGGAAGCACCAGGTCGATGTTGGTGTGCGGGCGTGGGATGACGTGGACGGAGACCACCTCGCCCACCTTTTCCGCGCCGCGCACGCCGGCCTCGACGGCGGCCTTGACCGCCGCCACGTCGCCGCGCACGATGGCGGTCACGTAGCCGCCGCCGATCTTCTCATAGCCGACCAGCTCGACCTTGGCCGCCTTCACCATGGCGTCGGACGCTTCCACCATGGCCGCAAACCCTTTGGTCTCAATCATACCGAGTGCCTCAGCCATGTAACTTCCTCCTGCTACTCCACATGTCGTTGGGTGTTCTGTCTGCGCGATCCGGTTGATCGGATGATGCCGGAAGGATGTGCGCCGGACGGGCTCACTCTTGGCGGCCTCCTTCGACGACGCGGCCGGAGATGCTCGCGATGGCTGCCAGGGCGGCGCCGTAGCCGGCCATGATGTCGCGTTCCTCGCCACCCAGGTAGACGCGCCCGAAGGAGCCGAAGGCGATGACCTCCAGGATGTTGATCGCGGCGGCCTTTTCCGCCTCGTTGGCGGCCAGGGCGGCGTAGCCGGCGGGGGTGACCTCCAGCACGTAGAGCGTCTGCCCGGCGAGCAGCATGTGGCCGTGGCGCATGCGGTTGATGAGCTGCACCTGGTGGGCATCCACGTGGCGGATGATCTGGCTGGAGACGACCTGGGGTTTTTGGCGGTCTTCCTCGCGCACGCCGAGTGCGGCGAGGATGGCGGCGCCGGCGGCGCGCACCTCGGCCTGGCTTTCGGAGTGCACTTCCAGGAGGCCGTAGAGGCGTTCGACGATTTGCAGGCCGGGGCGCACTTTGGTGGCCTTGAGGGCGATGTCGGTGATGCGGTTGATCTCGATGCCGGGCGAGATTTCGACCCACAGCGAGGCATCGCCGGGCAAGGGGAGGAAACCGCGCGCCACCGTGCCTAGGAAAGCGGCGTGTTGGGGTTGCAGACTGTCGAGGAAGACGTAGGTGCGCAGGTCAACGCTCAAGATGCTACCTCCGGGAGAGTGTGTCGTTGTAGCCGTCCGGACTCATGATTGGGCCAGTCTACAACAAGATGGTGGGCGTGTCAAGCGTGGGGGGCGTGGCGGGCCCGTCTGGCCTTCCCCGGCCCGGCCTTTTGCACCGCGGAGGGCGCGGCGGGCGCCGAGGCTCCCCGCCGGCTGTCTCGCCCGGCGCGGCGCGACCGCCACCGCTCTGTGAGGCGACGCCCCCACCCCGGCTCCGCTCGGTGGTCCGCCAGGGCTTGCGATACCGGCCCGGGGATTTCACCACCCTATTTCAGCCGATAAATCTCGCGGCGGTGCCGGACGAAGTGCACGATGATCCTCCGGTTTTCCCGATCGCAGGTGTACAACACGCGATAGTCGCCCACGCGCAATTTGTACACCCCCTGCCATGGCCCGCTCAAGGCCTGAGGGGTGATGCGCTCGAAATGTTCGGCCAGCCAGCGCAAGCGCGTGAGCACACGTTGCGCCAGCAGCCGATCCAGACGCGCCAGGTCATCCTCCGCATCTGGGGTGAACGCCACCTGCCACATCGGTCACCACGTCAGCCCACGGCGGGCGGCCACCTCGGATGCGGCTGTCGTGCGTCCTCCCTGGGCGACAAAGTCCAGCGAACGCTCCAGCGCTGCGGCGAAGTCCTCGCGCAGCTCCAGCCCCTCATCCGGATCGCCGAACACTTCGCGCAACGCCTGGATGACCACCTCGCGCACCAGTTGCTTGAACTCCTCGACGGTCAACTCGGCAATCGTCGTGTGGGTCATGCGGTTCTCCTGGGGGTGCATTCCCGGCGCAGGGGCGGCTTCGTCTCCCCCACCCTGCGCAAAGACAATAACCCATCCACCCGGTGATGGTAGCACGGGCTTCCGGTCTGCGCAATCTCCTCACGCGTGGCGAAGTGGGTTTCATCGAGGCGTGTCCCCACCCCGGCCCTGCGCGTGGACGGGGAGGGAGTCAAACCTCCTCGCCCGCCGCCGCGGGAGAGGGGGTTGGGGGTGAGGGGGGTCTCGGTCGTCACGCCCTGCAGGGCTTCCTGTCTATTTCAACATCTTGCCACCTGCTGCTCCACAAGAAGACGCTCCATCAGGTCGTAATGCCCCGCAGGGCTTCCGGTCTATTTCAACGCGCGCCCGGGAGGCGGACCGCAAGCGCGCCAAATCCAGATGAAAGGAGGTGTGTCTCTTACAAGCACGACAGGCTGGCACGCAGCCCCAAAAGGGGACCGGATGACCGGTCCTCTTTTGTCAAAGTGCGCGGGTGTAGAACCCCAGGACCGCGACAAGGGAGTCATTTTGTAAAAAAAAGGGGCATCGGAGCGAAAAGCTCCGATGCCCCATGCCAGCGGCTACCGTCGCCGATGGCTAGCTGGCGCCAGCCAGTTCATGATGGCGGCGAAGACAATCAACCCTACCACAATCCAGAAGCCGCACGGGTCAGTCATTGAGCAACTCCTGCAGTTCATCCAGGGTATAGGTCCGTGTCGGCTTCTCGTTTGGGTCGAAGTCCTCGGGCTGGATAAGGACCTCGGGATGCTTGCGCACGTACTCGTCGATTTGGCGCATGAGTCCCTCGTATGTCTCCTCGTCGACAAACACATCCCCATCTTCTTCAGGAGGCGTGAAGTCCGCCATCCAGTCGATGGGCGTGTTGTCCTTGAGGAACTGGTCCATTTCGAAACGTGTGAACTGATTCTGGCCCTCCATGATGCTTGCTCCTTTCTTTGAACTAGAATGGGATTTTACTTCATCGCCCGCAGCTCTTTGCCGCGCGCGATGATTTCTTGTCGTAATGCCCCGCAGGGCTTCCGGTCTATTCAGACACACAGCATTGTCGGGGTGGCCCGGGAGTTGGTCATCCGTCGTAATGCCCCGCAGGGCTTCCGGTCTATTTCAACCGCGATTTGTCGGCAGCCTGGAGGCTGCCGCCAAGTTGGCAGAGTCGTAATGCCCCGCAGGGCTTCCGGTCTATTTCAACCCTTCGTGAGGGAGCACCAGCACATCGGGGATGATGGGTCGTAATGCCCCGCAGGGCTTCCGGTCTATTTCAACTGATTATAAGTGCATACTACAAGGTTCCAGAGATAATTGGTCGTAATGCCCCGCAGGGCTTCCGGTCTATTTCAACAGCTCATGCTTGACCATCTCCGCGGCGGCGATTCTCTGTCGTAATGCCCCGCAGGGCTTCCGGTCTATTTCAACGCGAGATGGGGAATGGTCCCCATGGGAAGATAATATAGGGTCGTAATGCCCCGAAGGGCTTCCGG
>Ga0308395_1001071_pt1 | contig 18814 bp, 13 predicted proteins | sample Hotspr20SampleP4_FD_202097 | JGI IMG/M metagenome (GOLD analysis project Ga0308395, IMG submission 202097) | Hot spring phototrophic mat microbial communities from Mushroom Spring, Yellowstone National Park, Wyoming, United States - 20050930_P4 ...
ACGCGCCATAATCCGCGCCTTGAAAGCACTCAACGTGCTGTGATCCGGCACCCGCTCGTTCGCTGCCAGATGCAGAAAACACCGCGCCGCCAAACTGTCGTTCACCCACTCCTCCACCTGTCGCTCCGACAGATTGAACAAATAGGCCAAAAGCAGCATCTTCAACACGGTCTCCGGCGGATAGGGCGGCCGCCCGAACTCCCCTCGCCCGGCATATAACGCAAGCAACTGCTCCCCGAAGACCTCCCAGTCAATCACCCGATCTAACTGGCGCAGAAAGTGATTTTGGGGCACGGCTTGTTCATAGAGGAAATCCCCCCAGAATGAGCTCCTTCCTGTCTCCTTGAGATGCTGCTCACCCATCCGCATACCTCCAGCCGTTTTTGTCCCCCATTCTACCATATCCGTTCATCTTGCCCGAATTCTCAACGGACTTTTTCAACACCCTCAGGGCTGAAAAAGTCCCTTGATTGCTCAGGTTTTCGTAGGCAAATGGGCCAATAAAGAGGGCAACTAAAGAGTTTTTCAACAACCTCGCAAAGAAGTTAACCGGTTCGCATATGGACAAGAAATAAGCGCCAAGATCTCTGACCAAATGCCTGGAGCGGTGAGGGGCACGATACACTGTGCCACACAGTACTATTGCTGTCTGCGTATGGCGCTCTGTTTTTTGCTTTGGGGAGTTTGTACCACGCAGATGCGATAAGGGTGTCAGGCGATCACCGCCGACCTATCGGTCGGGTGGTAGCCCATAGTTTTCGAGTTTGAGCGGCGAGACAGAGGCTTCCGCTTTCTGCACAAGCGATCCAACTGGATGCATGCCCAGCAACATCCATCGTCCGCGAAGCGTGCCGGCGATGAGCATGCCTACCACCTGACCGGTATGCTGGCTCACCAAGGGGGAACCGCTGCCACTCCAGTGCATCGGGGAGAAAGGTTCATCCATCAGTACCCACACGGCTTGATCACTTGCCGATTGTACGGTGCCGCTCAGAGTGCTTTGCCCACCTCCATTGCCGCCCAGACATTTGTAGAGCAAAACACGCTCACCCGGCAACGGTCCGCCGCGCGGATCAGGCTGTAACACATATGCCGGATCAACCGGCCCATTCGGATGCAACAGGAGATAGTCCACCGTCAGATCGTGCCCATCACGCGGTCGGCCAGGGGGATCGTATAGCATGTCAAAGTCCAGGGTATATCCTGACGGCTGGGCGCGCAGTTGGATCTGCTCCAGGGGGTGCGAAGGATTGCCCGGCATGGCGTTGTGCGCTGCGGTCAAACCGACGATGCGTCCGTCCTCAAGGGCCAGGAGAAAACCGCAGCCCACCATCCGATATCCCTCGTCACGATAACGCACCCACTCCTGGAACACCACGTTGCCGCTCGGAAGCACACCCCGCGGAGCCAAGATGGTTGGCGGCAAGGGAGTGGGGTCGGGCGGAGGTCCTATGGCTGCGCGCACGATCAACGCCACCAAGGCACCGCCACTTGCCACCACAGCCAGAGGAAGTGCCAGGGCCAGCATACGTAACACAAAACGGACGTTCACACCCTCACCGATGCACCTGTACAGGTTGTCATAGCAAATGAACAACGGGCCTGGCGGCCCGGACCGATTGCGCTTATGCGCGGTATCTATGCGGTTCGTCACGCAAGCGCACAGTCACCCAAAGTGCGATTGCGGCCCCGATTGCTAACCCCAACTCTGTTGAGAGCAGGCCTAACGTGCGACTGCCCCATACAGCCCATGCATCGAAAAGCGTATGGGCTGCTACGGCTGCCAAGAAATAGCCTGACTGCGAATGTATAACGGTGCGCATCACCAGGACGGCCATGCAAATATGGAAGGCTATAGCGAAAGCGCGCTCCAGACCTGCCAGCAGTGGTGTATACCAGGGCGCACTCCAGAAAAGACGCAGAGATTGCTCTGCTTGAGCAGCGGCTTCACCTTCCAACCCGAGTGCTTGCATGCCAGTCGTCTGAATAATCACCATTGAGCCCACTGCGGAGAGCGCGATCAGTCCTAAGATGATCGCCTCGATGCCACCATGTCCTGCGCCGAATTGTAACGCTTCCTTCCAGCTGCGCGCTCCTCGCCGGAGGTAACGCAGCATTGCCCAACGGGCGGACTGCTCACACATCCCGGCACTCAATCCGGCAGCGAGCGCCATCAGCGGCAATGGCCAGAGCCCCACTCCCCACGTGCCGGTCAGCAGGCCAAGCGCATAGTTGAGCGGCAAGTGTACCACTTGAGAAATAACGAAGGTCGCGCCACCTATCCAGTAGATGCGCCAGCCCACGCCATAGCGCCTTCGGATCCATACACCCACCAGAACGGGCAGTACCAGCATAAGGGGCAACTGCACCGCTAAGATGAGAACGAGAAGGGAGATGTTCATCGAATCACTTCCAATTCGCGTCCCACGCGCGCAATAATGGTGAGTGCCTCGTCCATGTGCTCGCGTTCATGAACCGCCGAAAGCATGAAACGAATGCGTGCCTTGCCCAGTGGCACAGTGGGATAGGCGATTGCCGTAGCGAAGATCCCTTCCTCAAACAAACGTTGACTAAAACGTTGAGTCAGCATTTCGTCCTTCAGCATCAGCGGTGTGATGGGTGTCACACTCTGACCGAGGTCGAATCCGAGCAACTGCATCTGATCTTTAAAGTAATAGGTGTTCTTCCAAAGCTTGCTCACCAACGCATCGTTCTCTTCCAGGATGGAGACGGCTGCCAGACAAGCGGCTGTATCCGCGGGGGTCATGGCCGAAGAGAACAGAAAAGGTCTGGCACGCTGACGTAACCACTCGATGATGAGCGCCTTGCCGGCCACATAGCCGCCCACGACGCCGAAGGCTTTCGACAACGTGCCTACTTCGACGTCCACCTTTCCTTGCAGTCCAAAGTGATGCACAATGCCACGTCCATCGCGTCCTAATACCCCCTCGCCGTGTGCATCATCCACCATCGTCATACAATCGAATTCTTCGGCTAATGCCACCAGCTCAGGCAACGGAGCGATGTCACCGTCCATACTGAACACGCCGTCGGTGATTAACAGCGCCCGCCGGTAATGGGCGCGGTGTTCCTCCAACAGGCTGCGCAACCCAGCCGGGTCATTGTGAGGGTAACGTATAATTTCAGCCCGACTCAGGCGACAGCCATCAATGATGCTGGCATGGTTCAGTTCGTCGGAGAAGATCGCATCACCTGCGCCCACCAGGGCTGGAATCGTGCCGAGATTGGCACAAAAACCGGACTGAAAGAGGAGAGTCGCCTCCACCTCTTTAAAGCGCGCCAGAGAAGTTTCGAGCTCGAGATGGAGTGCCAGCGTGCCGGCGATCGTGCGCACAGCGGCAGGACCCACTCCGAAACGCTCACACGCTTCCTGGGCCGCCCGCACCAAACGTGCGTCACTGGCCAGGCCCAGGTAGTTATTGGAGCAAAAATTGAGTACCTGGCGACCGTCCACCTCCAACCAGGGACCCTGTGGCGATGCCACTGTTCGGATGGTGGTGTAAAGATTCTTTTCACGCAGCTCGCGGAGAGCCTCTTCGATCCAGGCCATGTTATTCCCCATCGCTACCTCCACACGGCAGGTCATCTACATCCTGTCTTTGCGTTTAGAGGGTCATATCTAGAGCCCCTGTTACGTGCCCAGACGCTCAGTTTTTCGCGTTCTTTGACAAACCCGGTGTCCTGTAGGATAATCTGCGCCTAAGAAGCCCAACCCATAAGCAACAAAGCGATCAACACTAAAAGACCTGAGATCGCAGTAACTGACAGGCATCCCATCACAGCCAGGGCTGGTAGCGGAATCGTGGAAAAAGGCTGTTCTGCATCTGCTTCAGAGGCAACCTCGTGCGCATCTGGATGTACAGGTGCTTGAGGTGCTACGGGATGCAGAAGCGGCTGGATGCTTGGAACCGGTGCGGCAGCATCCCTTTCCAACGGTGCGACTGGAGGGATAACCGGTTCTGATATTTTTGGAACGACTGTTTTTGGAACAGATGAAGTTGTCCGGGGAGGTGGAGCAGGAGGAGGACGACGGCTCACAGAGCTATGGTGCATGCCACGCATGGCATCCTGTAAACGCGCCCGGGTGGTCTCGTTGAGCGGATTGATCGCCAGCGCTCGTTCCAGGCACATGCGATATTCGGAATCGGTCTCGACCACAGTGCTCAGCCACAACCAGGCTTGTTCGCTGTTGGGATCGCGTCGCAAGGCTTCACGCAACCATGCCCGCGCCTCGGCACGACGCCCTTGACGGGCCGCGTAGATGCCTTGTTGCAAAGCATCGAGGTCCATTCGACATCACTCCCTGGATATGCTGGTGAGCAGCATAAGCAGTCTAATACAGCCTGCGACAACCGACAAGTGCGTAGCGTGATCATCCACAAAGTTGCCATAACAATCATACCGATCGTTCGCGCACAGGACAAGTTGTTGACCGAATTGTAAGCCTTTTGCCCGTTCTCAATAAGTGCAGACAAAAATTGGTGTCCCACTTGAGGAACGCTTATGTCTGATTCCCCGCAAAGTATCGAGACCCTTGATCAACTGGCCGCTCAGGCGTTGGCAGAGCTGGCAGGGATATCCGACAGTCAGACCCTGGAGCGTTGGCACACCACCTATCTCGGACGCAAAGGCAAGGTGACCCTTGCGGTGCGACGTGTCGGTGAGTTGCCGAAAGAGGAACGCCCCGCTTTTGGCCAGCACGCCAATCGAGTCAAACAACAGCTCGAAGCGGCCTATGAGGAGCGCACGCAATTCATCAAAGCCCAAGAGATGGAAAGATCCCTGGCCGAAGGAGCGGTGGATGTGACGTTGCCTGGTCATCCGGTGTTGCGTGGCCGGCTCCATCCCAGCATCCGGACACTACGCCGCATCCTCCAGATCTGGGCGGATATGGGTTTTCAGGTCTATCGCAGCCGTGATGTCGAGACGGACGAGTACAACTTTCAACTGCTCAACTTTCCGCCTCACCATCCGGCACGCGATATGCAGGATACCTTCTACACCACCCAGTCTGACGTGTTATTGCGCACGCACACCTCGCCCGGGCAGATCCACGCGATGCGGGCATACTGCCCTCAACCGATTCGGGTGGTATTGCCTGGCATGTGCTACCGCTATGAACAGATCACGGCCCGCAGCGAAATCCAATTCCATCAGGTGGAAGGGCTGGCGGTGGGCTATCATATTCGCTTCACCGATTTAAAGGGCACTCTGACCGACTTTGCGCAACGGATGTTCGGTGCCGGCCGCAAAACCCGTTTCCGCGCCAGCTATTTCCCTTTCACCGAACCATCCGCTGAGATGGATGTAGAATGTATCCTGTGTCACGGCAGGGGGTGTCGGCTGTGCAAATACACCGGTTGGCTGGAGATCCTGGGCTGCGGCATGGTGCATCCGGTGGTGTTACAGAACGGCGGTTACGATCCTACTATCTATTCGGGCTATGCTTTCGGCATGGGTGTCGAACGCATCGCTATGCTGTGCTACGGCATTGAGGACATCCGTTATTTCTGGGGTAACGATCTGCGATTTCTGGAGCAATTCTGATCATGAAAGTCCCACTCAGCTGGCTGAAAGACTATGTAGACATCACATTACCGGTGACCGAGCTGGCCGAACGCTTGACCTTGGCCGGCCTGGAGGTGAGCAACATCCAGTATCTAGGCATCGAGGGGGCTGAGCTGCCCTGGGATCGCGAACGCATCCTGGTCGGCCATATCCTGGCAGTGCGGCCGCATCCCAACGCCGACCGGTTGGTGTTGGCTGATGTGGACTACGGTGCCGATCAGATTGAAACAGTGGTGACCGGCGCCCCTAACCTCTTCCCCTACCTGGGACAAGATGTCCGCCACTTGAACCTGAAATCGCCCTTTGCATTAGAGGGCGCTCTCCTGTTCGACGGCCATAAGGACGATGGTTCTAAGATGGTGCTCAAGGGGCGCCCGGTGCGCGGCATCATGAACCGTCATATGTTATGCTCTGAGAAGGAACTGGGCATTTCGGACGACCACACAGGTATCTTAATTCTGGACCCCGATGCCCCTACCGGTGCGCCTCTGGCCGATGTACTGGGCACCGCCATCCTTGATGTTGAGCTGACTCCCAGTATAGCGCGATGTGCCTCTATCATCGGCGTGGCACGCGAAGTGGCAGCGCTCACCGGTCAGCGGGTGCGCTATCCGGATTATACGCGTTTGCCTTTAGAGGGCCCTCCACTTAGCGGACGGGTAGTTATCGAGACCGAGGAGCCCCATCTCAACCCACGCTTTTGCGCTGCGCTGATCGAGGGCATCCAGATCAAGCCCTCGCCCTATTGGATGCAATTGCGTCTGCGCCTGGCGGGCATGCGCCCTATCAATAACGTCGTTGATGTGAGCAACTATGTGATGCTCGAGGTGGGTCAGCCGAACCACGCCTTTGACTACGACGTGCTGCTAGCACGAGCCGATCGCTATGCCGGCCCTGAACAGCCCATTCGGATTATCACACGGCGCGCTCGAGAGAGTGAATCCATCCGCACGTTAGATGGCATCGAACGCGTTCTGCAACCTTTCACGGTGTTGGTGACTGACCCGGCCGGTCCGCTGAGCATCGGTGGCATCATGGGAGGCGCCGAAAGCGAGGTGCACGAAAACACCCGCAATGTCCTGCTTGAAGCAGCGGCGTGGGACTTCATCAATATTCGTCGTTCGGTCCAGGCGTACGGACTGAACTCCGAGGCAGCGTATCGCTTCAGCCGCGGGGTGCATCCATCACAGGCATGGTGGGGGGCACTGCGCGCTGCCCAGCTGATTCAGCAGCTCGCCGGCGGCGTGATCGCACGTGATATTCTGGATTATTATCCCGCACCTCCGCCGCAGATCCACATCGCTCTGCCGATGACGGAAATCAAGCGCATGTTGGGTGTTGATCTTCCCCAACAAGAAGTGAAGCGCATCCTGGAGGCGCTCGAGTTTCGAGTGGAAGATGGCGCACAAGGGGTTTTTCATGTCACGGTGCCGGATCACCGCATGGATATCGGCACCGGGGTGGTGGGAAGGGCGGATCTCATCGAGGAAATCGCGCGCATTTACGGCTACGATCGATTCCCGAACACCCAGATCGAAGACGTGATGCCCCCACAGCGCGATAATCCGTCTTTGCTCCACGAGGAACGCATCCGTGACCTGCTGATCGAGGCGGGGTTGCAAGAGGTCATGACCTACCGTCTCACGGCACCGCAACGTGAGGCATTGTTACTCCCTCCCAATGCACCGCCCGATGAGCGACCCTATGTCACGCTTGCAAACCCCATCAGTCCAGAGCGCACGGTGATGCGCCACCGCCTGCTCGCCGGCGTCCTGGACGTGCTTGCGCAGAACCTGCGGCATCGCGAACGCATTGCTGTGTTCGAGATCGGCCCCGTGTTTTTACCGTCTTCCGAAAAGGACGTGCTTCCTGATGAGGTTCCTACCCTGTGCATTGCCCTCAGCGGACCACGCGAGCCAGCGACATGGCATGGTTCTGACACACGCCCGATGGATTTCTTCGATCTGAAAGGGATCCTGGAGGCGCTTGTACAAGGATTGCACATCCGCACGGTCAGCTTCCGACCTGCCGAACATCCAAGTTATCATCCTGGACGGACTGCCCATCTCCTGGTGGGCGAAGAAGTGATCGGCGTGTTCGGTCAGTTGCATCCTTGGGTGCAAGAAGCTTTTGATCTACCCTCACAGCGACCTGTGTTGGCAGCTGAGCTTGACCTGCGGCGGTTGATAGCCCATATTCCCGACTACTTCACCGTGCGTCCCTTGCCGCGCTTCCCGGCGGTGCGCCAGGACATCGCCCTGGTGGTTGACGAGAACATTCCGGCCCAGCAGGTGGAAGAGGCTATCATCAAAGCGGGTGGGAAGATGTTGGTCGAAGTGCACCTGTTTGATGTGTATCGCGGTGCCCAAATCGATCCGGGCAAGAAGAGCCTGGCCTATACCCTCACTTTCAACGCGGAAGACCGTACCTTGACCGATGAGGAAGTGGCACGCATACAGGCTAGAATTGTGCGCAGCCTGGAAACCAGCCTGGGCGCCCGTCTGCGCGGTTGATCTGTTTGGGGCTACCTGTGCATTGCTGTGATGTTCCCCGTATTCCCGCAGCGCTAGCGCACAAAAACTCCCCGGCCGTTCCTTATGCGACGGAGCGCCCAAGCGGCATGTTCTCGGACGAGGGGATGCGACTCTTCGGCAGCGTGCTGCAGGGCCGGAATGGCAGCCGGATCGCCCCAATTACCCAATGCGACGGCCACATTGCGCAGCAGGCCATACCACTTGCTCCGTCGCACCGGTGTGCGGCCAAAGCGCGCGTGAAACTGTGCCTCGTCCATCGAGAGGAGCTCCAACAGGGATGGTATGCAGCGCGCTGGCTCGAAAGACAAAAAGTCTTGCCGCCCAGCACGCGCAAAGCGGCGCGTCCAAGGACAGACTGATTGGCACACATCGCAGCCGAAGATCCAATTTCCCATAGGAGCACGCAGCGCTTCCGGAATGGCATCGCGGAGCTCGATGGTGAGGTATGAAATGCACTTGCGACTGTCCAGCAGGTAGGGTGCCACCAGAGCACCGGTGGGACAGGCGTCCAGGCAACGGGTGCAACGGCCACAGGTGCCTGCTGTGATGGGGGAATCGTAAGCCAGCTCGGTGCTCACCAGGAGCTCACCCAGGAAAAGATACGAGCCCCATTGGGGGTGGATCAGGCACGTGTTCTTCCCGATGAAACCCAAGCCGGCCAGCAGCGCCAGATCGCGTTCCAAAAGTGGCCCGGTATCCACGTAGGCGCGCCACGAAACGGGATCATCGCAGTGTTGCTGCAGCCAGGCAGCCAGCTGACGCAGACGAGGCATCAGTGCATCATGATAATCCCATCCCCAAGCGTAGCGTGCAATGCGCCCTCGCGCTGGATCGTTCCATAGCGCGACAGGGGGATCAGCGGTGAAATAGGAAACTGCCACTACAACGACCGAACGCGCTTCGGGCAGGAGGAAGCGTGGGTCCTGACGGCGCGCCAGCTCCCGGGCCATATAGGACATGTCCCCCGCATAGCCAGCTTCCACCCAGGCCATGTAGGCCTCCGCATGCGGTACGCGTGTAGCCGGCGCAATACCCACTATGTCAAAGCCCAGCTCCACAGCGTATTCCTTGATAAGGGTGCTCACATGCGAGGCGTTGGTCATCCGGGGATTGCACATTCAGGAGAGAACAAAACGCAGCTGTCCGGAATGCTATCGCCGGAAACGTTCCAGCAGCGATTTGAACGAATAACCACCGCTGAACTTTTGGCGGATTTCATCCAAGGCGGCATGGTGCGGACGCGAATCAGGGTCCTGATAAAAGATGCCCAGGTGAATCTGCTCCGTATCAAACGCCAATGCCAGGGCCGCCATCCGGTCTGTGCGATCGTGAGTTTCGGGAATGGAGACAACGTGTTGTTTATAGAAGGCGTAGGTGTCCAGAAAAGTGACGCACGGGCTGATGATCTCGATAAAAGCAAAGCCGGGATGCAATATGCCTTGCTTGATAATTTCCGCAAGCTCCTGTGGGCGGGCGGAAAAACCGCGCGCGACAAAGGTGGTTCCGCAGGCCAGCATCATGGCCACCGGATTGAGCGGGCGTTCGACCGTGCCATAGGGCGAAGCCTTGGTTTTCATGCCCCAAGAGCTGGTTGGAGACGGCTGTCCCTTTGTCAAACCGTAGACCTCATTGTCCAGTACCAGATAGGTGATGTCTACGTTGCGTCGTGCCGCGTGAGGCAAATGGCCGGCGCCGATGCTCAGACCATCGCCGTCGCCGCTCACGGCCAACACGGTGAGGTCGGGATTGGCAATCTTGACCCCGGTTGCCAACGGCAGGGCACGCCCGTGCACCCCGTGAAAACCATAAGTTTTGACGAAAGCAGGAAAACGACCGGAACATCCGATCCCCGATGCAATCACAACGTGGGCAGGATCGAGCTGCAGCTCACTGATCGCTTTCAAGACGGCATGCATCACGCCATAGTCTCCACAACCAGGACACCAAATGGGCTTGACATCGCTCTTCAAGTCCTTGATAGGAACCGGATGATCCAGTGTAATCACAGCCATCCTCCGTCACCTTGGCCATGTGCGGCGCGTGAGCAGCTCACTCACGCGCTTGATCTCTTCGAAAATCTCCACAGGTCGGAAGGGCAGTCCTTCGTACTTGTTCAGCGAGATGACCCTGATTGAATCTTGCACCAGCTGGCGTGTGTAGCGATGTTCGATCACCCGCGCAAACTGGCCCAGCGAATTAAGCTCTGGAATGATCAGAATCCGACGCCCACGGATGAAGCGTCGGATGCGCACATCCGGCATGGGGAACAGAATTTTGGGAAACAGGGCAGCGACCCGATATCCTGCCGCCTGAGCGCGCACCATAGCTTCCTTGACCGGCCCTAATGCGCTGCCCCATCCCAAGATGCCAATCGCTGCGTCTTGATCGCCCCATTCTTCCACTGCATTCTCCAGGCCGAACACATGGTGGCGTGCAGCGTTGACCTTGTTCCACCGTTTCTTGGTCATTAGCCGGTGCATCTCCGGGGAATAATCCGGATGACCCTGCTCATCGTGCTCCAGCCCCTCGGCGACGTACTGGCCACCTGGCGTCCCAGGTATGGTGATGGGAGACACACCGCTGTGGGTGATTTTGTAGCGTTCGAAGGGTTGGCCAGGTTTGAGTTCGGCCAGATGGCGTTTCCACAACCGGATGTTCTCCAGGTCAAAAAACGTGCATGTCTCGACGCGAGGCGCCAGCGCTTGATCGCTCAGAATGATGGCCGGCATTTGATAGAGCTCCGCCATGTTGAAGGCATTGATCGTCTGGTAGAAGCAGTCTTCCACTGAGCTGGGCGCGATGACAAACCGCGGCGCTTCATCGGCGCCAGCATAAAAGGCCATATACAGATCTCCTTGGGCCGTCTTCGTCGGCATTCCGGTGGCTGGCCCGGCGCGTTGCACATCTACCACGACCACCGGGATTTCGGCCATACTGGCCAACCCGATCGCCTCGATCATGAGGGAAAGACCCGGACCGGAGGTGGCCGTCATAGAGGGCAGGCCGGCGAATGAGGCACCGATGACCATATTGATGGCCGCAATCTCGTCTTCTGCTTGCACCACGGTGCCACCAGCCTTTGGAAGCTCGTTGGCCATGAATTCCATCAAGTCGGTGGCGGGTGTGATCGGATAGCCGGCGAAAAAGCGACACCCCGCTGCCAGCGCACCCAGCGCGATCGCCTGATAGCCGGTCAACACCAGCTTCTCCTCGGCGATTTGTTCGGGTGGTACCAGGTGGGTAGGGGGGCGACTTGGAAAACGTTCCTGGGTGTAATGATAGCCTGCCGTCAAAGCTTCCAGGTTCTTGGGGAGCAACTCTGCATAGCGCCCCAACCTGCGACGCACGACTTGTTCCGCGCGTTCGATGGGCAGACCCATCAATTGCACCATTGCGCCGAGCATGACCAGGTTGCTGCCGCGCGGAAAATTGAGGCGGTTGGCAATCTGAGATACCGGGACGGGATAGAGCTGATGGCGGTCGCTGCCGCGTGGAGTGACGACGGCATCGTCGTAGATCACGACGCCACCCGCTTCCAGCTCACTCACATGAGCATCATATCCTTCCTGATTCAGAGACACCAGCACGTTGATGTTATCCCCTTGGGAGAGCACCGGTCGGTCGGCGATTCGGGCCTGGAAGATCACGTGTCCGCCCAAGATTTCCGCCGGAAAGGTGCGAAATGTGTACACTTCCAGACCGGAAAAAGCCGCAATGCGCACGAAAACTTCACCGATGGTGACAATGCCCTCGCCCGATTCACCGGCGATGCGAATGACGATATCGTTGACCGGCACGATCCGTTGCCTCCCGACAGAGGATCTACTCTGCTATAATCTGCCCGTCAGTCCCGTTCTGCCTCACCGACCACCGGATTTCGCAGCACGCCCAGTTGGGCGATCTCAACCCGTACCTCATCGCCTGGCTGCAGATAACGCGGCGGCGTGCGTGCATCCCCCACTCCGCCCGGCGTGCCCGTCAAGATGACATCGCCCGGTTCCAAGGTCATCACCTGACTCAGATAAGCAACCAGATAGGGCACGGAGAAGATCAAGTTGCGCGTATTCGAGGACTGCATCAGCTCGCCGCTGACATATACCCGGATGTCCAGTGCATGCGGATCGGGGATTTCATCGGCTGTGACCAGTGCTGGTCCCATCGGGGCGAACGTGTCAAATGTCTTGCCGATCGTCCACTGGGATGTGCGTTTCTGGAAGTCACGTGCGCTCACATCGTTGCAAGGCAAGTAGCCCGCCACATAGTCGAGCGCGCGGTCCTCCGGGATGTAGCGTCCGCGGCGGCCGATCACCACGCCCAGTTCACCTTCATAGTCAACACGCTGGGATACGCGCGGCAACACAATCGGCTCGTCCGGTCCGATCACTGCGTTGGCATATTTCGAGAAAATCGTGGGATATTCGGGAATGGGTTGTCCCGTTTCCGCCGCATGGTCACGATAGTTCAGCCCGATGCAGATGATTTTCCCCGGATTGGGGATGGGGGCCTTCAACTGTACTTCTTCCAACGCGATTCCATCGGTGGCGCGCGCAATCGCCGCCTCGGCAATGTGGCACGCTTCTTCCCCCCACTTCAGGAACGCGAGTATATCGGCCGGCAGCTGCGGTTCGGCTTGTTGTAGATCCACGATGACCTGGCGCCCATCGCACACCCATAGTGCACCCAGGCGCAACGAATTATTGTGCACAAATGTTACCAGTTTCATCGGGTTGTCTGTGAGCAGATGACCGTCCCTGCTCTATCCTCCTTTTCTATCAGCTTCTGCATCGTGGGAGATTGTGATTTCCCGGCAACGGATTCTACACCGCTACGTGGCGTAAATACGCCTCAATAAATTCATCAATGTGACCATCCAGCACCGCTTCCGCGTTGCCCACTTCGTAGTTCGTGCGGTGATCCTTGACCATCTTATAAGGATGTAACACATAGGAGCGTATTTGGTTGCCCCAGCCAGCTTCCACATGCTCACCTTTCAGGCGCGCGGCTTCCTCTTCACGTTTTTGGCGTTCCAGTTCATACAGGCGGCCACGCAGGATGCGCATAGCCATTTCACGATTCTGCATCTGGGAGCGCTCGTTTTGACACGTGACCACGATGCCCGTAGGGATATGCACCAGGCGCACGGCAGTGGCGTTCTTCTGGACATGTTGCCCGCCTGCCCCGGAAGACTTATAGACGTCCATGCGAATATCCTCTGGATTGATGTGTACTTCGATGTCGTCATCCAGGTTGGGCATCACTTCCACCAGCGCAAAGGACGTATGACGGCGGTGGGCAGCGTCAAATGGTGACAGCCGTACCAGGCGATGGACTCCGCGCTCCGAGCGCAGATACCCGTAGGCATAGGGCCCTTCGATCAATACGGTGACGCTCTTCAGGCCTGCCTCTTCACCTTCCAGCGAATCCAGGATTTCAGTCTTATAGCCCTTGTCCTCCGCCCAACGCAGATACATGCGCAGCAGCATCGCCACCCAATCCTGGCTTTCGGTGCCACCGGCGCCAGCATGGATGGAGAGGAGAGCATCATCGCGATCGTGTTCGCCAGACATGCGCAGACGAAACTCCATCTGCGCAAGTGTTTGCTGAAGCTCAGCCGTCTCCGCTGCCAGCTCGGCGGCCAGTGCTTCATCTTCACTCTCATCTGCGCTGAGCAGTTCACTCAGTTCGAATGCGTCGGCGACACGCCGATCTAGATTGCGCCAGGTCTCGACCTCTTCGCGCAAGGTGGCAAGCCGGCGCATATGCGCCTGGGCAGCCCTTTGATCATTCCAGAAGCCAGGCGCCGTGGATTCCTCTTCCAGGCGTGCGATTTCTTTCTCCTTGGCAGGGATGTCAAAGATGCACCATGATTTCGCTGATCCGCTGCCGCAGCTCCGCTAGAATGGCACGTGTCGCTTCTATGTTCATATCCTTCCACCTCCCTACGCAACGAAAGGCCGTTTTCGCGTCTCAATGGTGCTATTTGCCGAACAGCCCGTCCACAAACGCTTCGGCGTCGAATTCCTCCAAATCGCTCAGCTGCTCGCCGGTGCCGACGAAACGCACCGGCAGTCCCAATTCGCGCGCAATGGCAAATACCACCCCACCTTTGGCAGTGCCATCCAGTTTGGCCAGCACCACGCCGGTGACATGCACGCTTTCTTTGAAGTGGCGTGCCTGGCTGATGGCGTTCTGACCGGTGGTGGCATCCAGCACCAGGAATGTCTCATGGGGGGCTTCGTGCACCTGACGCGCCATGATCACGCGCAGCTTCTCCAGCTCTTTCATCAGGTTGTACTTGGTGTGCAGACGACCGGCGGTGTCCACGATGAGCAATGAGGCTCCGCGTGCCTGGCAGCTTTTGATCGCGTCGAAGACCACAGCACCAGGATCGGCACCGGGTTGATGCGCGATCACGGTGGCGCCCGCGCGTTCACCCCATAGCTGCAGCTGACTGATCGCAGCAGCGCGGAACGTGTCCGCTGCCGCCAGCGTCACCCGATAACCCTGCTCGCGATACCGATATGCCAGCTTCGCGATGGTGGTCGTTTTGCCCGAACCATTCACTCCCACCACCAGGACAACGTTGAGCAATCGGTGGTGATGAATATTCAGCGCATGACTATTTTGGAGAAGGTTGATCATCTCCTGACGCAATACCTGCTGCACATCGCTGGCGCGTGTTAATCCGCGACGCGCAACTGTTTCGCGCACCGTCTTGATCAGCAACTCAGTGGTCGCGACCCCCACATCGGCTTGGATGAGCAGTGCCTCCAGGTCGTCCCACAATTCGGGTTTGATCTCAGTATTGCCGAAAAGACCCGTGATCTGCCCAAAGAAGGCATTGCGGGTGCGCTCCAGGCTCTGCCACAACTTGTTCGTCCCGAATATCACGATTTTCTCCCCGTATCACCGCATGTATCAGGCCAATCATCACATTATATGCGGTTCAGCCAAGGTTAACAAAAGTCGGTGGCACTTGTACCAGGAGATGCGCACACGCGGGAAAGTCAGCTCCAGGTCGAACTGGCCCAATACGAATATCGCCTGCCGCGCCTGACCCGTTTGTGGACCCACCTGGCGCGCCATGCAGGTGGACGTGCGGGTGACGCGACCGGTGGCGTGGGCTTGCGCGGACCCGGCAAGACCCGGCTGGAAAGCGATCGGCGTCTGATCCGACGTCACATCGCCCGCCTCAAAGCCGGGCTGGAACTGGTACGGGAACACCGGGCGCGTTATCGGCGCAAGCGCCGGCGCGCGGCCATCCCCATCGTCGCGATTTCGGCTAAACCAACGCGGGCAAGAGCACGCTGCTCAGCGCGCTCAGCCAGGCGAACGTGCTCGTAGCGGATATATTGCCAATGCCGAATGCCCCCCACAGGCTCAGCATCAGCAGTGTCACTCTCCAGACACGCCGCAATACACCCTTTCCCCGAAAATCACCTCTGTTCCAGGTACTACACTCGATCCTCAGCTCGTTCCTTCACCTCGCGCACTGTCAGCAAGCCGCCGAAGAGGCGATACTCGTCCATACGGCAGGAGTTGATCAGCGTGCCGTTGTAGACCGTCATATCCGGGCAGCTGTCGCACATATCGGCCATGCCGTTGGGCTGGATGTCGGGCGCCTGGATGATGCCGATGCTTTGCACGTACAATGGCTCGAACAGGCGCAAGGGGTTGCGTAACACATCGCTGATCCAGCGTCGCCAAGCCTGCCGCACATTCGGATCCCAGAAACCCATCAGGAAGATATAAGGACCGATTCGCGAACAGGAGAGATACGCCAGGTAGGTGCCCACGAAGAGATGATGCCCCACCTGAGCGACCTCCATAGTCTGCTTGCCCACCGATCCGAATATGCGTCGGCGCGAGCCGATCAGGGCCCCCGCCAGCCACTTGAATGAATCATGGCGCACAGTACCACCCAGGTAACAAGCTGCCTCATATTCCGGAAAATGATCCTTGATAATCTGATACACTTCCGGTGAGGTGACAAATTTCTCATCGAAGTGATCGGTGGCGTAACTGAGCTTGCTCAAATCCACCTCGCGCTTCGCCGGGTCGTATGCCACCATCGAATCGGTGATCGCCGTGCGATAGGTGATGAAAACCAATCCGTTGACACGATCGATATTCTTCTGTGCCCACCCCACCACATCAGGAATCTCGTGGAAGGTGGACGGATAGACGGTGGAGTTGAAAACGACCAGCAGGCCACCCTCAGCGGCGATCAGGTCCGCATATTCCTGGCGCAACGCGTTCAGTTCCTTCTCGCTCTTCCCTTCCCATCCCGGGCGTCCTTGATGACTGTCGATATGTATGGTGAAACCGGCTAACCCTGCCCGCTTCAGCTCCTTGAGCATCTCAGGCAGCTTAATCGCATTGGTCAGGATGATCGGTTTCATGCGATTTTCGGCGATAAACGCCACGATGTCGAGGATGTTGGGATGCAGCAACGGCTCTCCACCAGCGATGGAAACGTTATCCGGGTTGCGCCACCGCTTGAAGAAACGGATCTCCTCCTTGATCTCTTCGAGCGGCTTGTGACCCGAAAGATGTTGGCGATAGCACCCCTCACACCGCAGATTACAGACGTCGGTGACTTCCAGCCATGCGATCGCGTTATCGTTCATGGACCATGGCATACGATATAAGTTACTCTTCTCCAGCGCCATACGACTCGTTCAACCCCCTTATCATAACCCAGAGTAATCGTACCATATACTAAACATGCTTCCTGCAAAGCAAAAAAATCACCCCCTGATGACCTCCTCTCCCACCAGGGTGGGAGAGGAGGTAAGAGAAAATATGTTGACAATGTATCCCGGTTACTTGGGGATCTCGCCTACGACGCCCTCGACGAGCCAGTCGAATGAGAGCAGCTGCTCGTCGGTCATGGTTTCACCCGCTTTAACGCGCTCTACCCCTTTGTTGTCCTTAATGGGCCCCGCGAAGGGGTGCAGCTCACCGCTGATGATCTTGGCCTTGGCGGCGTTCACCTCATCTTGGACCTCCCGGGGCACCATCGCGCCAAAGGGCGCCAGGTCGAGGATGCCATCTGCCATGTGTCCCCAGTAGGCGTGGGTTTTCCACATACCGTTGTACAGGTCTTCGATGGTTTTCTTATAGTAAACACCCCAGTTCCAAATCGGCCCGGTGAGCACCGCTTTGGGTGCGATGTCGGGTATGATGACGTTGTAGCCCACAGCGTAGACGCCAGCCTCTTCTGCGGCCTTGTCCGGTTCCGGCGAATCGCTCTCGCGCGCGATCACGTCAGCACCGGCATCCAGCAGTGCCTGTGCCGCCTCACGTTCCTTGACCGGGTCGAACCAGGTGAAGATCCACACCGGCCGTACTTCGACCTTGGGGTTTACCGAGCGCGCCCCGAGTGTAAAGGCATTCAGATTGCGCACCACTTCTGGAATGGGATAGGGCGCCACATATCCCAGGATGTTCTTCTTGGTCATGCGGCCGGCAGTCATCCCCGCCAGGTACCACGGCTCGTAGCCGCGTCCGTCGTAGATGGCGACGTTTTCGGCCGTCTTGTAACCGGTGCAGTGTTCAAAGCGCACATTCGGGAACTCTTGCGCCACTGCGATCACCGAGTCCATGTAGCCGAACGAGGTGGCGAAGATGATGTCATAGCCCTTCTGGGCATAGTCGCGGATGACGCGCTCGGCATCGGCGCCCTCGCTCACGGCTTCGCTGTAGGCGGTCTCCAGATAGGGGAGCTCTTTGGCAGCCATCTGGCGGCCCTGGTCATGGGCATAGCTCCAGCCCATATCCCCCACCGGCCCCACATAGACCCATGCTGCCCGGATTTTCTTCTCGGCCAGAGGCAGCGTCACCGGTGCCGGCCGGTTCTTCGCCTTCTCCGATGGCTCACCCAACCCTTCGGGTGCCTCACTGGGAGCCTCACCTTTCACGCCCTCGACCCAGTAGTCCATACTCAGCACTTCAGCATCGGTCAGGCACTTGTCCTCCGAGACGATCAGCTTGCCGTTGGCACCGCGGATGGGGCCACAGAAGACATCCCATTTGCCGCTCTTGATGAGCTCCTTGCGCTCCTCAACCAGCTTCTTGATGGGCTCCGGCACGAGCGGCGAGAGCGGTGCCAGATCCACAATGCCTTCATCCATGCCACCGTAATACGACTCGCTCTGATAGGTGCCTTCCAGAACTGCCTTGGCGATTTGGGCATACTTGGGCCCCCAATTCCAGATGGGGCTGGTGAGCACAGTGTCCCCGACGAACTTGGACATGTCGGAGTCATAGCCGATGGAAACCTTGCCTGCCTCGGCAGCTGCTTTCTGTGGCTCGGTGGTGTCCTGGTGCTGGGCAATGACGTCGGCGCCTTCCGCCAAAAGTGCCTCAGCCGCTTCCTTCTCCTGCTGCGGACCGAACCATGTGTTGGTCCACACAACGCGCACTTCTGCCTTGGGGTTGACCTCACGCACACCCAGGGTGAAGGCGTTAATACCGCGAATCACCTCAGGAATAGGGAAGGCAGCAACGTAGCCGATGATGTTACTCTTGGTCGCTGCACCGGCGACCAGACCAGAGAGGTAACGCGGTTGCTCCATGCGCCCGAAGACAGTGGAGACGTTCGGCGCTGTCTTATAACCGGAGATGTGTACGAACCACACATCCGGGAACTCTTGGGCAACGGCGATGGTTGGATCCATATAGCCAAA
>Ga0308395_1001075_pt1 | contig 18787 bp, 15 predicted proteins | sample Hotspr20SampleP4_FD_202097 | JGI IMG/M metagenome (GOLD analysis project Ga0308395, IMG submission 202097) | Hot spring phototrophic mat microbial communities from Mushroom Spring, Yellowstone National Park, Wyoming, United States - 20050930_P4 ...
GCCGTGAGATGCGGCCTGGAACGAAGCCCAAAAGCTATACAGTTGATTTCGCAGCGATCGCTGCCTGAATCATCGCAATGAGCTCATTGACCGGCTTGGGGCCCAAATCTTGTCCGCTGCGCAACCGCACGGCGACCGTGCCGGCTTCCACCTCGCGATCGCCCACCACCAACATATAGGGGATCTTCTGTTCCTGGGCTTTGCGGATTTTATTGGCCATGCGGTCACTGCCCGCGTCAACCTCAGCGCGCAGACCCGCGGATTTCATCTGGGCAGCGACCTGCCGGGCGAAGTCAAGATGGCGGTCGGCGATCGGGATGAGCAACGCCTGGATGGGTGCCAGCCAGACGGGAAATGCCCCGCCGTAATGCTCGATTAGGATGCCGAAGAAGCGCTCCATGCTGCCCAGCAGCGCGCGGTGCACCATATAGGGGCGATGCGGCTGTCCATCCTCACCCATGTAAGTCAGGTCAAAACGTTCCGGCAGGTTGAAATCGAACTGGATGGTGGTCAGCTGCCACTCGCGATTGAGCGCGTCTTTCACCTTGAGGTCGATCTTAGGACCGTAGAAAGCACCGCCTCCCTCGTCGATTTCATAGGGGATGCCGGTGCGCTTCAGCGCGTCTTCCAGCGCTTTTTCGGCAGCGTGCCACTGTTCGATAGCGCCGACCGCTTTGCGCTCACCCGGGCGCGTGCTCAGATAAGCGCTGAACTCCTCAAAGCCGAACGAGCGGAGCAAATACAGGGAAAAATTGAGCACAAAATCGATCTCCGCAGGCATCTGGTCGGGACGACAGAAGTGGTGCGCGTCGTCTTGGGTGAATCCGCGCACACGCAACAGTCCATGCAGCACCCCACTGCGCTCGTAACGATACACGGTGCCCCATTCGGCAAAACGCAACGGCAGGTCGCGATAGCTGCGCAGGGCGCTCTTATAAATCAATATATGAAATGGGCAGTTCATCGGCTTCAAGTAATATTGTTGCCCCTCGATTTCCATCGGGGCGTACATATTCTCGCGGTAGTAGCTCAGATGCCCGCTCGTCTCCCAAAGGGCACTGCGACCGATATGGGGTGAATAGACAAGGTCATAGCCGTTTGCCAGGTGTTCCCGCTTGCAGAAGTCCTCGATCAGGTGGCGGATCAAGGCGCCCTTGGGATGCCAGAGGATCAGACCACCTCCCAGTTGATCGGGGTGGATGCTGAAAAGGTCCAGCTGGGTGCCCAGACGCCGATGATCGCGCTTTTCTGCCTCGGCCAGGCGCTTGAGATAGGCTGCTAACTCCTCCGCCGTCTCCCAGGCGGTGCCATAAATGCGCTGCAGCATCGGGTTGCGCTCGTCGCCACGCCAATAGGCGCCGGCCACCCGGAGCAGCTTGATGCCGTCGGGGTTAATCTGCCCAGTGCTTTCCAGGTGCGGACCGCGACAGAGGTCTTCGAAGTTGTCGTGGCGGTACGTTGTCAGGGTCACGGTGGCTTCACCGCCACCAGAGGCCTCGCCGTCCTCGTCCAAATTGCCGGACACCAGACCCTCGATCAGCTCCAGCTTGTAGGGTTGGTTGGCGAAAATGCGGCGGGCTTCATCGGGTGTGATCTCACGGCGCACAAACTTGTAATCAGCTGCGATGATCTCGCGCATGCGCCGCTCAATGGCGACCAAGTCGTCTGGATTGAGTGAGCGCGGAAGGTCGAAATCATAGTAGAAGCCGTCCTCAATGGCCGGCCCGATGGCCAGCTTGCCCTCGGGGAACATCTCCAAAACCGCTTGCGCCATGACATGGGAGGCGGAATGGCGTAGACGATATAAATGACTCTCCGGGTAATCCGAGCGGCCCATCACGATCTCCTGAGAATGGCTGTTGTGTCGCTATGTGCTTTCCCCATATTGTAGTGGGAAACAGACGATCCAGCCAATGGACGCGCTGCGCACTTACAACGTGCGTCCGACCGCGTCGCTCACCCGTGCGAGCTGTTTCATCAATTCGGCGAAACGCGCCGCGCGCAAGGACTGTCCACCGTCGGAGAGGGCTTTTTCCGGATTGGGGTGCACCTCGATGATCAATCCATCCGCGCCGGCAGCTATCGAAGCGCGTGAGACGGCACTGACCAAGCTCCACTTGCCGGTGGCGTGACTGGGATCCACAATGACGGGCAGGTGGGTCAGCTCCTTGAGCACCGGGATGGCGTTGATGTCCAGCGTGTTGCGCGTGTACGTTTCAAACGTGCGGATGCCCCGCTCACACAGGATCACCTTGTGATTGCCGTGTGACAATATGTATTCCGCGCTCATCAGCAGTTCCTCAATTGTGGACATCATGCCTCGCTTGAGCAGCACCGGGAAACCAGCTTCGCCAACGGCGTGGAGAAGGGCATAGTTCTGCATATTGCGTGTGCCGATCTGCAAGATGTCGGCATACTTTGCGACCAGCGGCACTTGCTCGGGCGACATCACCTCGGTCACGATGGGCAGACCGGTGCGCTCCCGTGCCTCAGCGAGATACACCAGGGCCTCCTCACCCAGCCCTTGGAAGCTATAGGGGGAGGTTCGCGGCTTGAAGGCGCCGCCGCGCAGCATATGGGCGCCGGCCTCTTTGACCAGCTGGGCCGTTTCCAGGATCTGCGCTCGGCTCTCAACGGCACATGGACCGGCTATGATGGTGAGCTGTTTGCCGCCCACCGGGTGTCCGGCGATCTCGATGATCGTGTCATGGGGTTTAAAGTCTCGACTGGCCAGCTTGAATGGATGCAAGATGGGGACAACCCGCTCCACCCCTTGCATTCGTGCCAGGGCGTCCTTGTCCAAAGGACGCTCATCACCGATGATCCCGATGATGGTCCGTTCTTCGCCTTTTGACAGATGGGTGCGGAAGCCCAATTCGTGGACACGGGCCACCACACCTTCGATCTCCTGCTGGGTAGCGCCCATACGCATGACAATGATCATCTTGGCACCTCTTCCTCACTTCTATCCGCGGATCCGAGTACAGCCTTGCCCTCATCTGGGAGGCGATATCCTTCACTGCCTGCTTCTGACCAATCGGGACGTAAATGCACCGCATCGTGCAGATAGACGTGTTGAATTTCTTCGGGGGCTTTGTCGGTGTTCCAGTGAATCAGCACGCGGATGCAGCGTGGCAATCCATGCGGCACGGCGATCTCGTGGGCGCATAGCATAGCGACGTGGTTCCACCCGAGCTCGCGCGCTGCCAGGGCTGGGAATTCTGCCGTGAGGTCGGGGCTGGTGGTGAAGAATATGCTGGCGATGTCCGTCCTGGCGATGCCGTTACGTTCCACCATCTGCACTAATAATTCGCGCGTGGCTGTCAGGATCGCCTCGCGGGTGTTCGCTGCACATGTGGTGGCCCCTCGTACACCTCGACAAACCGGCATGATATCTCTCCTGACGTTATCTCGCGGCCCTACGCTTTCGGTTCGGAGTGTCGGATTTCCTGCCATCGACAGCAAGTTGCGGAAAGCCCCTTTGAGCCAGTAAACGTAAGGGCGTGGATCGAGCTGCTCCACGCCCTTGAGTCGACCGCTCGCCTGACAGAGCACTACTCGGGTGAGGGCAGCACCTGAGCTTGGTGCTGAAAATAATAATCGCCGCTATACGTTGGCATGCCCTGCTGCACCCCAACCGCTGAAATGCGCATCACCCCTTTTTGGGGATGTTGAAAAAGTCCCTTAACCGCTCATATTCTCGTAGGAAAATGGGCCAATAAAGCGGGTGACTAAAGGTTTTTTTCAACACCCTCCCTTTTTCCCTCTTGAGAAGAGCCACCTATACGGGCAGAATCATCACCTTTATAACGCGCCCAGCTCAAAATGTCAAGAGGAGGGAGTTGAAAAAGCCCCTTAATGGATCAGATTTTCGTGGGATAATGGGCTGATAACGCGGGTAACTCAAGAGTTTTTCGACAACCCTCCCCAATTGTGATGACACTCTTACGGCAAGGTGTTATAATGCTGTAAAACTGTCCGTTACAACATGAGGAAAGGCATCCTTGGATAATGTTTTCAGATTATCGTTTGCGACAACGCGATTATCTGCTGCAAATCATCCACGCGATGACCGCCCAGCTCGACTTGCCCTCCTTGCTCAAGCTGATTCTGCAAAGTGCAGTGGAGATGTTGAGTGGACAGGTCGGGTTGATCGTATTGCGGCGCGAGGACGGCTCGTTCTATCCGCGTGCCAGCTATGGCTTGGCCATCCAAGCGATCCATCTGCTGGAGCCGCTCTGGCGCGATCTGCCCCGTCATGCCACCAGCCGCAACTGGCATATCCCGGACCTCTCGTTTCGCCTTGACCTCGCTTCGGCGGCGGTAGGAGTCCCCCTGCGCCAGGTGATCGCGTTGCCGATGGTCATCGGCGATGAGGTTATCGGCATTATCTATGTCATCCGCGCATTCGGTGCGGATTTCACCCTCCACGATCGCCAGCTGCTGGCCGATTTTGCGGATCAGGCGGCGATCACCGTGCAAAACGCCCGACTCTATCAGCAGGTGGAAGCAGAACGCGCGCGGCTGAATGCCATTATCGAGAACAGCGGTGATGGTGTGATGATCCTCGACCCCGATCGTACCATCCGCATATGGAATCGAGCCTTGGTGAACATGACCGGAGTGCCCGCCGAGGATGCTATTGGACGGCATTGCTATGAAGTTCTGGACCTGAAGACCAGAGGGGGGATAAGCGTATGCCACACTATGTGTCCCCTGGTGCATCCGCCGCCGGACGGGCGCTTGTATGCCGAGGGCGACACCCGTCGTGTGGATGGCGTCAAAGTGAGTCTGGCCGACAACTATTCACCCCAGTATGACCGCGAAGGAAACATCGTCCAGGTCATCGCCAATGTGCGTGATGTGAGCCGCCTGCGCGATGCCGAGGAGATGAAGAATATGCTGCTCTCGGTGATCTCGCACGAACTGAAGACCCCGGTGAGCGTCATCAAAGGATATGCCGGCACGCTGGCACGCCAGGACGCCAACTGGGACCGTGAAACCCTGACCGAAGGGCTGCGTGTGATCGAAGAAGAAGCGGATAAGCTCAATGAGCTCATTGACAATTTGCTGAATGCCAGCCGCTTGCAGGCGGGAGGTTTGAAATTGCAGTTCACCTACATCGACCTGCCTTCGCTTGTGGAAAAGGTGGTGCAAAAACTGCGTGCCCAGACACAACAGCATACCTTCTCGGTGGACTTTCCACCCGATTTTCCCCCTGTCCAGGCGGACTATGAACGCATCCGCGAAGTGCTCAGCAATCTGATCAACAATGCCATCAAGTACTCCCCTGCCGGAGGATTGATCCGGGTCAGCGGCACGGTGCGTGACCACGAGGTGGTGATCAGCGTCAGCGACGAGGGTGTGGGCATTCCGGAAGACGAACAAGAACGCATCTTTGAACCTTTCAGCCGGGTGGACAGCAGCCTGACGCGGCAAACACCGGGGGCAGGGTTGGGCCTGTTCCTGGTCAAGTCGGTCGTCGAAGCCCACGGTGGGCGGGTGTGGGTGGATAGTCAGCTGGGCCGCGGCTCGACTTTCTCCTTTACCCTGCCTCTCCGGGAACGCAGGCCTTGACTTTTGAGAACTTTACAGCTAGAATGTGCCCAACCTTAACCGATTTATTGGATTATTCCTAGTGTTACATGTTTGAGGAAGTTTGATCATGTCGCAATCCAAGCGTTGGGTGCCTGTGGTTGTCGTGGCGGCCTTGATCTGTCTGGTTGGTTTTTGTGCCGTGCTGGTATTGGGTGGGCGGTCTCTGGTGCAACAGCTGGCGTCCGAGGCGACGTTCACCCAATTGTTCGAGCGCGCTCTCACCCCGTCGGCGCGCGGGGCAGAGGGTGGAAACCTCCCTCGCCCCTCCCTTTCGGGCCGGCTGGTGTTACGCCTCCCGGGGGGTGATCCCCCCACCCTGGACCCTCAGTTGAGCGGCGATTCCACCTCGGCGGAGTACATCGTCGAGATCTTCAGCGGCTTGGTAACCTTCGACCGCGATCTGAACCTGGTGCCTGACCTGGCGGAGCGCTGGGAGGTGGACGCGTCGGGCACGCAATATACCTTTTTCCTGCGCAAGGATGCTACCTTCCATGACAGCAAACCGGTACGCGCGCAGGATTTCAAGTGGTCCTTTGAGCGCGCCTGTGACCCTCAGACACGCTCGATCACGGCAGACACCTACCTGGGCGATATCCTCGGCTGCCGCGATAAGCTCCGTGGTCGGGCCGACCAGGTAAAGGGCGTGGAAGTGCTCGATGACTTCACGCTGCGCATCACCATTGATCGGCCGCGCGTGTATTTCATATCTAAGATGAGCTTCCCGGCCGCTTTTGTTCTCGATCGGGAGAATGTCGAGCGCGGGGGTCGCACATGGACCGCTTCACCCAACGGCACAGGACCTTTCAAGCTGGCCGAGCTCAGGCCGGGCGAGCGCATCGTGCTGGAGCGCAACGAACGTTACTATCGTGAGCCCAAACCACTTCTGGAACGCGTCGAGTTCGTCCTGGGCGGCGGGTCTGCGATGGTGATGTATGAACAAGGTGCTCTGGACATGACCCCGGTAGGCCTGAACGACATCGAGCGGGTCTCCGACCCACTCAACCCGCTCAACCGCGAGTTGGTGCCGGTGGAAAGCTTGGGTGTTTACTATATCGAAATGAACACGCGCCAGCCACCGTTTGATGATATAAAAGTCCGCCAGGCTTTCAACCATGCACTGGACCGCGAGCGCATTATCAACCTGGTGTACAAGAAGACCAGGAAGGTGGCTTGGGGGGTTATTCCACCTTCAATGCCTCATTATAGTAACCCGGAGCTCAAGCCGTTGGGCTTCGACCTGGAGAAGGCACGCCAGCTAATTGCCGAGTCGAAGTATGAAGATGTCACCGAGTTTCCTGACATCACTTTCCATGTGTTGGGTGCGGGAGGTGCGACCGGACGCCTCATCGAAGCCGTCGTCGCCTCCTACCGGGAAAACTTAGGGGTGGAACTCCAGGTGCAGCAGACCGATTGGGCAACTTATTTGCGTGATTTGAACGATCCGAACAACACCAACCAGATGTGGGGTGGCGAGGCGGGCTGGATTGCCGACTATCCTGACCCCCATAACTTCCTAGACGTGTTGTTCCGCTGTAATAGCCGGCAAAATCACAGTTTCTACTGCAACCCAGAGGTGGACCAGCTGCTGGATCAGGCAGCAGTAGAACAAAATCCCCAGGCGCGCGAGTCGCTGTATCGTCGTGTAGAACAGATGGTGATCAGTGACGCACCATGGGTGCCGCTTTTCTTCGACGTGCAATATTGGCTGGTCAAACCGTATGTGAAGAATGTCTGGCTGCCGCCGATGGTGGCGCCCAAGTTTCAGTACTACACTCTGGAGCGCTAAACACGAGCACTGTTGCGCTGAGCGAACTCATCTGCCCTGTGTCATCCCTGGCGCGTTATGCCTTGCTCAGAGGTGCATGGTGCTTATCGGTACCCCGTGCAATCCCCATGGGGCCTTTGGCATTTACAGACATGCTCGATTCTCCGTCTATAGGGGGATGGTTGACATATGTTGCTTGAAGTGAGGGATTTAAGAACCCATTTCTTCACCCAGGATGGTGTGGTTCATGCGGTAAACGGCATCTCCTACCATCTGAATGAGGGTGAGACATTGGGCATCGTAGGGGAAAGCGGCTGTGGCAAGAGCGTGGGTGTGCTCTCGCTCATGCGCTTGATCCCGATGCCTCCTGGCAAGATCGTAAGTGGACAGGTGCTCTTTCAGGGACGTGACCTCATGCGCATCAGCGACGAGGAAATGCGCTCGGTGCGCGGCAATAAGATTGCTATGATTTTCCAGGACCCTATGACCTCGCTCAATCCGGTGCTCACCATCGGGCGTCAGGTCAGCGAAGCGCTGGAGCTGCATCTGGGCATGAGCAAGCGTGAGGCACGCCGCCGCACTATCGAGCTGTTGGAGATGGTGGGCATCCCGATGGCCGCGGCACGCGTGGACGACTATCCGCATCAGTTCAGCGGGGGCATGCGCCAGCGTGTTATGATCGCTATGGCGCTCAGCTGCAATCCCCAGCTGCTCATCGCCGATGAGCCGACCACCGCACTGGACGTGACCATCCAGGCGCAGATCGTGGACCTGGTCAAGAAGTTGCGCGATGAGATCGGCATGGCGATCATCTGGATCACCCATGACCTGGGCGTGGTAGCGGGATTGGCCAACCGTGTGGCGGTGATGTATGCCGGTTACATCGTGGAAGAAGCCCCTGTTAAGGATCTCTACAAGGACCCGCGTCATCCCTACACGATCGGTCTGCTGGGTTCTCTGCCACGCCTGGACGAGGCGCGCCGGCGCCGCTTGACCTCCATCGAGGGTTTACCCCCCGATCTGATTGGACTGCCGCAGGGATGCCCGTTCTATGAACGGTGTAATTATCGCATTGATCATTGCCTGGCCGAGAACCCACCGCTGGAACCGGTAGCTCCGAATCACAAGGCGGCGTGTTGGGTGGATGTGACCACGGGCCGGCCGCGGATATAAATCTGACGAGGTGTCGGATGCCTATGGCCAACAACAATGTTTTGCTCGATGTACAGGGCCTGAAAATGTACTTCCCGATCACCCGTGGCATTGTGATCCAACGCCACGTGGGTGATATCAAAGCGGTGGACGACATCAGCTTCCAGGTCAAGAAGGGGGAGACGTTGGGCCTGGTAGGTGAGTCGGGCTGCGGGAAGTCCACCGCCGGGCGTGCCATCTTGCAGCTCTATCGGCCCACCGCCGGGCACGTCTATTTCAAGGGCGAGGATCTGACCCGGTTGAAGGGTGAAGCGCTGCGCCGCAAACGACGCGAGATGCAAATGATCTTCCAGGACCCCTACGCTTCGCTCAATCCGCGCATGACGGTGGGCAGCATCATCAGCGAGCCGCTGGAGGTGCACAACATCTATCCCTCGCGCAAAGAGCGCCAGGAACGTGTCCAGGAACTGCTACGGGTGGTGGGTCTTAACCCGTATTTCATCAACCGCTATCCGCACGAGTTCTCAGGTGGTCAACGCCAGCGCATCGGCATCGCGCGCGCTTTGGCGGTCAACCCGGAATTCATCGTGTGCGACGAGCCCATCTCCGCGCTCGACGTGTCCATCCAAGCCCAGATCATCAATTTGCTGATGGATTTGCAAGCGCAGTTCGGGTTGACCTATCTCTTCATCGCCCACGATTTGAGCGTGGTGCGCCACATCAGCGATCGCATTGCGGTGATGTACCTGGGCAAGCTGATGGAGCTGGCCGATCGGGATGAGCTGTACAATAATCCGTTGCATCCTTACACCCAGGCGTTGTTGAGTGCGGTGCCGATCCCTGATCCCTTCGTCGAAGAACGTCGTCAGCGCATTATTCTGCAGGGTGATGTGCCCAGCCCCGCCAATCCACCCAAGGGCTGCAATTTCAACACGCGCTGTCCGCGTGTGATGGACATCTGTCACACCGTGGATCCGCCGTTCAAGGATGTGGGTGGTGGGCACTGGGTGGCGTGTTATCTCTACTAGAAAACCCATGGGAAAGGAGGTGGTCGAGGGCGCCCCTTACTGTCCTTTTGTCCAAGGAGGATGCAACAGACCGCTAGGATTAGACAAAGCTTCAGCGTGCCTGCCAGTCTCAGATTTAGAAGGAGATATAACCAGGAGGGAGGAAACCCATGTCCTCAAGAAAAGTGATTGCAGCATTGTTAGTATTGCTGGTGGTGATCATTGCGATTGCCGCATGGTTCTTTCTGATAAGGGGTGTTGGCGCTCCTACCGTTGTGAAAATCGGCAAGATTGATCCTGCAAATCTACCAGCCAAGGAGACACTTAACACCGCTCTATTTGGCGTAGGTGACATTCCCACGCTCGATCCCTCATTGGCCGAGGACACCACCTCCATCCAGATGGGACTCGAGCTCTTTGTCGGGCTGACCCGCCTGAACGAGCAGACCGCCGAGGTGGAGCCCGGGATGGCCACAGAGTGGAAGGTTTCTGACGATGGGCTGGTGTACACCTTCACTCTGCGCAAAGGGATCCCCTGGGTGCATTACGACCGTGAAACAGGCGAGGTGGTCGTCGTGAAGGATGAGAAGGGTGAGCCTCGCTACGTCACTGCGCACGACTTTGTGTATGGCGTCAAGCGCACACTGGACCCCAAGACGGGCTCCAATTATGCCTACATGAACTGGATCATCAAGAACGCGCAGGCGGTCAACGGCGGCAGCGAGCTGGGAGATCAGGATCCGCTGTACGGCAAGGTGGATGAGATCGGCGTGCGCGCCCTGGACGATTACACCATCGAATATACCCTCACCCAGCCGGCCTCCTTCTTCCCCGGCATCGCCAGCATGTGGATCAACTGGGCGCAGCCTAGGTGGCTGATCGAAGAGAAGGGTGACAAGTGGATCGAGCCCGAAAATATCCAGAGCTATGGTCCCTATGTGCTGGGTGACTGGACACACGATGTGTCGGCCACGCTGGTGGCCAACCCCTTCTGGCCCGGCATCGATTCGGTGCCCAAGCCCAGCATCAAGTACATCCATTTCACCATGCTGGACGAGTCGCCCTCTTTTGCCAACTATGAGGCCGGGCTGGCGGATGTTGCGGGGGTGCCGCTCACCGAGCTGGATCGCGTCAAGGCAGACCCGGTGCTCTCCAAGGAGCTCAGCATCAACCCAGAATTCTGCACTTACTGTTATGGCTTCAATGTGACCAAGCCACCCTTCGACGATGTAAACGTGCGCAAGGCGTTCTCTTGGGCGGTCAACCGCAAGGCCATCGTGGAGAACGTGACCAAGGGTGGACAGGAGCCGGCACGCTGGTTCTCGCGGCCTGGCCTGACCGCTGCGCCCGACCCGGCTAGGGGGGACGACTTCGGCCCGCCCGTTGCGGGTGACCCGGCCAAGGCGAAGGAGTTCCTCGCCGCTTCCAAGTACGGCAGCGCCGACAAACTGCCCGAGATCACCCTGATGGTCAACCAGGTGGAGGGTCACGTGAAGATCGCCGAGGCGATCCAGCAGATGTGGCAGGAGACGCTCGGCGTCAAAGTGAACCTGGTCACCCAGGAGTGGAAGGTCTACCTGGATACGCTGGACAGCGACCCGCCGCAAGTCTGGCGGCTGGGCTGGTGCTATGACTATGCCGATGCCGACAACTTCGCCCGCGGTGTCTTCCGCTCCGACTCGGGCAACAACCACACCCGCTGGAAGAACGAGAAATTCGACCAGCTGGTGGACCAGGCGGCCGTCGAGACCGACCTGCAGAAGCGCCACGATTTGTACGTCCAGGCCGAAAAGATCCTGGTGGAAGAGGACGCGGCCATCATCCCCATTTACTGGTACACACGCGTCCAGGTCACCAAGCCCTACGTGACGCGCACCTACGGTCTCGGTGGCCACGAGGCCTACGAGAAGTGGAAGATCAATAAGTGAGGGATCAGGGGGCAGATTTCATCGTGTAGCAGCGCCGGCTCCCTTCCTCCCAGGATGCAAGGGAGGAAGGGAGCTTTCCCGATTGCGATGCGGGATGTGAAAGGAAACTATGGGGCGTTATATCGCACGTCGGCTGTTGTGGCTGTTGGTGGTCATCTTCTCGGTCTCGGTGATTACGTTCGTGATCGCCCATGCGGTGCCTGGGGGGCCCTTCTCGCGCGAGAAGAAGCTGCCGCCGGCCGTGCTTAAGCAGCTCAATGAGAAGTATCGGTTGGACGATCCACTATGGAAGCAATATGTGGACTATATGGGAGGCATCTTCATCCCGCGCTTGACTCGGAGTGAACCGAGCACTTCCTATCTGGAAGATTATCTGATCAACATCCCTTTGGGGGAGTATACCTTGCGCTGGATGAATTTTGGCCCTTCCTATAAGTCGCAGTCGCGCACGGTCAACGATGTCTTTCGGGAAAACCTGCCCGTGTCGGCGGAATTGGGGTTCTACGCCTTTCTGGTCGCCTCGGTGATCGGTATCCCTTTGGGCATCGTGGCGGCATTGAAGCAGAACACGCTGGTGGATTACATCGCAATGGGCATCGCCATCTTTGGCGTTTCGGTGCCGGTGATCGTGCTGGGGCCGGTGCTCATCTGGCTGTTCGCCATCCGGCTGCCAATCTTTCTGCCCAGCGGGTGGGGTTCCTGGCGCGCGGAGGTGCTTCCCTCGATCGCGCTGGGGCTGGGCAGCTCGGCAATCATTGCACGCCTGACGCGCGCCAGCCTGTTGCAGGTGATCCGCGAGGATTACATCCGTACCGCGCGTGCCAAAGGGTTAATGGAACGCGTGGTGATCATCCGCCATGCGCTGCGCAACTCTTTGATCCCGGTGGTGACGGTGATGGGGCCCATCTTCGCCTTCCTGGTGACCGGCACCTTTGTCACGGAGACGATCTTCGGCGTGCCTGGTATGGGACGTTATTTCGTCACCAGCATTACCAATCGCGACTATCCGGTCATTATGGGCACCATTTTGTTATTCGCCGTGGTGATTGTCATTGCCAACCTGATCGTGGACTTATTGTATGCATGGCTTGATCCGCGCATCCGCTATGATTGAGTGGGCATTTCGGTAGGGGGTGAGAAGATTTGGGAGCGTTATCGCAAGCAGCTGCGCCACCACGGGTGAAAGAGTTGACCCGTCCACCCACCAGCTTGTGGGCCGACGCCTGGCGCCGCTTGCTCAAGAACAAAGCGGCGGTGCTGGGCCTGGCGATCATCGTATTGATTATCCTGGTGGCGATCTTTGCCGATGACAGCGTCTTCGCCGCGCTGGCGGGCCGCGAGCCACAGCCGCTTTTGGCGCCGATGCACTTTGCCAAGCAGGACTTGGAGAACAACAATGCCGTCCCCCGGTGGTTGACGCATGTCTTTCCCACGTTGAAACCGGTGGGCACCGAGGGCGGTTATGCCAAGATTAATGATAAATATGCATTGGGGGCGGATTACAACGGGCGCGACCTCCTCAGCCGCATCATTTACGGCACCCGCGTGTCACTGGCGGTCGCCATTGTCGGGCCGCTGGTGAGCTTGGTGGTCGGAGTGAGTGTGGGCATCGCCGCCGGCTATGCCGGTGGCCGCACCGACAACCTGATCATGCGCTTTGTGGATATCATGTACGGCTTTCCCGATTTGCTGTTCATCATCCTGCTGATGGCGCTCTTCCGCTCCACCACCAGCGCGGCGGAAGCGGGCACGCTGCGCGCCGTGTTAACTGGCATAGACAATGCAATGGGAGGGATGTTCTTCATCTTCGTCGGCATCGGCGTCACTGCCTGGATGTCTATGTCACGCCTCACGCGTGGGCAAATCCTCTCCCTTAAGGAGAAGGAGTTCATTGAGGCAGCGCGCGCGGTGGGGGCTAAGGACGGACGCATTATCTGGCGGCACATTCTGCCCAACATCCTGGGACCCATTGTGGTGGCACAGACGCTTAACATCCCACAATATATCAGCACAGAGGCATTTCTGAGCTTCATTGGCTTGGGTGTGCAGCGGCCGACGCCCAGCTGGGGCTCAATGATTGCCGACGGCGCCTCGGCCATCCGCACGTATCCCAACCAAGCGATCTTCCCTGCCTTGGCATTAGCCGCCATTATGTTCGCCTTCAATTTCCTGGGCGATGGCTTGCGTGATGCATTAGACCCGCGCCTGAAAGGAACAGATTAGACTATTCCCCCGCGAAGGTGGAGGGTTTGCTCGAGAAGATATGGATGTTCCCCGATTAAGTGAGCTCATCGACGAAACAGAAGTCGCCTGGCTGATGAGCCGTTATGGACCGAGCCGACGGCTTCATATATCGGTCACGATGAACGAGGCAGAATTCGCTTATTGGTGGCAGAAGTTGGTGCAGCAGCGCAACCGGCGGGGTGAGGTGGTGCTTGCCATCCAACGTACGGATGGAAATGTGCTGCTGCATACGAAGTCCTTCTACCCTGCCGGTCTGTATCGCCTTCCGACTGGGGGTGTCTTGCCTTGGGAAAAGGTACTCTTCGGCGCGCGCCGTGAAGCGAAGGAGGAGACCGGTTTCGACATTCGCGTTATGCGGCTGGCCGGCATCATCACATATCATTTTCACAACGGCGGCCGCCATATGCCCTTTGTCTCCTATGTGCTGCTGGCGCGTTCCGATGACATACAGCCGGCCATAGTGGACACAGAGGAGCACATCAGCGATTTTCGTTTTATCCCCCCATCTCAACTGCGGCACATTGCTGAGACACTGCGCCAACTGGGTGGCCCGTTGGCCGGGTGGGGAGCCTTCCGGGCGCCTCCGCACGATCTGGTGGCCGATGCGCTGGACGCATAGGAGTATGGGGGTTCCGCGCTTCTGAAATCCTCTTCTTATGGACGCGCCTGAACCAGAAATGAGCAAAGGGGGTCGGGCAGCGTGATTGTTTCCGCGCCATCGTCCAATTGGACGCGCAGCTGGTATTGCCGCGGTGTTGCTCCCAATGGCACAAAAAGGTCGTATTGAGCACGCACCACCTCATTGGTTTCCCAGCGTGATGTCGGATAGTCCACCCCCGCAAGGGGGTATGTGCCTGTGGCAATCGCTGGATCATTGCCACCCGCCGTCATCTCCAACCGAATGCGCCAGTCACTGCGTGGCGTGCTGTCGGCACGCCAATGCAGGATGAGGTGCAACGGGTCACCGGGGTACATAACCGCCTCCGGATCCGAATCGTGCCCTAGCTTGAAACATTCCCTGCCGAGCAGCTGGAATGGACCGACGTGGAGGCGAACGGGATGCCGCAGCCACAGCGCTGCTTCAGGCAATGGCGTCTGTGGTCGCACAACCTCAAAGAAGGTGAGCATTGCATAGTCGGTCGCGACATCGCGCGCAGAGGAAGCAACCGCTAGTCGCTCACCGCTGAGCGCATCATATAGACCGACGATCAAACGATGTGCACCGGGTGGCGTCCCCGGTCGAATCCACAACCCATGCGGATCCACGACCTCCCGACTGACTTGCCAGGTGGTGACCGATGAGAGGGGAGAGGCATCCCGTTGCCCCACCAGGTGGTTGGCGCTGTCGAGCGCCTGGACAAACACCGTGTATGGCCTGGACAAGGGCGCGTCGGTCTGCCAGCGCAGCTGTACCCGCAGAATGTCGCCCGGATGTGCCGCTGGTCGGCTCTCGACAGCAGTGGGAAACGCGATGCGATAGCTGGTGAGCGTGATATGATCGCCGAAGCGTACCCCAGCCGGAATCCATTCCCCTGTTGGAGGCGCGGTGGCATAGGCAGCCACCCGCAGATTGCCCACCCACCATTGGGTTGCCTCGAAGCAATGGGCTCGCAGCCAGCCCTCTACGATCCCTTCAGGGTCGCTCTCGTCTGTGGCCCAATAAATGGCGTAGAGATACCGGCTGCGTGCTGCGATGGATGCCAGCTCGGCCGTTGTCGCGGCGGCATCAGGTGGCCGGGTGCGTGGCAACGGATAGACGGGTGTGTCTCCACGGTAATAGTAACCGAAAACTTCTCCTTGGCCAGGTGCGTTGAGCAGGATGCCATCCCGTGGCGTGGCAACCGCGTCGAGATACCGCGCGAGGCTGCGATAGTCGTCCCGTGCCCATCGCGGGTCGGTGTAATAGGCGTTCAGTGGGGTATAGGCCGCCAGCGCCAAGAGGATCACACCTGCCCAGGGCATCACCCAACTGCGCAAGGAACGCAGCGCCGCAAGCTTGCCCACGCCTGCCGAGGCAACACCCATCACCATACACCATGCCGGCACCGCGGTCAGCAAGAACTTGAGGTAAGCGGGTTTGAATAACGCGGCGGTCAAACCGACAGGCAGGATGAGATAGAGCACGACCAACACCACCTTGGGCGGAGCGGTATGGCGGATCAAACGCACCAGCCCCACCCCGGCCAGCAAAGCGAGCCCGACAGACCAGGGTGTGGGAATCCGCGCCCCCACCGGTCCGGCGATGAGTGTGTTCCAGACGGTGACCAGGACATCTCCTGAGAACACGGTGGCCGGCGCTGGCCAGACAGTCAACTGACGCATCGCGGTGGGCAGCCACGGCAGGTAGAGGATCAGCGGAACCAGCTGGCACAACAGCCAGACAGCCGACCACCATCGGACGTTCTCCGTGCGCCTGCGCGACCAAAGATAGGCCCACCCTGCCAAAGCGACAGCGCCCCACACGGTTGGGAATGCGTAATGGGTGTACAACCCCGCGGTCGCGCTCACGACGTAGAGAGCGAGCCAACGCCAGCAGGACGGACGAGCGGATATTCTGGGTTGGGTGCACCGGGCTGCTTCGACCGCTGCCCAGGCGGTCACCCCACCCAGCAGGGCCAGCAAGGCGTACATGCGCGCTTCTTGGGCGTAATAAACCTGAAACGGCGAAACCGCCGCCGCGACCAGCGCGACGGACGCCGCTCGACGGCCCGACAATCGTCCGGCCAGACGGTACGTGATGGCGATCAGCAGCATATCCGCATAGGCAGAAAGGGAACGCAGGGCAACCTCGCTGTCACCGGTGAGGCGCACCCAACCGTGGAGCATCCAATAGTACAGCGGGGGATGGATGTCGTAGGCCGTGCGCACAGCGATCTCTCCCAGACCCGCATAGGCCAGTGCAACACTGTTCCCCTCATCGGCCCAGAGGCTTTGCGCGGCTAAACCGGGAAAACGCAAGGCCATAGCTAACAGAAGCACCACGCTGGCCAGAGCGAGATGCCCTGCTCGATCAACGCGATGCATAGCAGTGCAATACATCCGAGAGGATTCCCATTGGATGGGTGAATCGGATCACAACCGTATATTAGTCACCTGCGCGTGGCTGGGCAATTTGGTCCGAAGGGAGCGAATCGATGCGAACAGGTTCCAATCTGGGGATATTGGCTGGAATCCCATGCGGTTTCACGCCGACGGCATCGCCCAGGTATAATATCGTGGCTCAATAAGGCAAGTACGCACATCAAAGGCCCCGATGAAGAGGGAGGTGCTCATCCACTGCAGACATCGGTTCTTATATCTTGCTTTTGCGGCGCTGGCGATTCTTACTTCGGCGTGCTCGGCGTCCACATTTATGAGCCCGTCAGACTCCTCTCGCCCGCGCGAGCGCGAGGTCCTGCTAGCCACTACCACCAGCGTCCAGGATTCCGGGCTGTTCGATGTGTTGCTGCCCGTGTTCGAGGAACAAACCGGTTATGTTGTGAAGCCCATCGCTGTGGGCTCTGGTCAAGCACTGTTCTTGGGTGAGCGGGGTGAGGTGGATGTGTTGTTAGTCCATTCGCCAGATGCCGAGATCGAATTCATTGCTGCAGGGCATGGTGTCGATCGGCGGCCGGTGATGCACAATGCGTTCGTCTTGGTTGGTCCGCCGGATGACCCCGCCGGGATCAAGGGCACGTGCTCTGTGGTCGAGGCATTTGAGCGGATTGCGAGGGCAGGCGCCTTGTTCATCAGCCGCGGAGACGGCTCCGGCACCGACGTGTTGGAAAAGAAATTGTGGACTCGGTTGGGATACGTGCCTCTGGGACAGTCGTGGTATCAGGAGACAGGTCAAGGGATGGGGGCCACCCTTAACATCGCCGATGAGAAGCGCGGCTACACGCTCGCCGACCGCGGTACGTATCTGGCGCGCAAGAAAGGGCTCAATCTTGAGATGATGTTGGCAAACGATCAGGCGCTGCGCAATGTCTATCATGTCATCCGGGTAAACCCCACGAAATCGCCGCGGATCAACGCTGCTGGAGGGCGTGCCTTTGCCGACTTTATGGTGGCGCCTGACACGCAAGCACGCATTGGAGAGTTCGGCGTGAGCCAGTTTGACGAGCCGCTGTTCATCCCAGATGCAGGCAAGCGTGAAGAGGAGTGAGGCGGTTAGATGGACCTGATCGTTGAAGGTTTAAGCCGGGCGATAGTTTTGCTTTTCACCGGTGATGCCGAGCTGTGGCGTGTGATCTGGCTCTCCCTTCTGGTATCCGGCACAGCCACGTTGCTCAGCTTGCTGCTGGGCATTCCTGCCGGCACCTTTCTGGCACTTACCGATTTTCCCGGACGCCGCATAATCGTGAGCTTGGTCAACACCGGGATGGGGTTGCCGCCGATTGTTGTCGGCTTGTTCGTCACCATTCTGTTGTGGCGCAGCGGTCCGCTGGGGTTCTTGCGTCTGCTGTACACGCCTGCCGCCATGGTTATTGCCCAGTGCGTCATTGCCACTCCGATTGTCACCGGGCTGACATTGGCAGCAATGCAGGCGCTTAACCCCAGACTCCGATTGCAAATCTTGGCGCTCGGCGCCACGCGTTTCCAGATGTTGTGGCTGCTCATGCGTGAGGCGCGGCTGCCATTGCTGGCGGCGGTCATGGCCGGTTTCGGCGGGGCTATCTCTGAGGTGGGTGCCTCGATCATGGTGGGCGGCAATATTCAGGGGCAGACACGTGTCCTGACCACCGCCACGGTCATGGAAACCTCACGCGGAAACTTTGCTATGGCCATCGCCTTGAGCCTCGTGTTATTAGTGTTGATGCTCTGTGTGAACGCATTTTTGACGAGCATCCAGCAACGCAAGCGACCACTTTAGAGACCAAGAAAGTGGAAGAGGCGAGAGACAGCAACAGGACTATCCTGCGCGCTGAGGGGCTGGTCGTACAGCGCGCCGGACGGACCGTGCTCGACATACCCGCCCTCGAGGTATCGCGCGGAGAGGTCCTTGCGATCATAGGGCCTAATGGAGCGGGCAAGAGCACACTCTTGTTGACTCTGGCGTTGCTCTTGTCCCCAACCGAGGGCCGGTTGTGGTTCGATGGCTTGCCGATCGATCG
>Ga0308395_1001083_pt1 | contig 18675 bp, 14 predicted proteins | sample Hotspr20SampleP4_FD_202097 | JGI IMG/M metagenome (GOLD analysis project Ga0308395, IMG submission 202097) | Hot spring phototrophic mat microbial communities from Mushroom Spring, Yellowstone National Park, Wyoming, United States - 20050930_P4 ...
GCGCTACACCGAGGCCAGGTTGGCGCGTATCGCCGAAGAGATGCTGGTGGACATCGACAAGGACACGGTTGATTGGGTGGATAACTTCGATGCCTCGCTGCAAGAGCCCCAGGTGCTCCCGGCACGTCTGCCCAACCTGCTGGTCAACGGCAGCTCCGGCATCGCCGTCGGCATGGCGACCAACATCCCGCCCCACAATCTCGGAGAGATCTGCGACGCCATTGCCTACCTGGTAGACCGTTACCAGGACTACGATAACATCGCCGTCGCCGATTTGATGCAGTTTGTCAAAGGGCCGGATTTCCCCACAGGTGGCCTGATCCTCGGGCGTGAGGGAATCGAGCAGGCATACGGCACGGGCAAGGGGCGCATCGTGATACGCGCCGTGGCGCGCATCGAGGAGATGAAAGGGGGGCGTCACCGCATCGTTGTCACCGAGATCCCCTATCAGGTGAACAAGGCACAACTGGTGGAACGCATCGCCGAGCTGGTGCGCGAGGACAAGATCAAGGACATCGCCGATCTGCGCGACGAGAGCGACCGCCATGGCCTCTCCATTGTGATCGAACTCAAACGGGGCGCGCAGCCCAATGCTGTGCTCAACCAGCTCTACAAGTACACACCGCTCCAGAGTGCCTTCGGCGTCAACATGCTGGCATTGGTGGACGGTGAGCCACGCGTTTTGTCGCTCAAGCGCGCCCTGCAGGTGTATATCGAACACCGACGCCAGGTGGTCACGCGCCGTTCCCAATTCGAGCTGAACCGTGCGCGCCAACGGGCACACGTCCTGGAAGGGCTCTTGACCGCACTGGATAACCTGGACCGGGTCATCGAGACGATCCGACAGTCGCCCGACGCCAACACGGCGCGCGAGCGACTGATGGAGCAATTTGCGCTCAGCGAGGTGCAGGCACAGGCAATCCTGGATATGCAGCTGCGGCGGCTGGCCGCGCTGGAACGCCAAAAACTCGAGGAAGAGTATCTCCTCACCCAACAGACGATCGCCTCTTTACAGGAGCTGTTGGGCGACCCGGCCAGGATATTGGGCGTGATCCGGCAGGAGGTGCTCGAGCTGAAGGAGAAATACGGCGATGAACGGCGCACGCAGATCGTCGCAGAGGCGGCGGAGGAGCTGGGTGAAGAAGACCTCGTTGCGCACGAGGAAGTGCTCATCTCCATCACCCGGCGCGGCTACGTCAAACGTGTGCCGGTGAGCACCTATCGTGTGCAATCGCGCGGCGGCCGCGGGGTGACCGGCATGGCGACGCGCGATGAGGACGCGGTGCAGCTCTTGTGCACCGCCAGCACGTTGGACACCATCTTGTATTTCACCGACCGCGGCAAAGTATACGCCGAGAAGGCGTATCGCGTGCCCGATTCTAGCCGCACCGGCAAGGGCACCCCGCTGGTCAATCTCATCAACATCGCGCCGGATGAGCGCGTGACCGCGGTGGTGGCGCTGCCCCGGCTCGACGCATCCGGCCACCTCACCATGGTCACCCGGCGTGGCCGGATCAAACGCACCCCATTGAAAGAGTTCGTCCTGGCGCGTTCCACGGGTCTGATCGCCATTAACCTTGAGGAAGGGGATCAGCTATGTGGGGTGAAACAGACGTGCGAGGCAGATGAGCTCCTCATCGTCACCCGGCACGGTATGGCATCGCGCATCCCGGTCTCGGATGTGCGCGTGATGGGACGTCAGGCGGCAGGCTCCCTCGCGATGCGTCTGAGCCCAGAAGATGCTATCGCCGGTATTGACATAGTTCGCGGTGATGGTGATGTGCTGATGGTGACAGCACACGGCTATGCCAAGCGCACGCCACTGGCCGAATATCCTATACGACGGCGTCTCAGTGTTGGAGTGCGCGCGCTGAGCCGAGGCGCGTTGACAAAGACAGGGCCGATCATCGGCCTGTGTGTTGTGGATGAGCGGGATGAGATCACGCTGATCTCGATAGAGGGCACGGTGCTACGCTTGCCAGTCGCACAGATCGCGCGGCAGGGGCGTAACACGCGCGGCACGCTTGCCATGCGTTTGCGCGAAGGGGACACCGTTGCCGCGATAGCGCTCCTGAAACACCCCGCCGCGGTGCAGATGTCATAATCCCTGCACGCACTTTAAACCGGCGGGAAGGGCACGCAGCGCCTGTTGTTGCTGGGAAGCGGAAAACGTCCCGCGCGCAACAGCTGCGTCACGCGGCTGCGCAGCGCAGCGATCTCGGATGCACTGATCAGGTGCGCCAGTTGGGTCACCAGGGTGCTCTCGCCATCGCGCAGGGCTGCGAGCAGCCGCTGCAAGTCCTCCAGAACCGCGGCGGGCAGAGGCTGGTCGGCAAAGTCCCACAACACGGTGCGCAATTTGGGCTGGATGTGGAACGTGAGCCCGTGATCCACCACCCAGATGCGCCCCGTGCGATCCCTGAGGATGTGCCCGGCTTTGCGGTCGGCGTTGTTGGTGATCACATCGAAGGCGACGATGCGCGCAAACACCTCAGGCGGCCGCTCACGCATCGTAAAGTAGTGTTCCTCGAAGTCGTGCTCGATGAAGAGCTGGACGGCGCCCGGGCCATAGATGCCCTCGCGCAACACGGTGGGCGGGACGAGATGCCAACCGAGCGCCGCACTGACCAGGAAGGCCGCGACCTCGCGCTGCGCCAGGCTGCCGTGGGGAAAATCCCAAAGCGGGCGCTCACCCTGAATCGGTTTATAGACGGCGAGCAGCTCGGTTTCAGCATGGCACACGGAGGCCAGGAAGGTATAGTTGGAGCTCCACGGCATCAGACCGTGCACCTCGCGCATCGTGCCGTATTGCAAGATCTCCAAGACCTGGCGCACGCTCAGCGCAAGCGCAGCATCTGTCCCCTCGCTCTCCGGTGGAGATGGAGCCTCCCATTCACGCTCAGTGGATGCGCTCGCGGCCATTGCTCCTCGGGCAGAAGTGACCGTCTGGATCAATCGGCTCACCACACATGGAGCAAATGGGGCGGCCGCGGCTGACGACCTCTTTGATCTGGCGGCTGAGCGCCTTCATCTGCGCGCGCGAAGCCCAGATGCGTGCCACTCGCGCCTCCCTTTCCGTCTCTTCCTCCACAATCAGCTCCTGCAAGATGAGTACCAAAGCATCTTCGGACTGATCGTATCCCATCCCCATTTGTCCCACGACAAACAATATCTCGAAGGGCTCCTGCAACATCAAGTCCGAGCTGAGTGGCTCTTCCAAGCTGGACACCTCGCGCGGGAAACGCTGGGCGAGCTCCTCGAGCATTCGATCGATGCTCAGTGCCAATACCGCTGCCTGTTGTTTCTCAATTTTGAAAGTGAAAGTGGAATTGCCCTCACTAGCTTGCAGGAGAAAAACGCGTTCCCCAGGCCGACCAAGTGCGTCCACCGTGATGCGGGAGGAATGGATATCTGTCAATCGGCTTCTCATTTCAAATTCCCTTGTTACATCCCTTGACCCTGCTCACTCTCACCCAATCAACACACTTCATCATAACACAGGGTGCGACACAATGCCAGACGGGTTACGACGTGACCACCACTTCTGGATTTCGACCGCCCAGAAGACCACCGTGCTCAGAACCAGGCTGATCAGCAGATCCCCGAGAGGCAGTGCCACAGTGTGGAAGACCTCCTGCAGCAACGGAACATACACGACGGCAAGCTGCAGCACGAAGGTCAACAACACGGCCGCCAACATCGCCTTGTTTGAGAGCAGGCCGATGCGGAACAGTGAATCGCGTTCGGAGCGGATGGCCAGCGCGTTGCCCATCTGGGACAAGGTCAACGTGGTAAACACCATCGTCCGCCAGGTCGCGTGACCGGTATACCATGCCCAGAAGCCCATCGCCAGGGAGACGAACCCCATCAGCAACCCCACCCAGATGATGTCGCGGCCCAACCCGCGCGCGAAAATGTTCATCCGCGGTGGATAAGGCGGGCGACGCATCACATCCCGTTCGGGGGGCTCCACCGTCATCGCCAACCCCGGCAGCCCATCCGTGACCAGGTTGATCCACAGAATCTGCAGTGGTAGCAAGGGCAACGGCATGCCCAGGAACGGCGCCAACAGCATCACCCATATCTCGCCCGTGTTGGAGGTCATGGTGTACTTGATGAACTTGCGAATGTTATCGAAGATGGTGCGCCCCTCCTCCACGGCGGCCACAATGGTGGCAAAATTGTCGTCCAGGAGCACCATGTCGGCGGCTTCTTTTGAAACATCGGTGCCGGTGATGCCCATCGCGACCCCGATGTCCGCCTTCTTCAGTGCCGGGGCGTCGTTGACGCCATCCCCCGTCATCGCCACGATATGCCCCCTGCTTTGCAAAGCCTCGACAATCTTGAGCTTGTGCTCCGGCGAGACGCGCGCGTAGACCGGCACCTCCTCGACCACGCCTTGCAGCTCCTCCGGGGTGGCACGATCGAGCTCCTGTCCGGTCAACACCCGACCGTCGGAGGCGATATCCAACGCGCGGGCAATGTGTTGCGCGGTCAAGGGGTGATCGCCGGTGATCATCACCGGCCGGATGCCTGCCGTCTTGCAAGTATGCACCGCTTCTTTGACTTCAGAGCGCGGTGGATCAATCATCCCCACCAATCCCACAAAGATGAGCGCGCGCTCCAGCGCATCCGCTGTGCCGTCCTCCGGGAAGGAATGCAGGGGGCGGAAAGCGACCCCCAGAACCCGCATGCCGTCTTGAGCCAGGCGATCGTTGGCCGCTATGATGCGCCCGCGCCATTCTTCATCCAAAGGACGCGCTTTTCCCTCTGCCCACACCTGTGTGCATACTTCCAGCAAGCTGTCCACAGCGCCTTTGCTGAAAACGATCCACGGGGTGTCTTCCAGTCCATAATCCGGCAAGTTGAACAGCGCGAAGTGCTGCTGCTCCCCGTTCGCGCCGTGCGCAAGGGGGTTGCGCACCGCCACGCTCATGCGCTTGCGTTCCGAGGTGAAAGGCATCTCCGCAACACGCGGCATCGCCTGATCCAGCTGTGGCTTGGGCAGCCCGAATTGAGCCGCTGCAACTAGCAGGGCACCCTCGGTGGGATCACCCACGGCGCGCATTTTTCCGTCCTCGCCACCCATATCCTCCGGGACAGCATCATTGCAGAGCGCGGCACCGGTCAGCACCAGGCGCAGAGCGGCATCCACTTCTGCAACAGGTGTATACGTACTGCTTGCCCATACGGCGCCGCGACGCTCGAGCATCTCCGTCACGTTGACCGTGCGTCCGGCAACGTCCAGCACGGTGACCGTCATGCGATTCTCGGTGAGGGTGCCGGTCTTGTCCGAGCAGATCACGGTCACCGAACCGAGCGTCTCCACCGCAGGCAGCTTGCGGATGAGGGCACGGCGCCTGAGCATGCGCTGGGCGCCCAATGCCAGCGCGATGGTCACCACCGCCGGCAGCCCCTCCGGCACTGCCGCCACCGCCATGCTGATGGCGGTGAGAAACATCAGCCGCAGATCTTCGCCACGCAAGACGCCCAGGAAGAACACCAGCGCCACGATGCCCAGGGCGGCGATGGCCAGGCCGCGCCCGAGCTGATCCATACGCCGTTGCAATGGTGTCTGTTCCTGCTTCACCGTTTGGATCATATCGGCGATGCGCCCCAGCTCGGTGTGCATGCCCGTTTCGGTCGCTACCATTGCGCCGCGGCCATAGGTGACCACCGTGCCCATGTAGACCATATTGCGCCGCTCCGCCAGCGGCAAGGACTCATCCGGCAGCGCCTCCACCACCTTCTCTACCGGCACCGATTCGCCCGTGAGAGCAGCCTCTTGCACTTGCAGGTTGACGCTCTCAATCAGCCGTCCATCAGCCGGCACCAGAGCACCCGCCTCGAGAAACACAATGTCTCCTGGCACCAGCTCGCGCGCGGAGATCTCCTGTAAGTGCCCCCCACGGCGTACGCGCACACGCGGCACAGCCATCTTTTTCAGCGCCAGAATGGCCTTTTCGGCGCGATATTCCTGAATGAACCCCAACGCCGCGTTGAGCACAATGATCGCCCCGATCGCCGCGGCATCCTTGTAGTCACCCAGCACGGCCGAGACGACAGCTGCGACGATCAGGATGAGCACCATCAGGGCGGTGAGCTGCTCCCATAAGATCAGCCAAGGGCTCTTCAGCCCGCGCTCGATGAGCTCGTTTGGGCCATATTCTTGTAGTCGTCGCTCAGCTTCGAGCTGGGTTAACCCCCTGTCAGGATCGGTCTGGAATTGGGCCAATACGTCGGGTACACCCAAACGATACCAGTCGCTCATGAAGACCTCTCCATCGCCCGCTAATGGTCAGCGGAATATATCTTTCACGAGATTGTATCAAACCTCTTGCGTGATGGTCAAAGCCAGGAGGAGGGTCGTCCTGAAATCCCAACCCAGTGTCAATCGCTTGTACCATTCTGTGACCGAACACCGAGTAGCAGATTTCTCCCATTTCTTGTGATCACGTGCGCCACAATGTAGAATAATCCTAGGAGGAAACGGACACAGAAACGGACACAGTACAGAGGATGAAGGAGAGGTTTGGAAGGGATAGGATGAGCAGCATCATTGTGGATCCATTTCCATCACGCAGCATCCCGCTGAGACAGGCAACCTGGTTCAGGACAGCAGTGATACCCCCTTTGCTCTTTGCTCTGCTGGACAGCCTCGAATCGCTTTGGCTCTGACATCTTATCCTGGTGGGGGTTGGTCTTTCCACTGCACAGACGCGTCGCCGGATAGCTATCTCCCCGACATCGGGCTATATAATTCTCGGGCTGGCAATGCAGAGCGCGCCGGAAGTGTCCTTGAGTGGCGGATGACCTTCCGTTGTCATCGCAATGTACAACCGACGCTGTGTGATTCAGGAGTTCCCATACTATCGTTATCGGCGTGTGCGTTGTCTTATCCGTCGGCGCCGGGAATGGTGACAGGAAAGATGGCACGTTTCGTCAAGATCATCGGTATTCTGGTTCTGATCCTCGGCCTCAGCGTGGCGAGCTGGATGTTTCTCAATCCGGCGCCGTACGACGTTGCGCGCGACCCGGAGGTGGAAGAGGTGATCACGATCGGCCGGGGCACGATTCTCAGCACGGTCAGCGCCTCCGGGCGCATTGAGCCCCAGAACGAGGTGCGCGTGGAATTCGGCATCAGCGGGGTGGTGGCGGAGGTGTTCGTGGAATGCGGGCAGCGCGTCACCAAGGGGACGCTGATGGCACGGTTGCGCACCGATGACCTGGAGCTGGGAATCCGGCGCGCCGAGGTGGAGCTGGCGCGAGCGCGCGCTCAACTGGAGCAGCTCCATGAACCGCCCGATGAAGCCGATGTCGCGGCGGCACAGGCGGAGGTGGCCAAGGCCAAGGCGCAGCTGGAGGAGCTGCGGGCGCCCCCCAACCCCAAAGACCTCGATTCGGCGCAGGCAGCGCTGGCCAGCGCGCGTGCCAACCTGCGGCGTGTGCTCAAGGGATTGGACGAAAACGAGATCACCGTGCGCGCCGCACAGCTGCGACGCGCCGAGATCGCCCTCAAACAGGCCCAGTGGGCCTACGACCAGATCTCTTATCGCGGTGATGTGGGGGCATCGCCACAAGCAGCCCAGCTGGAACAGGCCACCATTGATTACGAAGCTGCTAAGGCCAACTACCTGTTGGCGACCAAGGGGGCGGATGAGGCGGACATCGCTGCCGCGGAGGCACAAGTGGCACAGGCCGAGGCGGCGCTGGACAAACTGGTGCGCGGGCCGTCGCAGTTCGAACAGAAAGCAGCCGAAGCGCAGCTGGCGCAGGCGGAGGCGGCATTGGCGCGCCTGTTGCGCGAACCCTCTCCCAGCGAGCGCGCCATCGCCCAGGCGGCCGTGGACGCCGCCCAGATCGCTGTCGAACAGGCGCGGGTCAACCTGGTGAGCGCCCTGCTGGTGGCACCGATAGACGGCGTCGTGACCGAGAGCAACCTCAAAGTGGGCGAGAACTCCACCGCCGGTCGTGTGCAAGGTGTCGTGCTCAGCGATCTCTCGGCCTATCATCTCACCGTCGAGGTGGACGAGGTGGACATCGGACGCATCCGGGTGGGCCAGAAGGTCTCTATCGGCGTGGACGCCTTCCCGGATGTCCGCTTCGAGGGCCATGTCAGCGAAATTGCGGCGCGCCCGGCATCCACCAGCACCAGCGGCGTGGTGGCGTATCGGGTGACCATCGCCCTCGACAATCCCGGCACGCAGCTGTTGCCCGGTTTGAGCGCCGATGCCACCATCGAGACCGAGCGGCTGGAGGATGTGCTCCTCGTTCCCAACCGCGCCGTGAGCATTGATCGCAGCCGCGGAGAGCCCAGATACTTTGTTGAGAAGGTGGGGGTGGACGGGCTGCCCATCGTCGTGGAAATCAAATTGGGAGTGCGCGGCGAAACGGCCAGCCATGTGCTGGAGGGGCTGTCGGAGGGCGACCGCGTGATCGTGCGCAAAGTTTCACGCCGCGAGCAGCTGCAACGCCTCTTTCGTTCGGGTGAGTGAGCGGACATGGAAGAGCGGCAATCGCCCTTGCTGATTGACGCGCGCGACCTGGTGAAAATCTACCAGATGGGACAGGTCCAGGTGTGCGCCTTGTGCGGTGTCTCGTTGCAGGTGCGGCGTGGCGAGATGCTGGCGATTATGGGGGCTTCCGGCTCCGGAAAATCCACCCTGTTGAACATCCTGGGTTGCCTGGACACGCCCACCAGCGGGCAATACTATCTGGACGGCATCTCGGTCGCCACGCTGGACGACGACCAGCTGGCACACATCCGGGGGCGCAAGATCGGCTTTGTCTTCCAGAATTTCAACCTGCTGCCGCGCGCCACCGCGTTGGGCAACGTGGAACTGCCGCTCATCTACAGCGGGGTAGCGCCGCGCAAGCGTCGCGAGCTCGCGCTGGCCGCCCTGGAAGCGGTGGGCCTGGCCGATCGCATGCACCATCGCCCCAACGAGCTCTCCGGCGGTCAACAACAGCGCGTGGCCATCGCGCGCGCCATCGTCAACCAGCCTGCCATCATCCTGGCCGATGAACCCACCGGCAATCTGGACTCGCGCTCGGGCGAGGAGATCATGGCCATCTTCCAACGGTTGAACGCGGAACGCGGCATCACGATCATCCTGGTGACCCACGAGCACGACATCGCACGCCACGCGCGGCGCATCGTGCGCATCGCGGACGGACGCGTTGTCGAAGACCAACCTGTTTCCACCCCTGTGCCCACGATCGTGGCAACCTGAGCGCCTATGCCCTTGCTGGAAAGCGTCCGCATCGCGCTGAATGCCCTATCGGTCAATAAATTGCGCGCTGCCCTCACAATGTTGGGCATCATCATCGGTGTGGGGGCGGTGATCGCGCTGCTTTCGGTGGGCTACGGATTCGAGGAATACATCGCCCAACAGTTCGCCGGGCTGGGTTCGAACCTCCTGTTCGTCTTCCCGGGCCAGCTGGAGCCGGGCACCTCTCCGGTGCGCCGGATGACGCAACGCGTCCAGCCGCTCACCCTGGGGGACGCCGCCGCGATCGCCGACCCCTTCCAGGTATCCGATGTGGTCGCCGTGGCAGCGGAATTCTCGCGCAACGGCAGCGTTGTGCGCGGCAATCGCGAGCTCTCCACGTACATCATCGGGGCGCCGCCCCAATATCAATCCGTGCGCAATTTCACCTTGACGCTGGGTGAATTCATCAACCAGGAACACGTCAATGCGCGTTCGCGCGTGGCCGTGCTCGGCGCACAGCCCGCCAAGAAACTGTTCGACGACGCAGAGTACCCCATCGGCCAGACCGTCAAGCTGAACGATGTGCCGTTTCGCGTCATCGGGGTGCTGGAGGAGAAGGGCGGGGGTGCATTTGGCAACCAGGACAACATCGTCATCATCCCCATCAGTACCGCTCAAACGCGCCTGTTCCGCGCGCCGGTGGTGCGCGGCGAGCTGGCCGTCTCGCTCATCTTCATCCAGGTGGTGAGTCAGGATGTGATGGATAGCGTCGCCGATCAGGTGACCGCGCTTTTGCGCGAACGCCACCGCATCAGCTTCCGCGATGAGGACGACTTTTCGATCATCAGCCAGGCCGACCTGATCAAGGTATTCGGCGACTTCACCGCCGTGTTCACCATCGTGCTGGGAGCCATTGCCGGCATCTCGTTGGTGGTGGGTGGCATCGGCATTATGAACATCATGCTCGTCTCGGTCACCGAGCGCACGCGCGAGATCGGCATCCGCAAAGCGGTGGGGGCGCGTCGTCGCGACATCCTGCTGCAATTCCTGGTCGAGGCGGTGGTGCTTGCGCTGATCGGCGGGGCGCTGGGGGTGGTCTTCGGCTATGGGTGTTCGCTGTTGGTGGCGCAGCTGGCCGGGCTGAACACCATCGTGCGCCTGGAGGCGATCCTGCTGGCGACCATCTTCTCGGCAGCGGTGGGCCTGTTCTTCGGCATTTATCCGGCCACGCGCGCCGCGCGGCTGAACCCGATTGACGCGTTGCGCTATGAATGAGGGCAGATTCCGGCAGCAAACCAGGCCATCGCAGTTGAGACAACGACCCTACGCCACCTGAAAAGTCTGGCCAATCGGCTTAAAGTCGGCGACCTCCTGTCTTTCCAGTTTCTGCCGAATCTGCTCAAAATATTTGACGGTCTCGGTAGAATACAGCCGTTCACCACATCGTAAGCACACTTCAGCACGTACCTTTAGCACTGCCGTATGCACACCGCCTTTGAGCAGTTTTTCCACCTCTTTCTCAGCCAATTCCCCACCACAGATAGGGCATCTGTCAAAGGGTTTCATCGCAACACGCTGAAGAAAATCTCGTCAAAGGACAGCCGGTCTCCACGTGCTTCTTCGTCGGCATGATCGGTAATACGAATACGATCATGGCGGATGGCCTCAATAATGTCTCGAATGTCCACAAAATAGCTCTCTCAAACAGATCGTCACTTGCTATTGTATCTCAACACCGAGAAATAATTATACCAGGCAGCGGCAAGAATCGAGAATTTGAACAGGCCGGGCTCCCACAAAAGAAAAAACGCTCCCCCAGGCGCATCTCACACACGCGCGCCAAAGGGGGCTTCAGGGCTTGCCCCCTATCGAAAAGCTTATCCCAGGAGCGAAACGGGCAGCAGGCGATTGTGAGTTCGGGATACTGCGTGTTATAATCGTGCCGTGACAGGAATCGAACATTTCGAGGCGTTTGTCGAACAGCTCATCGAGCGTGCATTCGGCAGGATTTTCTCCCCACCTCTGCACTGGAGCGACCTGATCCGCGACATGGCGCGCGCAATGGAAAACGCGTGCCGGGTAACGGATGGGCAATTGCTCTTTCCGGATCGCTATCGCATCGTGCTGCATCCTGCCGATTGGGAGGCGCTCAAAGACGGCCGCGAGGAGCTGCTGAGCGGGTTATACCAATGCCTCTACCGCCTGGCTCAGGAGGCAGGAGGGCGTTTCGCGACGCAGCCCGCACTTCTCGTGCAGCTCGAACCGCGTGTGGCATCCGGTTGCGTCGAAGTGCACGCCGCCTGGACGGAGGGCGCAGGTGGCTGCGCTCGCACAAACCGTGCGCCGAGAACACGGACGGATGACACACGGCCGGCCGACCCAGTGAGGTGATGGCGCGGTGGACGTGGAATGGGTGTTGTTCGGCCTGCGCATTCTGGCTGCGCTCATCCTCTACGCCTTCCTGTCGCTCATCGCCTATGTGATCTGGCGCGATTTGCGCGCCGTTGTGGGCAGCCCGCACGCGCAGGACGCCGCAAGCACGCGCAGCACGGATTCCCTGGCATGGTTGGTGGTGGATGACGCGGACACCGCGTCACAGACGGAGGCGATCTTCGCAGTGCTCCCGCCGGCCACGTTGGGGCGCGCCCAGGACAACCAAATCGTGCTCCAGGATGAGTGGGTATCGGCATATCACGCGCGCATTGACAGCCGCGAAGGTATATGGTGGTTGACCGACCTGGGCAGCCGCAACGGCACGCGCCTGAACGACCGGCTCATCACCGAGACGACGCCCCTGGCCAAGGGGGATATCATCGGCATCGGCCGACTGAAATTGCGCTTTGAGACAGGCGATGGGATCTCCCATCCGCATTCCCATATATCCAAGGCATAAGAGGAGCTACGATGGAAGCGGTCACACTTGCAGTCATTGGCGGTTCAGGCATTTATGAGATGGAGGGGCTGACCGACATCCAGGAGGTCAGGCTCAACACCCCCTTCGGGGAACCCTCGGATGCCATTGTCATCGGTACCTTGCACGGACGGCGGGTCGCCTTCCTGCCCCGCCACGGGCGTGGTCACCACATCAGCCCGAGCGAGCTGAACAGCCGCGCCAACATCTACGCCTTGAAGAAACTGGGCGCCACCCAGATTGTGTCGGTGAGCGCATGTGGCAGCCTGCGCGAGGACTTCGCCCCGCGCGACATCGTCATCCCCGATCAGCTGTTTGACCGCACGCGAGGACGTCCCCTCAGTCTTTTCGGCAATGGTTTGGTGGTGCACATCAGCTTGGCCGAGCCCTTCTGCAGCCGCCTGTCCGAGCTCTTGTATCAGGCGGTCGTGGCGACCGGCGCCAGAGTGCACAAGGGGGGCACCTTCATCACCATCGAGGGGCCGCGCTTCAGCACCAAGGCGGAGAGCCGCGTCTATCGCCAGTGGGGGATGGACATCATCGGGATGACGGCAACGCCCGAAGCGCAGCTGGCACGCGAGGCGGAAATGTGCTACGCCACGATGGCCCATGTGACCGACTACGACGTGTGGCACGAGGCGGAGGAGCCGGTGACCGTCGAAGCAATCGTGCAGAACCTGATGGCCAACGCCGCCATCGCCCGACAGGCGATCCAGAACCTGGTGGCGCTGCTCCCGGCCGAGTTCGACTGTCCCTGCCAGCACGCCCTGCGCGACGCCATCATCACCCGCCCGGAATACGTCCCCGAGCATGTCAGGAGAAACCTGGAGCTCCTGGTGGGCAAGTATCTGAAGGGGCAGTCCAAATGAAGCAAGGGCGCGCAGCGCGCCTTGTGTGGTTCGGTTGATGAGCACGGCGCCATCTGTGCTATGCCCACACGCGCCCCGGGGGAGATGGGTTGCAGCGTCGCTCACGGGGCTTCCCCTGTTGTTTGCCTTCGTGGCGTTTGGCCAGCTGGCTTTGGTGGAGGGGGCTGCGCCGACGCCGGCGCGCTTCGCCGCACCGCTCGCGCTGACGATCTGCACCCTTGGCAGCACCTGGCTGCTGCGGCGACAACTGCCCGGGCACGACCGCGTGCTGTTGCCCTTGATCACCTTGCTGATCGGCTGGGGGCTGGCAGAGGTGGCACGTCTGGCGCCCCCCGTGTTTCTGCAGCGCCAGACGCTCTGGATGGTGTTGGGCAGCGGCGCTTTGCTGGCAGCCGCGCTCATCCCCCAGGGGCTGCGCTGGCTGGAACGCTTCCGCTATACGTGGCTGCTCATTGGGTTGCTCCTGCTGGGCATGACCTTCTTTCTGGGCGTCAATCCCAGCGGTGCCGGGGCGCGCCTGTGGCTGGGAGCGGGCGGCATCTATTTCCAGCCCTCTGAGCTGCTCAAACTGCTGATGATCGTGTTCCTGGCCAGCTATCTGGCTCAGCGACGCGCCGCGCTGCTCGAGGTCAATCTGCAATTGCACCGCTGGCGCATCCCCCACCCGGCCTATTGGGGCCCCCTGTTGCTGATGTGGGGGTTCAGCATGCTCCTGCTCCTCTGGCAGCGCGACCTGGGAGCGGGCCTCTTGTTCTTCGGAGTGTTCCTGGCGATGTTCTACGTCGCCATGGGGCAGGGGCGTTACGTACTGGCCAGCCTGGTCTTGCTGATCGGGGCAGGGGCGCTGGGCTACCACGTGTTCGACGTGGTGGCGCTGCGTGTGGACGCCTGGCTGAACCCGTGGCGTGAAGCTTCCGGACGCTCATTTCAGATTGTGCAGGCATTACTGGCCTTCGCCAGCGGTGGGGTTTTCGGGCAGGGCCTGGGCCAGGGATTGCCCGGCGCCATCCCGGTGGTGCACACCGATTTTGTCTTCGCCGCGGTGGGCGAGGAATACGGGCTGCTCGGCACACTGGGCCTGGTGGCAGCGTTTATGCTGCTGGTGGCGCGCGCGTTCCGCATCGCGTTGTGCTGCCGGCGCACCTTCGAGCAGCTGCTCGCCGTCGGCATCGGCACGCTCTTCGGATTGCAGTCGTTGGTGATCATGGCAGGCACGCTGAAGCTGATCCCCCTGACCGGGGTGACGCTCCCCTTCGTCAGCTACGGGGGCAGCTCGCTGTTGATCAGCATGACGATGGTGGGGCTGCTGGTGCGCCTCTCCGCCCATGCCTCCGCCGTGCGCCGCGCCATGCCCGGGGAGAGCGCGCCGTGACATCCAGCATCATGCGCCTGCTGCGCGCGTTGCTGATCGGATTCGCGGCGGTGGCATTGGCGCTCTGCTATTGGCAGGTGCTGCGCGCCCCCCAACTGGTGGTGCGCGCGGACAACCCGCGCCGCGTCCAGGCGGAGCGCCAGGTGCAGCGCGGACGTCTGCTCGATCGCAACGGGGCGGTGCTGGCCTATTCGTTGCCCCGGCGCGACCCGGACAACAAGATGGTGTTTCAGCGGCACTACGCGGAGCGGGCAGCGGCTCATCTGGTCGGTTACTACAGCTTGCGCTACGGCACAGGTGGGTGCGAGGCGGTGTTTGACCCCATCCTGCGCGGCGAGCGCACCCTGCTGCAAGCGCTGCTCCATCGCCCCCAGCGGGGCGCGGACGTCACCCTGAGCGCACACCTGGCAGCAATGCGCGTGGCAGACGCCGCGCTGGAGGGGCACATCGGTGCACTGGTGGCGCTGGATATAACCAACGGCGAGATCCTGGCTATGGTGAGCCATCCCTCTTACGATCCCAATCGGCTGGAGGCACAATGGGAGGATTTGGTGGCCGACCCCGCCGCGCCATTGCTCAACCGCGCCACGCAGGGCCTCTATCCGGTGGGCGATCTGGCACGTTGGGTGGGCCTGGCCGGTCTGCTCAGCGCGGGCATCACCACGCCCCCCGATCCGCTGAGCGCCGCCCTCGAGGTGTTGCTCGCGCCGCTGAGCCGCACGGGCTATCTGGCAACCGCCCACCAGCTCGGCTTCACCCGCACGCCCCCCATTGCACTGCCCGCCAACGCGGGACGGCTGCCGGACTTCAGCAACAAGGCGACCGAACGCGATCTGGCGGTCACCCCGCTGCATATGGTGCGTTTTGCCGCGGCAGCAGCGGGCGACGGTCGGATGCCCGCGCTCACGCTGGCAGCGCTTGACTCATCCGCCGCGCCGGTCACGATGGAACGCGTTTTCTCGGAGCGGGTTGCACGTGCGCTGCGTGCCATCACCCCCATCTACGACGGGATCGCCGGCTGGGCCGGCGTGGCGTTGCCCATCGAGACCGGCCGCGACCCGCTCGCCTGGTTTGTGGGCTATACCCCCGTACAAGAGCCCCAGGTGGCCATCGCCGTGGTGATCGAGGATACGCAAGACCGCCGCGCAGCACTGTCCGTCGCGCGGCACACCCTGGCAACACTGCTGCCATAGGTAGAAGGAGGGTCAAGATGTCGTCGCTTCGATTATGCGAGCGCGGGTGATGCGCAACAAGTCGTCCACCGCCAGCTGCACGTTCATGCCGCGCTTCCCTGCGCTGACCACGATCTGCTCCAACGCCAACGCCGCGCGGTCGAGGAAGATGTCAAAAGGGCGGCCGAGCAACGCCAGGGCGGAGATGCCCCCCACCTGCAGGCCGGTGAGGGCTTCCGCCTCGCGTTGGGTTGCCATGCGCACTTTCTTGTCGCCCACCGCCGCAGCGACGCGCTTGAGGTCGAGCTCGCGGTCGCCTGCGATCATCACCAACATGGGGCGGCCCTGCGCGCGCAACACGACGAGCGTCTTGTACACCTGGTGCGCCGGCAGGCCGAGCACCTGGGCCACCTCCGTGGCCGAGTGGATACCCGGCGAAAAGGTGAAAAGCCGATACGGGATGCCGCGCGCATCCAACAAGCGCAGCGCATTGGTCTTTTCCATGGGAGAACTCATATTCCCTTTATAAGCCGCGTTTCGCGGCACGTCAAAGAGCCCGATTCACCTTAATTGCGGAGAACATTGTATGCGCGTGACCAAGCTTCTGCTCCAGACCTTGCGCCAGGCTTCGACCGAGATCGCGCTGCCGGGCTATCAGTTTCTGCTGCGCGGCAGCTTTGTGCGTGCGCTTGCGCCCGGGGCGTATGCCTTTCTGCCCCTGGGGGTGCAGGTACGCCGCCGGGTGCAGGACGCCCTGACGCGCCTCTTGCAAGCCCACGGCGCACAGGAAATCGGCCTCCCCATTATGCAGCCGCTTGAGGTGGTGGAACAAGCGGACGCGGCACTCATGCCGGAATGGGCGGCTGCGCTGCAGAGCACCCTGCCCTGCGCCGGCGCGGGATACCAGGCCTGGGCATTGCAATCGAGCCACGAGGCGCTGCTGATGGTGCTGCTGCGCCATCTCGTGCAATCCTATCGGCAGCTGCCCACCCTGCTCTACCTGTTCTGGCAGGCGCCGGCGCGGGAAATGCGCGCGGCACGTGGCCTCTTCGGCGCACGCGAAACGCTGGTGCTGGATGCCTATAGCGTGCATCAGGACGAGGAAGACAGCGCCCTCCTGGGCCGCCACATCCTCGATTCCTTCGCCCATCTCGCCGAAGCCGCCGCGCTGCCCTTGCGTCGTGTGATAATGGACACCGACGCGGCGGCACATCCCACGGCATACCACCTGGTCTGGCCCTGGGCAGAGGGCGAACAGGCATTCCTCACCTGTGCGGGGTGCGGTTGGGCATGCGACCAGGCGATCGCGCCGCTCAACAAGCCGCCGTCGCCCGCCGAGCAGCCCCAACCGCTCACAGAGGTGGCGACTCCGGACTGCAAGACGATCCAGGCGCTGTGTGCGTACTTGCAAATCCCGCCCGCGCGCACCGCGAAATCCCTCTTCCTGGTGGCGCAGGAGGGCGCTGCCGCCAGGCGCCATGTCATCGCGGTGGTGCGGGGCGATAACGAGCTCAGCATGGCCAAGCTGAAGCGCCTGCTTGGCGTGAGCGCGCTGCGACCCGCCGACGAAGAGGAGATCAGAGCGCTCGGCGCGCAGCCGGGATATGGCTCGCCACTGGGTGTGCACGGAGCAGAGGTGGTGGTGGACGAGCTCGTCGTGCGCTCCCCCAACTTGGTCGCGGGCGCCAACCGAGCGGGCTACCACCTGCTCCATGTCAATTACGGCCGCGATTATCGCGCGCAGCACACGGGCGACATCGCCCTGGCGCAGGAGGGCGACCTCTGCCCGTCCTGTGCCGCGCCGTTGAAGCTGGAACATGGGGTGGAGCTGGGGTTCGTGGGCGGTCTGAAGCGCGCAATCGCGCAGGCATATAATGTGGCCTATCTCGATTCGTCCGGCAGCCCCCAGGCGGTTTTGTTGGGCCGTTACCGCTTCGATATAGATCGTTTCATCGCGGCAGTGGCCGAGACACACCGCGACGAAATGGGCCTGGTGTGGCCTGTCTCCCTCGCCCCCTACGACGTCCATCTGATGACGCTGGGCCGGCACAACTCGCAGGTGGACGCGGCGGCCGATGCGCTGTACACCGCGCTCACCGCGGCAGGCGTGCGCGTGTTGTACGACGACCGCGACGAAAGGGCGGGGGTGAAGTTCTACGATGCCGACCTGATCGGGTTGCCGTTGCGTATCGTCGTGGGCGAGCGCGGCGTCTCAGAAGGCACGGTCGAGGTGAAGTGGCGGCGTAGCGGTGAAGCGGTCAAGGTGGCCATACCCGAAGTCGTCCCGTGGATCGGAGAAGCGCTTCAAACGCACCTGGATTCAAAGAATTCCTGTAGGGGAAGCCAATAATGAACGCAGCGTTGTTGGATCGTACAACCTTGTACGTCGTCGAAGCCCAGATCGAGCTGAGGCGTTTAAAGATCTTTTCTAGTTGCCCAACGGGCTAGCCTTGACTTTTGTTCCCGGCTCATTTATGCTAAAAATGCCGGGCTATGCAAATTAGAGGTGATGGGTGAGAGAGCTAGGTGATCTGTTGCGCCGTTCACGTGAGGAGCTGGGCCTGACGCTGGAGGACGTCCAGACCATCACGTGCATTCAACGCCGCTATTTAGAAGCGCTGGAGCAGGAGCGGTTCGAGGAGCTGCCCGACTCCGTGGTCGGGCGTGGTTTCCTGCGCAGCTATGCTTCGGTGCTCAAACTGGATCCCGAAGTTTTGGTGGGCATGTTCGAGGGGCTCACACGCCCACTCGAAGTCCCGGATGACGGCGCGATGTTGTCAGAGAAGGGCATCTTATATAAAGACATCCCCATCAGCACCTCAGGGCGCACACCGAGCGATTTCTTGGTCGCTATTTTGGCGGTTTTGGTGGTAGTCGGTGGCTTGGTGGGCGCTTTCTACGTTTTTCAAGGGCAGTTGTTGCCGCTGCTAGAAGAGGCAAGAGGATCGGTGTCGCCCACGGAGGATGCGGTATTCATCCTGCCCACTCCCACCCCGCTGCCCACCTTGACACCGACTCCCACGAACACACCGACCCCGGTCTATTACACCGGTGTCACAGTGGAGCTGCGCATCACCGATGAGTCCTGGGTACAGGTGTTTGTAGACGGCGTGAAAGAGTTCGAGGGCATTCTGCGCCC
>Ga0308395_1001084_pt1 | contig 18653 bp, 13 predicted proteins | sample Hotspr20SampleP4_FD_202097 | JGI IMG/M metagenome (GOLD analysis project Ga0308395, IMG submission 202097) | Hot spring phototrophic mat microbial communities from Mushroom Spring, Yellowstone National Park, Wyoming, United States - 20050930_P4 ...
GGTGCGGGGCGTGTCGCTCCCGTCTGCGCTGACTTGTTAAATAGCGGAAAAGGCGACCCTTCGGGGTCGGTAGTGGGCGCGCGTCTATTCACCAGAGCTTGACAAAAGCGACATCATAGAAGGCTGAATAGTTACGCGCTGCAGACTTTCTCGCCCTTTCTGCGGGAGATTCTCACCAGGGGAATTTGCCTGTATGAGAGAGAGTGAGCCTCTGGACTGGATCACCAAATTGTTCGCTCTTTCGCCCGCCGCTGGTTGGGGCTGAGCAAGTAGCACAGCACTGGGAGTAGAAAGTGGCTTGCTTTTTCACCCGGGGGCCTCGGCCGGCGCGGTGGCCGGTATCGGTGGCTCATCTCTGGCCGCTGACGGTCCTGCTGGGCATCTTCGCGTTTCTGAACACTCACCCCATCCGCCCCCACGACTTCTGGTGGCATATGGCAGTGGGACAGGAGATTCTCGCCACCGGGCATATCCCCGCGGTGGACACCCTCTCCTTCACTGCTGCCGGGGCACCGTACCCTTCCTACGCGGCCTTCTGGCTGCCGGAAGTGGTGCTCTACGGCCTCTACACACTGGGCGGGCCGGCGCTGGTCGTCTTTGTCCACAGCCTGATGGTCACTGCGGCGTATGGATTGACCCTCGCCCTGGCCTGGCGCATCTCCGGCAGCCCCCGCATCGCGGCGGCGGCCACCCTCTTCGCCGCGGTGCTGGGGATCAACGACTGGAACGTCCGCCCTCAGGCGTTCACCTTTTTCCTGGCCCCGCTTTTCCTCTGGGCGGTCCACGAAATCCGTCGCCGCGCGAGCCTGAGCCCAAAGGCGCTGACATCTGAAATTTTGGAGGATGTGGCGCAGGCCGCCAGGCCTGTGGATGCGGGCAAATTCCCGCAGGCTAACAGCCTGCACCACGAGGGCTTTTGCAGACCGCAGGCGAACAACCTGCGCGGGCGAACAGCCTGCGTCCCAAAAAAGTCAGGGCCATGGGGCTTTATTTTGCAACCCGGCATCCGGGGCTTCGGCCTGCGCTGGCTGGCGGTTTTCCCGTTGGGGATGGCGCTCTGGGTCAACTGCCATGGCTCCTTTCCGCTGGGGTTGCTCATCGCGGGGCTCTGGGTGGTGGATGGGGTCTGGGGGGCGGTGCGCGGGGGAGAGGGGGGGGGGGGGCCCCCCCCCCCCCCCCCGCCAGTCTCCTCAACCCGCGCGGGCCCGGGGCCTTCTCCTATCTGGCCGGGATGTCCGTCCACCCTGTCATCCAGGGCATGGTCCCCGAGTGGGCCCCGCCAACGTTCTCCACCCTCACCGGAGCACTGTTCCTGACGGGGCTGCTGGCGACCGCCGCGCTGCTGGCCCTTTCCCCCCGTCGCCCCGAACCGCTGGAATTGCTCCTCTTCCTGGCCTTCGGCGCGCTGGGCCTGTGGACGGTGCGGGGGGCCATCTGGTTCGGCTTGGCCCTGGCGCCGGTCTGGGCGGTGCATTTATCGGCTGTATTCGGCACTCCGCTTCGCTCCGTGCCTGACTACGAACGGCCGTTCGTAGTGAGCCACGAAGCAAAGCGGAGTGGCGTCCAAAAGACTCAAAACGGCACTCCGCTTCGCTCCGTGCCTGACTACAAACGCGACCTCCCCGCCACGCTGCTGGCGGTCCTGCTGACCGCGGGCGCGCTGGTCACCCTGCCCTGGTTCAAGGAACGGTTGCCCCTTCCGCCCGCGAAGGCCGGCCTCATCTCTGCCGAGACCCCGGTGGCGGCGACGGAGTTCCTCCTGCGGGAGCGTCTGCCGGGCCCTCTGTTCCACGCCATGCCCTTCGGCAGTTACCTGGTCTGGGCCGCACAGCCGGAGTATCCTGTCTTTGTGGACTCGCGGATAGAACTCTACCCGGTGGAGGTCTGGCTGGACTACCTGCACATCTCGGCGGCCGGGTGCGGGTGGGAGGAACGGCTGGCCCGCTACGGGGTCCGCACGCTGATGCTGAGCCCGCAGGAGCAGCCCGCGCTGGTGGCGGCTGCGCGGGCCTCCCCCCACTGGCATCGGGTCTACGAGGACACCGCTGCAGTCCTCTTCGTTCGCCAACCGTGATCTGTTTTCCTCACACAAAGACACAGAGGCACAAAGTTTTTTTATCTTTTCTTGTAACTACCTACCAGGGGGGCCTCCGGGCAAGCGCCATAAAGGACGCTGGCAAAGGCACGCCCCTGTAGCGCAGGCCGCCAGGCCTGCATGCAGGCTGACAGCCTGCGCTACGTTATCTGCAAACCGATCAGGGTAGGTAGTTACCTTTTCTTTGTGTCTTCGTGTCTCTGTGTGAGATCATTCCGAATCCTCTGCGCCAGGGCCCGGGCCCGCTGGGGCGCGTCCCCCACGTACCCGGAGACGTCCAGCAGGGAGCGGATGCGCTCTGCGGGCAGGTGGGCCGTCAGACGGAAGTCGGCCGCCAGCAGGTCTGCCAGAGGGTTGGGTTCCCCCCGCCGAATTGTCTCCCATGCGGCCATGCTGTGGGCCCGCAGAACCTCGTGCATCTCCTGTCGGTCGGCGCCAGCCCGCACCAGTTCCATCAGCAGCCGCTCCGTCGCCGCGAAGGTCCCGTGGGTGGCCAGATTGCGCTGCATAGAGGTCGGGTCCAGCGCCAGCCCCCGCACCAGGCGGAGCGCGCGGCGGAGCATCTCGTCGGTCGCCAGGAACCCCTCCGCCAGGATCACCCGCCGATTAGCGGAGTCGTCCAGGGTCCGCTCCAGAAGGGACCCGGCGGCATTCTCCCACGCCACCGCCGGAAGCGATGCCACGTAGCGGGCCAGGGAGCAGATGTTCTCCGCCTGGATGGGGTTGCGCTTGAAGGGCATGGCGGAGGAGCCGACCTGCGTGCGGCCGAAGGGCTCGCTCCATTCCCCCGCCAGCGGCGATTGCAGCAGCCGCAGGTCCATGGCGAACCGGTGCAAACTCTGGGCGATGCCCGCCAGCGCCACCATCACCTCCCAGTCCTGGCGGCGCGGGCAGACCTGGGTGGTGACCGGATAGGCCTCCAGTCCCAGGAATGCCATTGCCCGCCGCTCCATCCCGGTGGGGTCCAGGAGTTGGGCGTAGGAGGCGGCGGTGCCGACCGCGCCTTTGAACCCCTTGCCGCGCAGGCGGCCCAGGAGTCGGTCCACAGCCTCCAGGTCGTCCAGCAGGTCCTGGGCATACTGGGCCAATCGGTAGCCGACGGTCGTCGGTTCGGCGGGCTGCAGGTGGGTATAGCCCATACAGGCCAGGTCCGCCGTCTCCTCTATCCGGTCGGCGAAAGCGGAGAGGAGGTCGGTCAGGCGGCGGCGGATGAGGGTCAGCGCTTCCCGCAGTCGGAGCGCGTCGGCGTTATCCAGGATGTCCTGGCTGGTGGCGCCCAGGTGGAGAATCGGCCCGCCGATGGGGCACTGTTCGGCGAAGGTCCGCAGTTCCGCCATCAGGTCGTGGTGGATTTCGGCCTCTATCGCCTCGGCGCGGGCGATGTCCACGTCGTCCTGATGGGCCTCCAGGTCGGCGACCTGCTCGGGGGTGACCAGGCCCATCTCGGCCTGGGCACGGGCCAGGGCCACCCAGACCCGGCGCAGGAGCCGACGGCGGTGGGCCTCGCTCCAGATGCGGCGCATCTCCTCCGAGCCGTAGCGCCAGGTGAAGGGGGAAAGATAGGTCTCGTGGTCAAACTGCCCACTCATCTTGGCCCTCCTGTAGTTCTCACACAAAGACACAATTATTCTCACACAAAGACACAAAGACACAAAGATATGGTTTTTTTTATTTCTTTCTTTCCTTTCTTTGTACTCTGTCAATTATGAAACTTATATTTGCGATGGGGTTGAATACCCCCAAATATGGGCAAATGAGGTCATTATAGGCCCACATATCCAGCCAGCAGGGTATTTCTCAAATCCGGCCAAACTGAAAAATCAGCCTTGACAGAGTACTTTGTGCCTTTGTGTCTTTGTGTGAGATAATTATACCATGCCTGGCGGAGGAAGGGCTTGCGTCCCGCCCGGATTCCAGTACAATAAGGCCGCGATGGAAGTGATTCTTACCCACGAAAACGCCGATTTTGACGCCATCGCCTCGCTGCTGGGGGCGCAGAAACTGTTCTCCGAGGCGGTGCCGGTTCTGCCGCGCCGGATCAACCGCAACGTCCGGGCGTTTCTCTCTCTCTACAGCGCGGCTCTCCCCTTTGTCTATCCCGACGACCTGCCCCGCCGCACCGTCCGGCGGGTGATTCTGGTGGACACCCAGGCGCTGACCACCGTCCGGGGCATGCGGCCCGACACGCCTGTGGACATCATAGACCATCACGCCCTGAGCCGGGAACTTCCCCCACACTGGACGTTCCGGGGGGAACCGCTGGGGGCGACGACAACGCTGCTGGTGGAGGAGATGGCCCGGCGAGACATCTCCGTGACACCTATAGAGGCGACGCTGCTCCTGATGGGGATTTACGAGGATACCGGCAACCTGTCCTACGTGACCACCACGGCGCGGGACGTGCGGGCGGCGGCGTGGCTTCTGGAACGGGGGGCCAGCCTGACCATCGTTGGGGAGTTTCTCCAGTACCCTTTGACGCCCAGCCAGCAGGAGTTGTACGAGCATCTGCTGGAATCGGCGACGACTCATCGCATCGGCGGGCATACCATCGTCGTGGCAGCCGGACGGGCGGGGAAGTACGAAGAAGAAATCTCCACCCTGGCCCACCGGCTGCGGGATATACTGGAGCCGTCGGCCCTGTTCGTCCTGGTCGCGCTGAACCACCACGTTCAACTGGTGGCCCGTTCCTCCACCGGCGATATAGACGTGGCGGCGGTCGCGGCTCACTTCGGCGGCGGCGGACACGCCCGCGCGGCCGCCGCCCTGGTGCGGGACCGGACCCTGGAGTCCGTCCGTGCGGAACTGTTGGAGTTGCTCCCCCGCGCCGTCCGCCCGGCGGTGACCGTCCGGCAGATTATGTCCCGGGGCGTCCAGGTCCTCTCCCCGGATACCTCCATCGCCGAGGCCGACGAGCGGATGCGTCGGACGGGGCACGAGGGCTTCCCAGTGGTGGAGAACGGCCGCGTCATCGGCCTGCTTACCCGTCGGGCAGTGGACCGGGCCATTCAGTTCGGCATGGCTGCTGAGAGCATCCGGCAGATTATGGAACCGGGCAGTGTCACTGTCTCTCCGGACGATTCGGTGGAGAGCCTGCAGCGGCTGATGATGGAGACCGGCTGGGGGCAGGTGCCGGTGGTGGAGAACGGTGAGATCATCGGTGTCGTTACCCGTACCGACCTCATTACCCTCTGGGGGAAGGCCGGACCCGTTCCCTCACGCCGGGAGCAAATCGGGGCACTGCTGAAGGCCGCCGTGCCGCCTCCGGTCCTGACCCTGGTCCGGCGGGCCGCCGAGGCCGCTCAGCAGATGGGGTTCAGTCTCTACCTGGTGGGCGGGCCGGTACGGGACCTGCTCCTGGGGCAGCCGGTGGTGGACCTGGACCTGGTGGTGGAGGGGGACGCCATCCGCCTGGCCCGCCACCTGGCCCATCAGTTCGGTGGACGGGTGGTGGCTCACCGTCGTTTCGGTACGGCGAAGTGGCTGCTGGACGACCGGGTCTGGCGGGAGATGGGGGAGCCGCCGCCCCCCGACCGGGACGTCGCGGCGGTGGACTTCGCCACGGCCCGGACCGAGTTTTACACCCATCCCACGGCGCTACCCGAGGTAGAGCGCAGTTCCATCAAACAGGACCTCCACCGGCGGGATTTCACCATCAACACGCTGGCCATCCGGCTGGACCCGCCCCACTGGGGGGAACTGCTGGATTTCTACGGCGGCGAGGCCGACCTGCGAGAGGGGGTCATCCGCGTCCTGCACAGCCTGAGTTTTATAGACGACCCGACCCGTATCCTGCGCGCCGCCCGTCTGGAGGCCCGCCTGGGGTTCCGCCTGGACCCCCGCAGCGAGGCGCTCATCGCCAACGCCCTGCCCATGCTGAACCGGGTCAGCGGCGAGCGCATCCGGCACGAACTGGAACTGATCCTGGCGGAGGAGGAGCCGGAACGGGCCCTCTGTCGGCTCCAGCGGCTGGGGGTTCTCTCGCAGATTCATCCCGCCCTCCACTGCGACCGCTGGCTGGTCGCCCGTTTCCGGGCAGCGCGCAGGGAACTGGACCCGACGGTCTGGGGGTTGGAGGCGGAAGACCGAATGTTTGTGTACTGGGTGCTTCTCTTTTATCGGATGGAGCCCGACGCGCTGCGCGCGGTGGCTGGACGGCTACGGGTGTCCCGCTCCGAGGCCCGGGACCTGGAACGCCTCTCTGACCTGCGTCGGGACCTGGACCTCCTGCCGACCCTGCGGCAACCGAGCCGGATTTGCCGCCTGCTGGAACCGTATCCGGCGCGGTTGCTGGTGGTGGGGTGGGTCGCCGACCGCCGGGCCGGAGTGCGGGCCCGCCTGACCGCCTTCCAGACCCGCTACCGGCCCGTGGCGCCCATTCTGACCGGGGAGGACCTGAAGGCGATGGGCCTGCGGCCGGGGCCCCTCTTCGGTCGGTTGCTGACCGCGCTGCGGGACGCCCGTCTGGACGGCAAAATCACGACGCGGGAGGAGGAGGAAGCGCTGGTGCGGAAGATGACGGAGTGCGGAGTAGGGAGTACGGAGTAGGGAGTACAGAGTAGGGATTACGGAGTAGGGAGTAGGGGAGTATGGAGACACCACACGCCGTGGTGCATTATGCTGAGGTCGGTCTGAAGGGGGGAAATCGCGCTTTCTTTGAGCGCGTCCTGGCCCAGAACATTCTCCAACGGGTGGAGCGGCTGGGCGGCAAAGGGCGGGTGGAACGCCTCTCCGGTCGGTTCCTGGTCCACCTGAATACTCCCTGGGCGCCGTCGGCCTGGGAGGAGGCGCTGAGCCCGGTCTTCGGCATCGCCCACTTCGCTCCGGTCTACCTGGTGCCGCCCGATATGGAGGCCATCCGGGTCGTCATTCTGGAGAACCTGCCGGAAGGGCCGGCCCGCACGTTCCGCATCACCGCCAGCCGGGACGACAAGTCCTTCCCCCTGACGTCGCCGGAGATTCAGCGGGAACTGGGCGCGGCGGTCCAGGCGCGGACGGGCTGGCCAGTGCGACTCAAGGGGGCGGAACTGGAGATCGGGGTGGAGATTCTGCGGAACCGGGCGGTGGTCTATCTGGGACGGATGCCGGGGCCTGGAGGGCTGCCGGTGGGCGTGAGCGGGAAGGTCGTCCTGCTCCTCTCCGGCGGGATAGATTCGCCCGTGGCCGGGTACTTCGCCCTGAAACGGGGGTGCCGGGTCATCCCCGTCCACTTTCACAGCCGTCCCTTCGGCAACTGGATGGGGTCGGAGAGTCGGGCACGGGAGATGGTGCGCGCGCTGGGGCGGTACGGGATGGAGCCGTACCTCTACGTGGTCTCTATCGGGAAGCAACAGCGGGAGATTACGGTGCAGGCACCTGTGGCCTATCGGGTCATTCTCTACCGCCGCCTGATGATGCGGGTGGCGACGGCCCTGGCCCGGCGGGAAGGGGCGAAGGCCATCTTCACCGGCGAGTCGCTGGGGCAGGTCGCCTCCCAGACTTTGGAGAGTCTGACGGTGGTGGAGGAGGCCGCGGGCCTGCCGGTCCTCCGTCCCCTCATCGGCCTGGATAAGACGGAGATCACCGCGCTGGCGGAGCGCATCGGCACCTACGCGCTCTCCCTGCTGCCCGGGGACGATTGCTGTCAGTTCCTGATGCCTCGCCGGGTGGTCACCCATCCCCGGATGGAGGAGACCCTGCGGGCCGAGGAGGCGGTGGAAATGGACCGGCTGGTCCAGGAGGCACTGGACGGCGCGACGCGGGTGGAGGTGTGATGATTCTGCAAACGTTGACCGTCGGCCTGATTCAGACCAACTGTTACATCGTCGGCTGCGAGCAGACGAAAGAGGGGGTCATCATTGACCCCGGTGGCCATCCGGAGCGCATCCTGCGCGCGGTGCGCGAGGCGGGCCTGAGGGTCCGCTACGTCCTGAACACCCACTGCCACTTTGACCACATGGCCGCCAATGCCGAAGTGGTCGCGGCGACGGGCGCGCCGCTGGCGGTCCATCCGGCGGAGCGGCCCATTCTGGAATCGCGCGGCGGCGCGGCCTGGTTCGGCGTCCCCGTCTCCCCCAGCCCCCCGCCCGACCTGGAACTGGTGGATGGCCAGACCCTGGAGGTGGGGATGCTCCGGTTGCAGGTCCTGCACACCCCTGGCCATTCCCCCGGCAGTGTGACCTTCTACCTGCCCGACCAGGGCGTGGCCTTTGACGGCGACGTCCTCTTTGCGATGGGCGTGGGACGGACGGACCTCCCCGGCGGAGACTGGGACACCCTGATGCGTTCCATCGGGGAGGTCCTCTTCGCGCTGCCCGACGAGACCGTCCTCTACCCGGGCCACGGCCCGAAGACGACGGTGGGGCAGGAGAAGCGGTTCAACCCCTGGTTGCTGTGAATCCTCTTTATTGCACCAGCACGAAGGCCAAGTCGTTGACGTTGGTGCCAGTGGGGCCTGTGATGATGAGGTCGCCCAGGGCGGCGAAGAGGGGGCAGGCATCGTTGCGGGCCAGGTGGTCGGCGGGGTCCAGCCCCAGGGCACGGGCGCGCGCGACGGTGGTCCCGTCGGCGAAGGCGCCGGCGGCGTCGGTGGGGCCGTCGGTGCCGTCGGTGGCCAGCGTGGCGACCAGAACGTTCTCCCACCCCTCCAGCGCCAGCGCTGCTCCCAGCGCCACTTCCTGGTTGCGGCCGCCCCGGCCCGAACCGCGCACCGTCACCGTTGTCTCGCCGCCCAGGACCAGGCAGGCCGGAAGGGGCAAAGGATGCCCGGTATGGGCTTCCTCCTTTGCCAGCGCGGCCAGCATCCGGCCCACCTCCCGTGCTTCCCCTTCCATATACGTGGTCAGGATGGCGGCGTGGAATCCCAGCGCGCGTGCCCGTTTCACCGCCGCCTCCGCCGCAGTGCGGTTCCCGGCGACGATGACGGTGTGCACCCCCGCGAAAAGCCGGTCCCCGGGTTTGGGGGTCTCCTCTTCCTGACCGCGCCGGCCCCGGTCCAGATGGCGGAGCGCGGCTGAAGGGGCCAGGTCCCGCAGTCCGTGCCGTTCCAGGACCGCCCAGGCGTCGGCGAAGGTGGTGGGGTCGGGCGCGCAGGGGCCGGAGCCGATGGCGTCCAGGGGGCTACCGACCACGTCGGAGAGGACGAGGACAGCGGCCCGCGCACCCTGTCGGGTGATGCGCTCCGCCAGCCGTCCACCCTTGACCTGGGAGAGGTGCTTGCGGACGGTGTTGATTTCCCCAATCGTCGCGCCGCTGCGCAGGAGGCTATCGGTGAGGGCCTGGAGGTCGGCCAGAGAGACGCCGGGGACGGGGGCCTCCATCAGCGCCGACGCGCCGCCGGAGATGAGCACCATGGCCAGGTCGCGCGGGGTCAGGGCGTCCACCAGCGCCAGCATCTGGCGTGTCCCCTCCAGCCCGGCCTGGTCGGGGATGGGGTGACCGGCGGAGTGGATGTGGATGCGGGCCAGCGGTTGGGAGGGCTCATAGCCATAACGGACGTTGACCCATCCGGCGGCGATGCGGTCACCCAGCAGCGCCTCCACCGCCGCCGCCATCCCGGCCCCGGCCTTCCCGGCCCCGATGACGACTACCCGATCTACTCCGGTCAGGTCATAGGGGCGGTCGCCGACAAATAGGGTGGGGGGCTCCCAGCGCAGGTGCCGCACGACGGCCCGCGCCGGGTTCACCGCCCCCAGCGCGGCCCAGATCAGTTCCATCGCGACGTCGCGGAGCATGGTTGCCGTCTACGAATGGGCACGAATACACGAATACGCGAATCACGAAAATGGTCCGGGGCATAGGATCTCCTCTGGGAGAGCAGACCGTGCATGGTTATATCCTCCCGCTAATGGGGGGTGATTTGCGGCGACAAAGCCGCCGCAAATCGCCCGTTTTCAAACCAGCGCTCGCTCCAGCGCTTCCGCCACCGACCGGACCGGGACCAGTTCCAGGCCCTCCGGGGCGGAGAAGGTCGCCCGGCGGACGGTGCGGGGGACCAGACAGCGCTTGAAGCCCAGGCGGGCCGCCTCCTTCAGCCGCGCGGCCATCTGCCCCACCGCCCGCACTTCTCCAGAGAGGCCCACTTCGCCGATGACCGCCAGGTCCGCTGCCACGGGCCGCTCCCGCAAACTGGAGCCGATGGCCACCGCCACCGCCAGGTCGGCGGCGGGTTCCTCTATCTGCAGCCCGCCCACCACGTTGACGAAGACATCCTGGTCAAAGAGCCGCAGGCCCACCCGCCGGGTCAGTACAGCGACAATCAGAAGCAGCCGGTACATGTCCACCCCGTTGGCGGTCCGGCGGGGATGGCCGAAACTGGTGTGGCTGGTGAGGGCCTGAACCTCTACCAGCAGCGGCCGCGTCCCTTCCATCGTGACGGCGATGGCGGAGCCGGGCGCCTGGACCATCCGCTCCGCCAGGAACGCCTCCGAAGGGTTCTCCACCTCCACCAGTCCTTCCTCCCGCATCTCAAAGACGCCCACCTCCGAGGTGGCCCCGAAGCGGTTCTTCGTCGTCCGCAGGAGGCGGTAGGTGTGGAACGGGTCGCCCTCCAGGTAGAGGACGGTGTCCACAATGTGCTCCAGGACCTTCGGGCCGGCGATGGCGCCCTCTTTGGTGACGTGGCCCACCAGAAAGACGATGACGCCGCTGGATTTGGCCCACCACTGCAGGCGGGCGGCGGCCTCCCGCACCTGGGTGACCGACCCGGCGGCCGAGGGCAGGTCGCCGGAAGTGATGGTCTGGATGGAGTCCACCACCATCATCACCGGGGAGAGGCGCTCGGCGTGGTGCAGAATGGCCTCCAGGACGGTCTCGGAGAGGACGTAGAGGCCGTCGGTGGGGACGCCCAATCGGTCGGCGCGCATCTTAATCTGCCGCGCCGACTCCTCGCCGGAGACGTATAGCACCGGGCGCTTTAGCGTCGTGGCGACAATAGAGGAGACCTGCAGGAGCAGGGTGGATTTCCCGATGCCCGGCTCGCCGCCGATCAGGACCAGGGAGCCGGGGACCAGTCCGCCGCCCAGGACGCGGGAGAACTCCGCCAGCGGTAGGGGGAATCGCTCCAGTCCCTCCGCCCGGACCTCTCCCAGCAACTGGGGTTCGCTGCGGATGACGGGGGGACCGGCGGTCGGCGCCCGCTCCTCGGCCACCTCCACCATGGTGTTCCACTCGCCGCAGCCGGGGCAGCGCCCCATCGGGCGGGGGCTGGTCCGCCCGCAGACCTGACAGACCCACTGGACGCGCGTCTTGCTCATCGGTTCCCGTCTATATGGGGCAGGGGCAAGCCCTGGGCAGAGGCAAGCCCTGCCCCTACATCAGCACCGCCTCTATCCGCTCCAGCGTCCAGTCTATCTCTTCGCGGGTGATGACCAGGGGAGGGGCAAGGCGGATGGTGTGTTCGCGGGTTTCCTTGCACAGAACTCCCCGGTCTTTCAGCGCCTCGCAGAAGCGGCGGGCGCCGCCGGCCTCGGGGACCAGTTCCACACCGATCAGGAGTCCCTTCCCCCGCACTTCCCGGACCAGCGGGCTCTCTATGCGGGCCAGACGCCCCAGGAAGTAGCGGCCCAGTTCGTCCGCCCGCTCCGGCAGCCGCTCCTCCACGATCACCCGCAGTGCCTCCCGGGCCACGGCGCAGGCCAGCGGGTTCCCGCCGAAGGTGGAGCCGTGGTCGCCGGGGCGAAAGATGCCCAGCACCTCCCGCGAAGAAAGGGCTGCCGAGACCGGATAGAAACCGCCGGAGAGGGCCTTGCCGATGACCAGGACGTCCGGCCGGACCTCCTCCCAGTCGCAGGCGAAGAGGCGGCCCGTGCGGCCCAGGCCGGTCTGGATTTCGTCGGCGATGAAGAGGACATTGTGGCGGGTACAGATTTCGCGGACGGCCCGCAGGTATCCCTCCGGCGGGACGATGACGCCGCCCTCGCCCTGGATGGGCTCTACCAGAAAGGCGACAGTATTGGGCGTGATGGCGGCCTCCAGTGCCTGCGGGTCCCCGTAGGGGATGATGACGAAGCCCGGGGCGAAGGGGCCGAACCCCTCCCGGTACTGCGGTTCGGTGGAGAATCCGACGATGGTGATGGTCCGCCCGTGAAAATTCCCCGCACAGACGATGATTTCAGCCTGGTCGGCGGGGACGCCTTTGACCGTGTAGCCCCACTTGCGGGCCGCTTTCAGGGCTGTCTCCACGGCCTCGGCGCCGGAGTTCATCGGCAGGACCATCTCGTAACCGGTCAGTTCGCAGAGTTCTTTTTCCATAAAAGGCAACTGGTCGTTGCGGAAGGCGCGGGAGGTAAGGGTGACCCGTCCGGCCTGCTCCACCAGCGCCCGCAGGATACGGGGATGGCAATGGCCCTGGTTGACGGCGGAGTAGGCGCTGAGGCAATCCAGATACCGGTTTCCCTCCACATCCCACACCCACACGCCCTCGGCGCGAGTGATGACGACGTCTAAGGGTTTGTAGTTATGGGCACCGTAGGTTTCTTCTAAGCGGATGTAGTCTTGGGTTCGCATAGTCATCTCCGGAAATTTGTTGCGGCGGCGAAGCCGCCGCAACAAATTGGTGATTTACCCCCACAACCCCTGAATAAACGCGTCGGGGTCAAAGGAGGCCAGGTCGTCCAGCCCCTCCCCGACGCCGACGAATCGGACGGGCAGGCCCAGTTCCCGGGCGATGGCGAAGACCATCCCACCCCGGGCGGTGCTATCCAGTTTCGCCAGGATGACCCCGGTCACCTCCACCGCCTCCAGGAAGTGGCGGGCCTGGCTGAGAGCGTTCTGGCCCGTTGTCGCGTCCAGCACCAGCAGCGTCTCGTGGGGCGCGCCCTCCACGGCGCGGGCCGCCACCCGCCGCACTTTCTTCAGTTCCTCCATCAGGTTGTAGCGAGTGTGGAGCCGTCCGGCGGTGTCCACAATGACCATGTCCATCCCCCGACTGCGGGCGGCCTGGAGCGCGTCGTACACCACGGCGCCGGGGTCGCCCCCCTCCGGCCCGGAGATCACCGGACAGCCCGCCCGTTCGCCCCAGATGCGCAGTTGGTCAATCGCCGCCGCGCGGAAGGTGTCGGCGGCCGCCAGCAGCACCTTTCGCCCCTCCTGACGGTACCGGTAGCCCAGTTTGGCGATGCTGGTCGTCTTCCCCGAACCGTTCACCCCCACGATGAGGATCACATCCAGCGGGCGTCCGCCCAGGTTCAGCGGGGGTGGGGTGGGGAGGAGCGCGCGCAGTTCCTCGTTCAGCGCGTCCCGCAGACGGTCGGCCCGCAGGATGGCCTCATCCCGCGCGCGGCGGCGCAGCCGCTCCATCAGCGCCAGCGTCGTCTCCACCCCCACGTCGGCCTGAATGAGCAGTTCCTCCAGTTCTTCCCAGACCTGGGGCGTGACCTCGGTGGCTCCCAGCAGAGAAGCGATGCGGCTGAAAATGGCGTTGCGCGTCCGCGCCAGTCCCTGAAAAATTCCCTTCATCCGACTTCACGCTTCACGTTTCACTTTTCACGTTTCACTTTTCACGTTTACTGCTTTTCGTACGGTTGCCCATCGGCGGCGGGCGGCACGGCCTCGCCCACCACCCCGGCCAGGACGATGATGGTCACCAGATACGGCGCCATCAGCAGGAACTGGGAGGGGATGGGCACCTGCAGGATGGCCAGTTTGGTCTGCAGCGCGTCGGCGAAGCCGAAGATGAGTGCCGCGCCGAAGGCCCCGAAGGGCATCCACTTGCCGAAGATCATCGCCGCCAGGCCGATGAAGCCCTTGCCCGCGGTCATCAGTTCGTCAAAGCGGCCCACCGACCCCAGGATGAGGAAGGCCCCACCCAGCGCGGCGACCATCCCCCCGATGGTCACATTCACGTAGCGGGTCATAAAAACGTTGATCCCCAGCGTATCGGCGGCGCGGGGGTGTTCACCCACGGCCCGCGTCCGCAAGCCCCAGCGGGTGTAGAAGAGGACGACGTGAACCACCACCAGGAGGATGAAAAGCAGGTAGACCAGCAGGTTCTGCTCAAAGACCACCGGGCCGATAACGGGAATCTGGGAAAGCAGAGGGATGGGCACCGGTCGCAGAGTGCCCGTGTTGTTCAGTTTCTGGAAGTGGGACAGAATCCGGGCGCTGAGGAAACTGGTGATGCCGACGGAGAGGATGTTGATGGCCGTTCCAGCGATGATCTGATTGACCTTGAAGCGAACGGCCAGGACGGCCAGCAGGAGCCCCATCAGCGCGCCGGAGAGGAGCGCGCAGACCAGACCGAAGGGCATGGATGCCCACGAGGGCCACCCCCAGACGTTCAGGGCCAGACTGCCCGTCAGGGTGGCCGTGAACGCGCCGGTCAGCATCATCCCCTCAATCCCGATGTTGATGACGGCGCAGCGCTCGCAGATGACCCCGGATAGCCCCGCCAGAGCAATGGGGACGGCCCGCAGGAGGGCGCTATTCAGCATGCCGGTCAGGTTGAAGGCACGGCCCTGGGAGGCCCATGTGAGAAAGGCCAGGACGAAAAGTCCGGCGATGATTCCCAGGACCAGGTTGACCCGCTGGAAGCCGCGCGCCAGTTGCCAGCCTCCTATGAAGGCGCAGACCAGCGCCAGGACGTAGAGCGTCGGCGCGGTCGGTAGGACCAGGTCGGGGACGGGGGCCGTCTGGCCCGCCGTGCCGAAGTTCAGGCCGAACGTGCTGGTCTGGCCCGCCGCGGCCACCCGGGCGAACAGCAGGTAGATCAGCAGCCCGGCCCCAATGAAAAGGAATCCGTAGGTTCGGGCCCGTCTGGGGGTAACGCCCCCGCGTGCGGCTATGCGCTCCCAGGTAGAGGTTGTGGTGGCCATCGGTTATAGTTCCTCCAAAAGACTCTGAGGTGTCAGCCCAGCACATCCGCCAGGGCGGCCTCCCAGAAGAGTGCCTGGCCGTCCTGGAGGACCACCACCCGATGCGCTTCCGCGTCCCGTTGGGCGCCAACGGTGATGTCCTCCCCAGCCACCACGGGGATGGCCCGCAGGCCGGCCCGCCGCAGCAACCCCGCCCGGTGGATGGCCCGCTCCACATCGTGCCGGTCCACCACGCTGGATACCTCTACCGCCAGCCAGACCTGCGGCGCGTCGGGGAGATGGCGAGGCTGCCCGGTGACCACCAGGTCTAAAGAGAGCAGGTCCCGGAAATCCTCCGCAGAAAGGCGAGTTTCCAGTTCGCTCTCCAACTCCACCGGCAGAAAGGCCCGCAGCCGTCGCAATAGGGGGCCGAAGTACGCTCCAGCCCGGTAGTGGTAATTGAATTCCAACTGGCGGCCTTTGACAGCGGCGAGGGTATCCTGCATCTTTTTCACGACCTGGACCAGGTCCCGAAGTTGAGCCTCGGTCTGCGCCTGGGCCTCGGTCAGTCGGTCCAGCGTTGCTTCTATACGGGCAAAGCGGGCCTCCGAGGCGTCCCGGTACTTCTGGGATTCCGCCTCCGTGCGGGCCTGGGCCTCCGCCAGTTCCTTCACGCGCGCTTCCGTGCGGGCCTGGGCCTCCGCCAGTTCCTTCACGCGCGCTTCCGTGCGGGCCTGAGCCTCCGCCAGCCGGTCCAGCGTCGCCTCTATGCGGGCAAAGCGGGCCTCCGAGGCCTCCCGGTACTTCTGGAATTCCGCCTCCGTGCGGGCCTGGGCCTCCGCCAGTTCCTTCACGCGCGCTTCCGTGCGGGCCTGGGCTTCCGCCAGTTCCTTCACGCGCGCTTCCGTGCGGGCCTGGGCCTCCGCCAGCCGGTCCAGCGCCGCCTCTATGCGGGCAAAGCGGGCCTCCGAGGCCTCCCGGTACTTCTGGAATTCTGCCTCCATGCGGGCCTGGGCCTCAGCCAGTTCCTTCACGCGCGCCTCCGTACGGGCCTGGGCCTCCGCCAGTTCCTTCACGCGCGCCTCCGTACGGGCCTGGGCCTCGGCCAGCGCTTTGAGGGCTTCCTCCGTCCGCCGTTGGGCCTCGGCCAGTTCATTCACGCGCGCCTCCGTGCGGCCCTGGGCCTCCGCCAGTGCATCCAGGCGCGCCTCCGTGCGGGCCTGGGCCTCAGCCAGTTCATTCACGCGCGCCTCCGTACGGGCCTGAGCCTCGGCCAGCCGGTCCAGTGCTGCCTCCGTGCGGGCCTGGGCCGCCACCAGGCGATCGTACTCCCGACGGGTCACCCGGATGGATTTCATCCGACCGTCCACTACGGCGACGATCGCTTTGTACATCTCTGGCGTCAATCCTTGCAGTTGGGTCATCTTCTCCTCCTCTATACCCGCCCCCAGCCCCGGGTGAAGACCATTTCCGCCGTCTCTTTGGGGGCGCGAATCCGGTAGATGAAGCGGATGATCTCCGGCGCGGCGATGAAGATGATGATGAGCGCCTGGAGGATGGAGATGATGTCTATGGGCACGTGGGCCACTCCCTGCATCCGCTGTGCGCCGGCCCGCAGGAAGCCGAAGAGAAGGGCCGCCAGCAGGACCCCCACCGGATGGCTCTTGCCCAGCAGGGCCAGGGCGATGGAGTCAAAGCCGTAGCCGGAGAAGAAGGCGTTGGGCATGAAATGGAGCACGCCCAGGATGTCGTGCGCTCCGGCCAGCCCCGCCAGCCCGCCGCTCAGCGCCATCGCCAGGACGATGTTGCGGGCCACACTGATCCCCGCCGTCCGCGCCGCGCGCGGGTTGGCCCCCACAGCGCGAATCTCAAAACCCACTGTCGTCTTGAAGAGCAACCAGTAGACGAACCAGACGGCCAGCAGCGCCAGTAGCAGGCCCGTATTCAGCCGGATGGCAAGGTCGTTCGGAAAGAACTGGGGGAGATGGGCCGTGGGCTGAATCTCCGGACTGACCGGGCGGAAATCGCCCGGGCGGGACATTGGGCCGCCCACCTGGAGCAGATAATCGGCCAGGCGGTAGGCGATGTAGTTCAGCATGATGGTGTTGATGACCTCGTGGGCCCCCGTCCGGGCTTTGAGGAATCCGGCGATAGACGCCCAGAAGGCCCCGCCCAGCATCCCCGCGGCCAGCGCCAGCGGCAGGTGGATGAACCAGGGCAACCCGGTCACTGCGTAGCCCACATAGACCGAGGCCAGCCCGCCGATGAAGTATTGCCCTTCCGCGCCGATGTTGAAGAGACCGCAGCGGAACCCCAGCGCCACCGCCAGCCCGGCGAAGATATATGGCGTCGCCAGCCGCAGCCCTTCGGTGATGGGGTAGATGGCCCGCAGCAGGCGCGCGCTATCCCCCGTTTCCAGCCAGATTTGGAGACCGGCCAGGATGCGGGCCGGGTTGCCGAACGCGCCCTCAAGGAACGCGCCGTAGGCCTTGACGATGGACGCCCCGGCGGTCAGCAATCCGGCGCCGACGCCTTCGCCGAACGCGGCCCATACATCGGGGTCAAAGGCGGCGATAAACAGCGCGCCCACGACCAGCGCGGTGAAGATGGCCAGGAAAATCATCGCCACCGACTGCCAGTTCCAGGCAGTGACGCGCGCCAGAAACCGCCGCTCCAGGTCCTCCCCCTTCGGGCCCACCCGCGTCCGGATGCGGCCCGTGCGCAGCCCCTCCGTCACCTCCAGAATTTTCCCCCGCACCTCCGAGGGGACCGCCACGTCCGCCGCGTGGTACGGCGCCAGCCCGATGCCGTCGTTGCGCAGGTCAAAGCGCAGACTCCCCCAATGCAATTTTCCCGCCACCGCCATGGAAAGGGCCTCATAGACGGCCCGGTCTACCCGTTTGATCGCGCTGGTCAGCAGGCGGTCGGCGCCCGGTTCCTCGCCCTTTCGGAAGGTCGTCTCCCAGTGGTCCTGATCGGAGCCGACCACCCAGACGCCGCTCGCGGCGGCGGCCCGGATAGCCGCGCTGCCGCATCCTCCGGCGGCCGCGAAGAGGACGTCTGCTCCCTGGTTCACCAGTTCTCCGGCGGCCTCCCGGCCCTTCTGCTCATCGGTGAAGGAGTTGGTGTAGACGGTGAGCACCTTTGCCCGGCGGTTGGTGAAGGCCACCCCGTGCTCAAACCCGCGCTGGAATTTCAGCACCGGCGGCACGTCCACCCCACCGACGAAGCCCACCACATTCTGCTCCGTCATCAGGCCGGCCAGCGCGCCGGCCAGGAACCCCGCCTGGTCCTCCGCGAAGACCAGCCCGGTGACGTTGCGGCTCTCCTGGATAGGCTCGTAGTCCACCAGGACGAAGTGGACCTTCGGGTAACGGGCGGCCATGCGCTCCACTGTCGTGCCGGTGGTGGAGCCGACGGTGACCACCAGGTTGCAGCCCCGCTCAATGGCCAGGCGGATGTTACTCTCGTACTCGGCGGGGGAACGGGTCTCTATCAGTTCCACCGCCAGGCCGTGCTCCTGGGCGGCCCGGACCGTCCCCTCGTAGGCGTACTGGTTGAAGGAGCCGTCGTCTATCCGGCCCCCGTCGGTGACAAAACCGACCCGAAGTCGCTCTTGCATTCGCACCTCCCAAGTTCAGCCGTTAGCCGTCAGTCGGTAGCCGTTAGAGCTTGTCTGAAAAGTTGCCATAGGTCGGCTTTTGGGTTACACTTTGAGCACGATGGATTTCATTGAGAGGAGGTACTCTTATGGCTGAGCGAGCCCAAAGGCAGCCCTACCCGACCGACCT
>Ga0308395_1001090_pt1 | contig 18543 bp, 7 predicted proteins | sample Hotspr20SampleP4_FD_202097 | JGI IMG/M metagenome (GOLD analysis project Ga0308395, IMG submission 202097) | Hot spring phototrophic mat microbial communities from Mushroom Spring, Yellowstone National Park, Wyoming, United States - 20050930_P4 ...
TGAGTGATCAATTCAACTTTCAGTATCCTCTTACGGATCGTGCGGGGTGAAACGAAGTCATGCAGATATGACCGTAGCGGTCTGTTTTACTTTCAGTATCCTCTTACGGATCGTGCGGGGTGAAACCATTGACCTGGACACCATTCCTGCCAGCGTTTGGCAGCTTTCAGTATCCTCTTACGGATCGTGCGGGGTGAAACCATTGACCTGGACACCATTCCTGCCAGCGTTTGGCAGCTTTCAGTATCCTCTTACGGATCGTGCGGGGTGAAACAACGGTTATGGAAGGTCTGATAGAGGATCCAACTCTTGGCTTTCAGTATCCTCTTACGGATCGTGCGGGGTGAAACAAGCAGCTCCGTCCTGTCTCTGCCGACCATAATAAAACTTTCAGTATCCTCTTACGGATCGTGCGGGGTGAAACTGCGCTTTTTGCGCTGGGATGGGGTTATGATGTAACCTTTCAGTATCCTCTTACGGATCGTGCGGGGTGAAACCCCCGTGGATGAGGTGTTTCCGAACCTTATTTACATCTTTCAGTATCCTCTTACGGATCGTGCGGGGTGAAACTTTATCGAGTAGTACGTACACCTCGGTTCGCGTCCCATCTTTCAGTATCCTCTTACGGATCGTGCGGGGTGAAACAGCTTGCGTTCCACTAGTGCTTGGACGGAAATTTTCTTTCAGTATCCTCTTACGGATCGTGCGGGGTGAAACAAGCACAGACAGTTGTCCACGACCGCAGCCCCCATCTGCTTTCAGTATCCTCTTACGGATCGTGCGGGGTGAAACATATTGAAAAAACCCGGCGCGGATTCCCCGCCTTATCTTTCAGTATCCTCTTACGGATCGTGCGGGGTGAAACCCGAAACGGTAATCCCTCCCAAAATTCAATCAAGAACTTTCAGTATCCTCTTACGGATCGTGCGGGGTGAAACGTAAATCCAGATCTTTATAGAGTTGCGCCAGCTTTAGCTTTCAGTATCCTCTTACGGATCGTGCGGGGTGAAACCCACGTCACGCGTGGTTACGCATGACCACGTCACGCGCTTTCAGTATCCTCTTACGGATCGTGCGGGGTGAAACCACGTCACGCGTGGTTACGCATGACCACGTCACGCGCTTTCAGTATCCTCTTACGGATCGTGCGGGGTGAAACGGGAGTTAGAGAGGTTATCCCGCTCCCTCCCATCATCTTTCAGTATCCTCTTACGGATCGTGCGGGGTGAAACGCGGTTCCAGATCCTGCGGTTTTGGAGGATCCTCTCCGCTTTCAGTATCCTCTTACGGATCGTGCGGGGTGAAACAAAACTTTGTCGTAACCTTTTTGCAACGTTCCCACACTTTCAGTATCCTCTTACGGATCGTGCGGGGTGAAACTTCAATTATTTACAAATCATACGGTAGAAATCTCATCTTTCAGTATCCTCTTACGGATCGTGCGGGGTGAAACTCCTTGAGACAAGAAATAAGGACTTCATTTTCCAAACTTTCAGTATCCTCTTACGGATCGTGCGGGGTGAAACTTGTGGGGGGCTTAACCTTGCTGGGGTTGTTGGTTCTCTTTCAGTATCCTCTTACGGATCGTGCGGGGTGAAACATATCCGCTCTTGGATCAAAAAATATTTCGACCGAATCTTTCAGTATCCTCTTACGGATCGTGCGGGGTGAAACAGATTGGGTGTCTTCCTGCTATTAGAATATCTACCTCTTTCAGTATCCTCTTACGGATCGTGCGGGGTGAAACGGATTGTCCCGAAGTCCAAATATAAGTAGAAATCTCATCTTTCAGTATCCTCTTACGGATCGTGCGGGGTGAAACACAAGGCTGAAAATAAAAATTTCCGATGAAAAAATGCTTTCAGTATCCTCTTACGGATCGTGCGGGGTGAAACTCCCCAAGAGGCTTGCAAAAATTTGCAAGCGCCAGTCTTTCAGTATCCTCTTACGGATCGTGCGGGGTGAAACAAGTTTATCAATCAAGAAAGAATAATAGCCCAATTGCTTTCAGTATCCTCTTACGGATCGTGCGGGGTGAAACCCTGGGGAACGGCAGTTATACCTACCCAGGAATTACGCTTTCAGTATCCTCTTACGGATCGTGCGGGGTGAAACGGATTGTCCCGAAGTCCAAATATAAGTCGACATAAAATCTTTCAGTATCCTCTTACGGATCGTGCGGGGTGAAACTATACTCTACATTATGGTTGTGTATACTGGAATATTGCTTTCAGTATCCTCTTACGGATCGTGCGGGGTGAAACTGTATACAAATACCAAAGAACAAGAATTAAATTGCTCTTTCAGTATCCTCTTACGGATCGTGCGGGGTGAAACTTTAAGATAGCGTACAACATTTTTTATTTTCCGGCTAACTTTCAGTATCCTCTTACGGATCGTGCGGGGTGAAACCTGTTCATAACCTTTCTCGTATTCTTCCCCCGCTAACTTTCAGTATCCTCTTACGGATCGTGCGGGGTGAAACCTGCGTAATACGCAGCCTTGACGTAATCACGCCGGGCTTTCAGTATCCTCTTACGGATCGTGCGGGGTGAAACAGATGAGGAGCTAGCCTCAGTGCTAGCCCCCCTTGTGCTTTCAGTATCCTCTTACGGATCGTGCGGGGTGAAACTAAGTAGCTCCTGGTAGTCCGCCCAGCGGTCGTCACTCTTTCAGTATCCTCTTACGGATCGTGCGGGGTGAAACCCCTCCTCCCTAGTTGCCGGGGCGCCCCAGATTGACCTTTCAGTATCCTCTTACGGATCGTGCGGGGTGAAACAGCCATAACGCCAGTCGTGGTCTGCGGCGTAGTAGCCTTTCAGTATCCTCTTACGGATCGTGCGGGGTGAAACGATGAGGAGCTAGCCTCGGTGCTAGCCCCCCTCACCCAGGCTTTCAGTATCCTCTTACGGATCGTGCGGGGTGAAACTTGCCCGCTCAATCTCGGTGAGCATCTGCCCCTTCGTCCTTTCAGTATCCTCTTACGGATCGTGCGGGGTGAAACATGAAACCCTTCAGCCCTGACCCTGCGACCTATCCTGTCTTTCAGTATCCTCTTACGGATCGTGCGGGGTGAAACCGATTGTCGCTGAACATTCGCCCATACTCCCAGGTGCTTTCAGTATCCTCTTACGGATCGTGCGGGGTGAAACAGTCGCGTACGACCCTTGACGTCAATTTGACCTCCCACTTTCAGTATCCTCTTACGGATCGTGCGGGGTGAAACCGAACCTGTGATAAACAGATGCATAAACTTAATTTTTCTTTCAGTATCCTCTTACGGATCGTGCGGGGTGAAACAACTATCCAAGTGGCAGACGTTATGTACTTGGGTTCACTTTCAGTATCCTCTTACGGATCGTGCGGGGTGAAACAAAGGAGTGTAAAATGGAAATCAAGATTACAATGTCCTGCTTTCAGTATCCTCTTACGGATCGTGCGGGGTGAAACACATGCGACGCATAACCGATAGTTATAATCCATTTTCTTTCAGTATCCTCTTACGGATCGTGCGGGGTGAAACATAATTAGTCTCAGCAAAAAATAGAAAATATATTAACTTTCAGTATCCTCTTACGGATCGTGCGGGGTGAAACTTCTCAATTAAGATTTCAATTTTCATCACCTCCATCTTTCAGTATCCTCTTACGGATCGTGCGGGGTGAAACTTGCGAAGAATGCATGGAGTCCCCTTATTTTTGTGAACTTTCAGTATCCTCTTACGGATCGTGCGGGGTGAAACGTCGTAAAAACCCGAACAGGCAAACCCGCCCTGTGGGTCTTTCAGTATCCTCTTACGGATCGTGCGGGGTGAAACTTTGCACCGTAAAAAATTGCCTGCAACGAGAATTGCCTTTCAGTATCCTCTTACGGATCGTGCGGGGTGAAACATGGTTTTGAGCCAGGTGGGATAGGTTACGGGGTCACTTTCAGTATCCTCTTACGGATCGTGCGGGGTGAAACCGCGTTTACGAGCGTCCATGACCGCAAGCCAAAGCGGCTTTCAGTATCCTCTTACGGATCGTGCGGGGTGAAACAGCTCCCTCTATGACGCTAACTTTAAGCCATACGGGATCTTTCAGTATCCTCTTACGGATCGTGCGGGGTGAAACACATAGTCCCGCTTGCGAGCAGCTTTTCGCTCGCGACTTTCAGTATCCTCTTACGGATCGTGCGGGGTGAAACTCAAAACCACCCGCTACCATTTGGCGCCCCGTCGACCTTTCAGTATCCTCTTACGGATCGTGCGGGGTGAAACGACGCTCGTTTGTACTTTTCGGCGCCCCCTCGACCTGCTTTCAGTATCCTCTTACGGATCGTGCGGGGTGAAACGAAATCGAGAGAGGTGCTAATTTTAATATTTTACTTCTTTCAGTATCCTCTTACGGATCGTGCGGGGTGAAACGGAAAAAATATCGTATTTTCTCCCGGTCTGGATGATCTTTCAGTATCCTCTTACGGATCGTGCGGGGTGAAACCAGGCTATCCAGGTTGGCTAAAAGTGTGTATCATAGACTTTCAGTATCCTCTTACGGATCGTGCGGGGTGAAACCGTGGTTACGTCTTACCACGTCACGCCATGCCGCTACGCTTTCAGTATCCTCTTACGGATCGTGCGGGGTGAAACGCGTTGGAGCTTGTACCACCTTATCCACCTTATCCAACTTTCAGTATCCTCTTACGGATCGTGCGGGGTGAAACTGGTGGTCATCGATGCGGTGGTGGTCGCCCCATGCGGCTTTCAGTATCCTCTTACGGATCGTGCGGGGTGAAACGCGTAGTACGCCGCCTTATGGTAGTTTCGCTCGCGAGCTTTCAGTATCCTCTTACGGATCGTGCGGGGTGAAACACCGCCCGGGAGATGCTCTCCAGCATCTCCCTTTTGGTCTTTCAGTATCCTCTTACGGATCGTGCGGGGTGAAACCACCGCATCGATGACCACCACCGCATCGCTCCCCTCGCTTTCAGTATCCTCTTACGGATCGTGCGGGGTGAAACCAGGGCTGAAGGGTTTCATCTCCCCTCCTCCTATCCCTTTCAGTATCCTCTTACGGATCGTGCGGGGTGAAACAAATCGCGTCGGGCTTTGGAAGTTAACCTAACCTCGAACTTTCAGTATCCTCTTACGGATCGTGCGGGGTGAAACTAATATACCTCTAAAAGAGTCAGAAATTGACCCAAACTTTCAGTATCCTCTTACGGATCGTGCGGGGTGAAACTGAAGAAATAAAAAAAGAAACAATGGAGTATTTCCTCTTTCAGTATCCTCTTACGGATCGTGCGGGGTGAAACACGGGCGGGGGAAGAACACGATGAACAAAACGAACTTTCAGTATCCTCTTACGGATCGTGCGGGGTGAAACATTGTCCATGACCGCAAGCCAAAGCGCCGGTCATGGTCTTTCAGTATCCTCTTACGGATCGTGCGGGGTGAAACCGTAAAGCATGTTACGCCTCCTTCTAGCTAGTGCCGCTTTCAGTATCCTCTTACGGATCGTGCGGGGTGAAACAGCCTTCTCGACGCTCTCCAACATCTGCCCCTTTGCTTTCAGTATCCTCTTACGGATCGTGCGGGGTGAAACAGACATAGACCTGGACAGCATTCCTCCCTCCGTCTCTTTCAGTATCCTCTTACGGATCGTGCGGGGTGAAACCAAGTGTACGCCTGAGTTAGATATGCGTAGTTCACCTTTCAGTATCCTCTTACGGATCGTGCGGGGTGAAACTTTTTTTAGATCTTCGGAGAATTTGTCGGTTTCTTCCACTTTCAGTATCCTCTTACGGATCGTGCGGGGTGAAACCCTGCGGGAGGTTTTCTGGTACCTCCAGACACGATCTTTCAGTATCCTCTTACGGATCGTGCGGGGTGAAACAGAATTAGAGAGACTATCGAACTCTCTCCCTTCCTCTTTCAGTATCCTCTTACGGATCGTGCGGGGTGAAACGTCACGCATGACCTTCGATGTCAACCTGACTTCCCACTTTCAGTATCCTCTTACGGATCGTGCGGGGTGAAACGGCGATTTGCCAAAGTTTCTCTTCTCCTATATAAACCTTTCAGTATCCTCTTACGGATCGTGCGGGGTGAAACCAGCGACAGCAGGGAGGCTGACTACTCCGAGATGCTCTTTCAGTATCCTCTTACGGATCGTGCGGGGTGAAACCTCCACCGGTAAGCAGATTCTAAATAAGGTTTATTCTCCTTTCAGTATCCTCTTACGGATCGTGCGGGGTGAAACTATTACGCCGCCGACCATGACCGCAGATTTGGCTTGCTTTCAGTATCCTCTTACGGATCGTGCGGGGTGAAACTAACAGTTCCTCATAGTCAGCATTTCGGTCGTCGCTCTTTCAGTATCCTCTTACGGATCGTGCGGGGTGAAACCTCAGATTCCTGAATACAAAAAATGAAACATGTTTGGCTTTCAGTATCCTCTTACGGATCGTGCGGGGTGAAACCGTAAAAACCCATCGTGGCTTCCCCGCCCTGTGGGTCTTTCAGTATCCTCTTACGGATCGTGCGGGGTGAAACACACTGCCCAGTATCCACTGCCCACCGGGCAGGGGGCCTTTCAGTATCCTCTTACGGATCGTGCGGGGTGAAACAAAGTCCTTGCAGTGGCTCATGCAGACACTGTCTTCACTTTCAGTATCCTCTTACGGATCGTGCGGGGTGAAACATGGCGCAAGGTGAAATCAAAAATTTTACAAGTGATCTTTCAGTATCCTCTTACGGATCGTGCGGGGTGAAACGACTACTTCGAAGTCCAGATACAGATTAACGAAGTATCTTTCAGTATCCTCTTACGGATCGTGCGGGGTGAAACAGAAAAGCTTTAGTTTTAGGCGCTGGAGGATTTATCTTTCAGTATCCTCTTACGGATCGTGCGGGGTGAAACCAGTTTGAACTTTTACCCACTTCCCATTTAAGTCTCTCTTTCAGTATCCTCTTACGGATCGTGCGGGGTGAAACACATTCCCCAAAAGATTTGCGAAGATTTGCAAACAATCTTTCAGTATCCTCTTACGGATCGTGCGGGGTGAAACTTGTTATTTTAGACTCAATTGGGTCTTTAGTTCCTCAGGCTTTCAGTATCCTCTTACGGATCGTGCGGGGTGAAACCCTGAGAGATGCTCTCCAGCATCTCCCGCTTCGTCGCTTTCAGTATCCTCTTACGGATCGTGCGGGGTGAAACGGACGCTGGTCAATGTTTTTCGGCGCCCCCTCGACCTCTTTCAGTATCCTCTTACGGATCGTGCGGGGTGAAACGACCATGACCGCAGATTTGGTCTGCGTGCATGGACGCCTTTCAGTATCCTCTTACGGATCGTGCGGGGTGAAACCCGCCTGAGAGATGCTGGAGAGCATCTCCCTTTTGGTCTTTCAGTATCCTCTTACGGATCGTGCGGGGTGAAACATGTTTATTCTATTCATTTTATTCTTCCCCCGCTAACTTTCAGTATCCTCTTACGGATCGTGCGGGGTGAAACATCTCTCGTTTAGAGAGAGGCTTTGGCTGGTTTTGGCCTTTCAGTATCCTCTTACGGATCGTGCGGGGTGAAACCGAATCTGAGTTTGAAAATGATGTTGAAATTCTAAACTTTCAGTATCCTCTTACGGATCGTGCGGGGTGAAACATGTTTATTCTATTCATTTTATTCTTCCCCCGCTAACTTTCAGTATCCTCTTACGGATCGTGCGGGGTGAAACCTGTTCGTATCTTTCCTTGTCTTCTTCCCCCGCTCATCTTTCAGTATCCTCTTACGGATCGTGCGGGGTGAAACCGTTTTTGAAGCCCGCAAATCGTCCGTACTTGGAACCTTTCAGTATCCTCTTACGGATCGTGCGGGGTGAAACTTGGCGTCGCGGACTTTTATGTCCGCGACGCCATGCTTTCAGTATCCTCTTACGGATCGTGCGGGGTGAAACTGATAGCTTTTCGTCTATCAATTATCTGTAGATATGACTTTCAGTATCCTCTTACGGATCGTGCGGGGTGAAACCCCCGATGCCTATCCACTCTGTTCTCCCCCTCTTCCGCTTTCAGTATCCTCTTACGGATCGTGCGGGGTGAAACTCTCGACAAATTCGTGTACCACAGATAGGGATCTCCACCTTTCAGTATCCTCTTACGGATCGTGCGGGGTGAAACCATGGCGCGACGAAAAAAATTCTCGAAAATCCCAGGCTTTCAGTATCCTCTTACGGATCGTGCGGGGTGAAACATCAATGACGAGGTCTGGAGCAAATTCCTCCAATACCCTTTCAGTATCCTCTTACGGATCGTGCGGGGTGAAACATAGTATCCAATTCCGATATTTAGACCCAGGCACCCGCTTTCAGTATCCTCTTACGGATCGTGCGGGGTGAAACATGGATACCGCAAGTGCCCACACAATGGCTATCCTACCTTTCAGTATCCTCTTACGGATCGTGCGGGGTGAAACCATGGGGCGACCACTACCGCATCGATGACCACCACCGCACTTTCAGTATCCTCTTACGGATCGTGCGGGGTGAAACATGAGGCAAAAGAGATTCAATTCTCAAACGAATTCTGCTTTCAGTATCCTCTTACGGATCGTGCGGGGTGAAACTTTTGGACACAGCACGAAAAAAGCTGGAAGTCCAACTTTCAGTATCCTCTTACGGATCGTGCGGGGTGAAACCCCTGGAGAGGGCAATTCAGGGTATCCGTATATCCCTTTCAGTATCCTCTTACGGATCGTGCGGGGTGAAACTCTTCCATAACTACCCAACAATCTAGAAGCTCCTCCGCCTTTCAGTATCCTCTTACGGATCGTGCGGGGTGAAACTTCCTAGATCTCCACTGCAGTTTTCGAATTGTGTTTCCCTTTCAGTATCCTCTTACGGATCGTGCGGGGTGAAACTTTGCAAAATTAGATGCAACACCAATCGCAGAATTCTTTCAGTATCCTCTTACGGATCGTGCGGGGTGAAACGGTTCGCGTCCCCTTCGGCCCCCAGGTCGATACCTGGCTTTCAGTATCCTCTTACGGATCGTGCGGGGTGAAACCTCCGTGCTGGGGGCAATAGCACGGGGCGTTGAGGGTCTTTCAGTATCCTCTTACGGATCGTGCGGGGTGAAACCATACAGGTAAAATTCTCTTGCAATTGCAACTTTGAGCTTTCAGTATCCTCTTACGGATCGTGCGGGGTGAAACCCACTACCTCCAAATTCTCCGCCCGCTTTGTGATGCCTTTCAGTATCCTCTTACGGATCGTGCGGGGTGAAACTATTAGCCTTGACACTATCCCTGCCAGCGTCTGGCACTTTCAGTATCCTCTTACGGATCGTGCGGGGTGAAACCGGTTACGGAGACGTCTTTAATTTCAACGTCTCCGTCTTTCAGTATCCTCTTACGGATCGTGCGGGGTGAAACGGTAAGTTGGATTTTGAATGAGTCTAGGAAGGTTATCTTTCAGTATCCTCTTACGGATCGTGCGGGGTGAAACACTGGAAACTTACCTGTGAATGGGAGACGTAATTTAACTTTCAGTATCCTCTTACGGATCGTGCGGGGTGAAACATTGCTCTGGAAAAAACCTCCAACCTGGTAAACAACCCTTTCAGTATCCTCTTACGGATCGTGCGGGGTGAAACAAAATGCATGGAAGATGCCCGCTATTGTAAAAATTGCTTTCAGTATCCTCTTACGGATCGTGCGGGGTGAAACTCTTTCATACCGTTACCTTTATCCCAAGCATAACGCCTTTCAGTATCCTCTTACGGATCGTGCGGGGTGAAACCTTTTCGGCGCCCCGTACCGATGGGGCGCCCCAGCCTTTCAGTATCCTCTTACGGATCGTGCGGGGTGAAACTCCATGTCACGGACAAAGAAGTCCGTGACGCCGGCTACTTTCAGTATCCTCTTACGGATCGTGCGGGGTGAAACTTGACACCTGGGGACGCAATGGCTATCGTCCGAAGTCTTTCAGTATCCTCTTACGGATCGTGCGGGGTGAAACTTGTCCGTGACATGGATGGAAATTGGTGGCATCACCTTTCAGTATCCTCTTACGGATCGTGCGGGGTGAAACTGTTCGTAACCTTTCTCGTGTTCTTCCCCCGTTAGCTTTCAGTATCCTCTTACGGATCGTGCGGGGTGAAACGGTGCAATGGGGGACAAGCCCTTGTCCCCCTTCGAGCTTTCAGTATCCTCTTACGGATCGTGCGGGGTGAAACCCACCGGTAAGCAGACTCCAGATACACTCTGTTTTCCTTTCAGTATCCTCTTACGGATCGTGCGGGGTGAAACGCTGCTTGTTGAACGTCCACAGCTCACCTCCCATCTCTTTCAGTATCCTCTTACGGATCGTGCGGGGTGAAACCGACCAGATTAACACTTTATCCGTGTACATCCTTTCTCTTTCAGTATCCTCTTACGGATCGTGCGGGGTGAAACAATCGAACCAGTCGGGGCAATAGCCCTCTTCTTTATCCTTTCAGTATCCTCTTACGGATCGTGCGGGGTGAAACGATGGCTTGTTCGATAGTAGCCAACATCTGCCCCTTTGTCTTTCAGTATCCTCTTACGGATCGTGCGGGGTGAAACCCTGTTTTCGGGCTTACACAGGTCACGCATGACCTTCGCTTTCAGTATCCTCTTACGGATCGTGCGGGGTGAAACATGTGTACTTCTCCGTCAGACTATGGATTTCCTCTTCTTTCAGTATCCTCTTACGGATCGTGCGGGGTGAAACTTGGGGGTGCTGGTTGTTGGTTTTGTATGTTATTTTTCTTTCAGTATCCTCTTACGGATCGTGCGGGGTGAAACATGCTCCGATGCCTATCCAAAGCATTCTCCCCCTGTTCAGCTTTCAGTATCCTCTTACGGATCGTGCGGGGTGAAACAAGATTATTGAGCATCTATGAGCGTCCTGGCTAAATCTTTCAGTATCCTCTTACGGATCGTGCGGGGTGAAACGACGTGGCAAGGCGTAACCACACGTGCCATCGTAGCGCTTTCAGTATCCTCTTACGGATCGTGCGGGGTGAAACCCGCAGCGCTATTAGTCCTATACTTTCTTCTATTTTCTTTCAGTATCCTCTTACGGATCGTGCGGGGTGAAACTGGTAACGCCTTGCCACGTCACGCCATGCCGTTGCGCTTTCAGTATCCTCTTACGGATCGTGCGGGGTGAAACAAAGGAGCAAAAAGATGAAGAAAATTAATATCACTACTTTCAGTATCCTCTTACGGATCGTGCGGGGTGAAACTAACAAATTTTCTCTACTCCCAATTCAATTTGAGCGGCTTTCAGTATCCTCTTACGGATCGTGCGGGGTGAAACTTAGTCTCAGCAAAAAATAAAAAATATATACTAAATGCTTTCAGTATCCTCTTACGGATCGTGCGGGGTGAAACTCGTAGCGTGGTCGTGGTCGTGACGTGGCATCGTAGCGCTTTCAGTATCCTCTTACGGATCGTGCGGGGTGAAACGCCTCAAAAAAGTCCTTATCCAAAATAACTGAAATATCTTTCAGTATCCTCTTACGGATCGTGCGGGGTGAAACTTTGCAGCAACGGCTGTAGTACCGCTTCCTACAAAGCTTTCAGTATCCTCTTACGGATCGTGCGGGGTGAAACATGTCGTTGCAACGCGTTCGCGAATGGATTTTAAAGCCTTTCAGTATCCTCTTACGGATCGTGCGGGGTGAAACTAACAAATTTTCTCTACTCCCAATTCAATTTGAGCGGCTTTCAGTATCCTCTTACGGATCGTGCGGGGTGAAACCAATTATCAACGAGATTGAACCCTACCTCGTAAAAACTTTCAGTATCCTCTTACGGATCGTGCGGGGTGAAACAAAGCGGGGACGGAATCGCAATATACAACTACAAATCTTTCAGTATCCTCTTACGGATCGTGCGGGGTGAAACGGTGATTACGAGGGGAGATATTGCGGGGACATTCCCCAAGCTTTCAGTATCCTCTTACGGATCGTGCGGGGTGAAACCAATTATCAACGAGATTGAACCCTACCTCGTAAAAACTTTCAGTATCCTCTTACGGATCGTGCGGGGTGAAACCATTTAGCACCCAACCTCCCTCCATCGAAAAGGGGGAGCTTTCAGTATCCTCTTACGGATCGTGCGGGGTGAAACTTTGCTGACTACAACGAATTACTATGCGTTATTCAGCCTTTCAGTATCCTCTTACGGATCGTGCGGGGTGAAACCTCCAAATTTACATTCTAATACCCCCTCCCCGAAACTTTCAGTATCCTCTTACGGATCGTGCGGGGTGAAACCATAATCCCAATATAAAATGTAGCTAGCCCAAGTATCTTTCAGTATCCTCTTACGGATCGTGCGGGGTGAAACTCTGATATTGTTGACCTGGAACACCTCGGGTGTTTCTTTCAGTATCCTCTTACGGATCGTGCGGGGTGAAACACCTTCAACTAACTCTCGAAATTTCCGCCAAGATAGATCTTTCAGTATCCTCTTACGGATCGTGCGGGGTGAAACCCCGGGAGAACTCGATGAAATATTCCCGATTATAAACTTTCAGTATCCTCTTACGGATCGTGCGGGGTGAAACAAACAACTTGGTCTGGTCAAAATACTTAGATTACCTGCTTTCAGTATCCTCTTACGGATCGTGCGGGGTGAAACAGTCTAAATCCTGGAAAGTACTCTATTAGCAAGGATCTTTCAGTATCCTCTTACGGATCGTGCGGGGTGAAACGAACGGAAGGAACGGTAAGCGTCCAACCTGGAGGGTCTTTCAGTATCCTCTTACGGATCGTGCGGGGTGAAACGTGTGGTTGCCACGTCACGCATGACCACGTCACGTGCTTTCAGTATCCTCTTACGGATCGTGCGGGGTGAAACAACAGTGTAGTTTTGACCAGCCTGGAGACTACCGACCTTTCAGTATCCTCTTACGGATCGTGCGGGGTGAAACTAGTGTCCTACCTCGTTGAAAAGCTCTTTGCTTTAGCTTTCAGTATCCTCTTACGGATCGTGCGGGGTGAAACGATTTTGGACTCTGTACGCGCATCTTAGCAAAATTCCTTTCAGTATCCTCTTACGGATCGTGCGGGGTGAAACTTTCTCCTGCCAAATTCTTAACCATTCTCCTAATTCACTTTCAGTATCCTCTTACGGATCGTGCGGGGTGAAACTAATCCCCACTCCCCACTCCCCGCCTCGCGCCGGCCTTTCAGTATCCTCTTACGGATCGTGCGGGGTGAAACCCAGCAAATCCGGACAATCCCGTAATCGGAATTCACCTTTCAGTATCCTCTTACGGATCGTGCGGGGTGAAACTCAACGATAACCTTCATTTTACACTCCTTTCTAATTGCTTTCAGTATCCTCTTACGGATCGTGCGGGGTGAAACGTAGTCGAAGAAAAGTTGAGTCAGAGAGAGAATATATCTTTCAGTATCCTCTTACGGATCGTGCGGGGTGAAACATGATAGCCTTTCGTCTATCAATTATCTGTAGATATGACTTTCAGTATCCTCTTACGGATCGTGCGGGGTGAAACGATGGCGCCGGCGAACTACGCGTACTTGTCTCAAGCTTCTTTCAGTATCCTCTTACGGATCGTGCGGGGTGAAACCAGAGTTTCAAAAACCTTATTAATCGCCGTGAGCGGCCTTTCAGTATCCTCTTACGGATCGTGCGGGGTGAAACTTTCAGCGGCACCAAAAATTCCACCCTTAAAGCTTAACTTTCAGTATCCTCTTACGGATCGTGCGGGGTGAAACCCCCCTCCCCGAAACCTCTCCCCGCTACGCGCCGGCCTTTCAGTATCCTCTTACGGATCGTGCGGGGTGAAACACATTAGCATAAACGATGTACCCTTCTCCGTCTGGGCTTTCAGTATCCTCTTACGGATCGTGCGGGGTGAAACAAAATCTTACCCCGTATTAAATTTGAAAACATACACGCTTTCAGTATCCTCTTACGGATCGTGCGGGGTGAAACCTCCGTGGACGGGGCAATAGCACGGAGCGTTGAGGGTCTTTCAGTATCCTCTTACGGATCGTGCGGGGTGAAACTCGGGGGAGATTTTGGCGATTATAAAGGGAAAGTCCCTTTCAGTATCCTCTTACGGATCGTGCGGGGTGAAACAAAGTAACATGCAAAACCGATAACCAGCACTCATTGACTTTCAGTATCCTCTTACGGATCGTGCGGGGTGAAACATACCGAATGTGCTCTTCTTGTGCATTCGGATAAAGGCTTTCAGTATCCTCTTACGGATCGTGCGGGGTGAAACCAAAATGTCGATGTCGACATTTTGATAACCACGGGAGCTTTCAGTATCCTCTTACGGATCGTGCGGGGTGAAACGGCGTAACCACGCTACGTAGCATCGGAGCGTGGCACTTTCAGTATCCTCTTACGGATCGTGCGGGGTGAAACGAAATTGAGAGAGGCGCAAATTTTAACATTTTACTCACTTTCAGTATCCTCTTACGGATCGTGCGGGGTGAAACCGTGTGGGACAAGTTCCTTGGCTATCTTACCGAAATCTTTCAGTATCCTCTTACGGATCGTGCGGGGTGAAACATTCATATCACGGATTCAAAGTTGGATTTTATTTTCTTTCAGTATCCTCTTACGGATCGTGCGGGGTGAAACAACAAAACCATATATTCCACTAATACCAGATTTTCCACTTTCAGTATCCTCTTACGGATCGTGCGGGGTGAAACCGCCCCGGTGGACACTGCCCAGTATCCACTGCCCACCCTTTCAGTATCCTCTTACGGATCGTGCGGGGTGAAACCAGAGATAGATAAAGATACATCCCCCACTCGCCAGGTCTTTCAGTATCCTCTTACGGATCGTGCGGGGTGAAACTAGAAAATTAATTAGCGTTCTGGTCAAGATGTGGAACTTTCAGTATCCTCTTACGGATCGTGCGGGGTGAAACTAGCGTTACCACGTCACGGCATGGTGTACCGTAACGCTTTCAGTATCCTCTTACGGATCGTGCGGGGTGAAACATAAGGCGGGAGCTAGCCTGGCTCGATAGATATACCTGACTTTCAGTATCCTCTTACGGATCGTGCGGGGTGAAACGACAATCGTCTGTGCTTTCCGGCGCCCCATTGACCTCTTTCAGTATCCTCTTACGGATCGTGCGGGGTGAAACATATTAGCCTTGACATTATCCCTGCCAGCGTATGGCACTTTCAGTATCCTCTTACGGATCGTGCGGGGTGAAACATATCAGTCTTGATACCATTCCTGCCAGCGTATGGCACTTTCAGTATCCTCTTACGGATCGTGCGGGGTGAAACAATTTTGCCCTCCAGGGTGCTAACATCGATTTTCCTTTCAGTATCCTCTTACGGATCGTGCGGGGTGAAACGTAGTACGCCGCCTTGACATAGTCCCGCTCGCGAGCTTTCAGTATCCTCTTACGGATCGTGCGGGGTGAAACGGAATTTTGCCCTCCAGAACAATCGTGCCAATTTTCCCTTTCAGTATCCTCTTACGGATCGTGCGGGGTGAAACAACAACTAGCGTCCTTCCGACGCTTTTCGTGAAACACTTTCAGTATCCTCTTACGGATCGTGCGGGGTGAAACCGGGATTAACTCTCATTGTACCCCTCCTTCTAGTTCTTTCAGTATCCTCTTACGGATCGTGCGGGGTGAAACCCATAGTCGCAGTCGGAGTACTAGTTTCTGTTATCATCTTTCAGTATCCTCTTACGGATCGTGCGGGGTGAAACCGCCCAATAACATCCTCACCCAAAATATAACTATAACCTTTCAGTATCCTCTTACGGATCGTGCGGGGTGAAACTCCTTACGTATTATTTTTTTACCCCCCTTTTAGTAAACTTTCAGTATCCTCTTACGGATCGTGCGGGGTGAAACCTTGCACCCTCTCATCGAAAATCCCTTCGATGAGACTTTCAGTATCCTCTTACGGATCGTGCGGGGTGAAACCATAATAAGCATAACTCGATGCCTCGGCGTAATAATCTTTCAGTATCCTCTTACGGATCGTGCGGGGTGAAACTTGATGAACGAAGCTGACCTTTGGAGATATATTATTGCTTTCAGTATCCTCTTACGGATCGTGCGGGGTGAAACTGGTTGGAGATTCCAATTTATCTAAGGAATATCCAACCTTTCAGTATCCTCTTACGGATCGTGCGGGGTGAAACGATGACCACCACCGCATGGTGGACGCTACCACCGCACTTTCAGTATCCTCTTACGGATCGTGCGGGGTGAAACTGGTAGTACAGTACTGATTTGGTTAATTACTCAAATTTTCTTTCAGTATCCTCTTACGGATCGTGCGGGGTGAAACTTGCTCAAGACGTGGCTTCTCCTTCCATCCAGAGAGCTTTCAGTATCCTCTTACGGATCGTGCGGGGTGAAACCCCCAAGTCCGTCAGGGTTCTGACGGACGAGGCGCTACTTTCAGTATCCTCTTACGGATCGTGCGGGGTGAAACGTATCCGAAAAAGACGTAATTTGGACAAAGTTTCTCTTTCAGTATCCTCTTACGGATCGTGCGGGGTGAAACTGTCGAAAATAAAGTACGTGTCCAGCCCCTCTGCGGTCTTTCAGTATCCTCTTACGGATCGTGCGGGGTGAAACTGCGCTATACGTCCAGCGGTAAATCCAGATCTTTACACTTTCAGTATCCTCTTACGGATCGTGCGGGGTGAAACGATAGCCCTGTTTTTGCTGTTCCTGGTTGGGTTCCCCCTTTCAGTATCCTCTTACGGATCGTGCGGGGTGAAACACAACCCTGAAACATGGTGCATTGCCCGCCGGGTCGTCTTTCAGTATCCTCTTACGGATCGTGCGGGGTGAAACTTGGGAGAATACTTTTGCCATTTTTAAAGCATTTAAGCTTTCAGTATCCTCTTACGGATCGTGCGGGGTGAAACCCCCCTCTCAAAGGGGGACATCGTTATCGAGCTAAGCTTTCAGTATCCTCTTACGGATCGTGCGGGGTGAAACACGTCGTCATCTCTGACGTCTCCGTTGCCGGCGTCGCTTTCAGTATCCTCTTACGGATCGTGCGGGGTGAAACTGCATCTGTGCCCGTACCGGGCGATAAAAATCGCCCCTTTCAGTATCCTCTTACGGATCGTGCGGGGTGAAACTGGTTGCCACGTCACGTGCGGTTGCCACGTCACGTGCTTTCAGTATCCTCTTACGGATCGTGCGGGGTGAAACGTCATGTATCCACAATCCTCATCGATTGCGAATTTGACTTTCAGTATCCTCTTACGGATCGTGCGGGGTGAAACTGGAATGTATGGTTTTGTTACATACAAATGTACTGTCTTTCAGTATCCTCTTACGGATCGTGCGGGGTGAAACTCCGCCCGCTTCGTCATGCGGGCGGGGAAGCTCGCCCCTTTCAGTATCCTCTTACGGATCGTGCGGGGTGAAACAAAACTGCTAATGCTATCTCCCCCTCGCAGTTTAGTTCTTTCAGTATCCTCTTACGGATCGTGCGGGGTGAAACCAAAATTCCCTCCACGAATTCAAGCTGCTTTTCCGAGCTTTCAGTATCCTCTTACGGATCGTGCGGGGTGAAACGACAGCCATTAACGCTTTTCGGCGTCCACTTGATTTTCTTTCAGTATCCTCTTACGGATCGTGCGGGGTGAAACATCTTAAAAGCCTCGTCTAGATATAAACGATATTTCTTTCAGTATCCTCTTACGGATCGTGCGGGGTGAAACTTGGGGTGGGTCGAATACATCTGGGAGTTACAGCGGCTTTCAGTATCCTCTTACGGATCGTGCGGGGTGAAACATGCAATGAAAGTTTATGATGAATCTCAATCCCCTCTCTTTCAGTATCCTCTTACGGATCGTGCGGGGTGAAACATGAAGTTGATCGAGATTGGGACGAGTAATAACCGGCTTTCAGTATCCTCTTACGGATCGTGCGGGGTGAAACGCCCCGATGCCTATCCACTCTATTCTCCCCCTCTTCCGCTTTCAGTATCCTCTTACGGATCGTGCGGGGTGAAACTCAGTATAACCCAGCCTTATCCCCTTTTTATAATAATGCCTTTCAGTATCCTCTTACGGATCGTGCGGGGTGAAACTTTTTTTGGCTATAATATCCTAAACCCCCTTTCTTCTTTCAGTATCCTCTTACGGATCGTGCGGGGTGAAACTTAAGGAACATGCTGCTTACGACTTCTGCCGTATACTTTCAGTATCCTCTTACGGATCGTGCGGGGTGAAACCAACGTCTTTAACGACATAATAAATCTCTCCTGTTTGTCTTTCAGTATCCTCTTACGGATCGTGCGGGGTGAAACTGATGAAGTTGATCGAGATTGGGACGAGTAATAACCGGCTTTCAGTATCCTCTTACGGATCGTGCGGGGTGAAACCTCCATTATTGGAGTACTCGAATTGTTGGCTAAATTCTTTCAGTATCCTCTTACGGATCGTGCGGGGTGAAACTCTATGGATTGTCTTGCTGGGGGTTTGGAGCGGATATCTTTCAGTATCCTCTTACGGATCGTGCGGGGTGAAACATGTATATTGGTCGTG
>Ga0308395_1001091_pt1 | contig 18543 bp, 14 predicted proteins | sample Hotspr20SampleP4_FD_202097 | JGI IMG/M metagenome (GOLD analysis project Ga0308395, IMG submission 202097) | Hot spring phototrophic mat microbial communities from Mushroom Spring, Yellowstone National Park, Wyoming, United States - 20050930_P4 ...
CTGTGTCGGAGAACCTTTATCTGTGTTAGAAAAACCAAAAATCCGAAGGGCCCCCATACGGGTCCTTCGGGATTCCGTAGCCCGTAAGATCGCTGCTGGCGAGGTGATCGAGCGGCCCGCATCGGCGGTTCGAGAGCTGATCGACAATTCCCTCGATGCGGGAAGTACGGAAATCGCCCTCTATATTACCGGGGGAGGGATCGAATCGATCCGGGTAGTGGACAATGGGTGTGGAATGTCGGAGGAGGATCTCAAGCTCTGCTGGCTTCCCCATGCCACTTCGAAAATCGAATCCGAAGAAGATCTTCTTCACATCCGAAGCCTCGGTTTTCGGGGGGAAGCCCTCTCCGCCCTAGCCAACGTCTCCCGGCTGGAGATCCAGAGCAGGCCTTCGGAAGAGGAAATCGGACACAGGCTGGTAGTCCACGGAGGGCAATGGATCAGTCTAGAGCCCCATGCGACAAGACCGGGAACGGTGGTCACTGCCTCGGACCTTTTCTACGCCCTTCCCGCCCGTCGAAAGTTCCTGAAACGTCCCTCTACGGAAACGAACCTCTGCCGGAACACCTTTCTGGAAAAAGCCCTTCCCTTTCCCGACCGGGAGTTCAAGCTCTTCGTCGAGGGAAAGATGACCCATTTTCTTCCCATCTCGCCTCTCTCCGAACGGATCGCTCAAGCCTACCCCGAAGAGACAGGCAAGGCTATCCTCCAGGAACTCATCGGCTCAGGCAAAGGGTTCCAGTTCCGTATTGTCACAGGTTCTCCGGAAATCTACAGGAAGGATCGAAAGCACCTTCAGCTCTATGTAAACCATCGAAGGATCTGGGACTTTACCCTCCTACAGGGGGTGGAGTACGCATTTTCCTCCTACCTGCCCGGCGGCACCTTTCCCCTCTGCTACCTGTTCGTGGAGATCGATCCCGAATGGGTAGACTTCAACATACATCCTGCCAAGAAAGAGGCTCGAATCCGGAACACGGAGGATATCCGAAGGCGGATCTCCGAAGTACTCTCCTCGTTCCTCGCCTCCCGGGGCAGACTTTCCCTGGGGAGTTTCCACCTTTCTCCGTCCGACACCCTACCAAATCAACCCCCGTTCTCACTATCGAACGACGACCTGTCTTCCCTTTACAGCCTTTTGCCACATCAACGCCCCTCTCCTCTATCACAATACGGCCCTTCCTCGAGCCACAGTCCTTCCCCCGATTACAGCCATCCCAGGGAACAAGCCTCCCTGTGGGTGGGGGAAGGGGGAGGAAGCGCGGCAGATCGATCCTCAAGCTCCCTCGTTTCAGGTTCGCATTCTCCGAGTTACGGGGTAGATCAATTATTCCCCGCGAATCGAACCACGGGCGAGGATTCTTTCATCTATAAAGGGCAGGTGTTTGGCTTGTTTCTACTGGTCGAGAGGAAGGATACAATGTTCCTCGTGGATCAGCATGCAGCCCACGAACGGTTCATCTACGATGCCCTGAGCAGGGACAGGGTCCCGCAACCCCTTTTGATTCCCCTGGAATTCCCTGTGGAACCGGAAGAGGAAGAGAGGATCAGGGAAAACGCAGCAAACCTCACCTCTTTAGGAGTGCAGATAGAGGAAATCCGCCCCGGAACCTGGGCCTTGACAGCTCTTCCCGCAGCCTATCGGGGAGCGGAAGAAGATGTGGTGACCCTGCTGAAAACCCAGACAGGGACAGGGGAAAAACTCAAGCAGGAACTCTTTGCCCAGATAGCCTGCAAAAAAGCCATCAAGGATGGGGAAGGGATCAGTCCCCTCTCCGCCTATGAAATCCTTCATTATGTATTTTCCCTCGAAAATCCTCGATGCCCCCACGGCCGGCCCCTTTGGGTCCAGATCTCCCGGGAGGAACTCTTCCGAGGGGTGCGGCGAATTCTATAGACGCCCCTTGCAGAATGAGGTAATATATATCCCTTCCGGAAGGAACTCTTCCGCAACGGACTCTTCCGCCGGGTGTGACTAAGTGCATAACCTCTTACAGGCTTGCCAAAAGTTTCTCCACTTCTTTCCGTTTCGGGTAGTTCGGTTGTTTGGCCAGAAGTTCCTGCAGGATGGCTTTTGCGCCCGCCTTGTCCTGTAGAGTAACCAGAATCTTCCCCAAATCGTAATAGGCATCCCAAAAGGAAGGATCCATCTTCAGTAGCTGACGGAAGGTATCCCGAGCCTCAGGATAGTTCCCCGCCCCCGTATATGCCAGGCCGAGGTTGTACCGCATGAGGGACACGTTGGGCTGTTTGGCAATGGCCTTCAGGTAATGCTTGATACTGTCCTGGTACAGTTCCTTGTGGAGGTACACACTCCCCAGATTGTTGTTCACTTCTACTGATTCGGGATCGATCCGGTAGGCAGTGAGTAAATGTTCCAGGGCTTTGTCGTACTGCCCCCCCTCGTCGTACAGCCTACCCAGCTCGATGCGAGGTTTAATGTAATTCTTATCCAATTGAACGGCTCGGAGGTGGGAGGCGATCGCCGCCTCCTTGCTTCCCAGGGCCTCGCTGATCTGCCCCATGGTGAAGGCATACTCTGCCGATTGAGGGTTGAGTTTTACCGCCTTGGTGATATAGGGAAGACCTTCCTGCGGTTTTTTCAGCTCGAGCTTTATAACAGCCATGTTGTAGTTGTTCACATCGCTTTCCGGTTCCAACTCCACCGCTTTTTGGAACCAGGACTCCGCTTCGCTCAGTTTCCCCATTCTGTACAAGGCGGTAGCTAGCCCCCTTGCGTTTCGCGGCTCCTGGGGTTCGTACTTCAACGCCTGGGCATAGGCAGCGGAGGCACCGGCAAAATCGTTCTTTGCCCTGAGGATTTCCCCCATCTCGAAATAGGCTCTTCCGTAATCCGGTTTAACCTTGGTGGCCTTCAAGAAGGCTTCGTAGGCGCGATCCTGTTCTTTCAAGCGAAGGAGGGTGGCCCCCAGGTTGAAGTAGGCAACCGCATGGTTAGGATCGAAGCGCACACAGGTTTCAAAACTCTGCCGGGCTTCGCGGAACAAACCAGCCCGAAACTGAGCCTTCCCCAACTCGAAGAAAATCTCCGCATTCTGAGGATTCAACCGTGCCGCATCGGTGAGGGCTTTGATGGCAGCCTCATTGTTCCGGGACGCGGCATACACTTTGCCCAAGGTGAAGTAGGGCTCCCACAGGTTCGGGTCCCGTTTGATGGCCTCGTTTGCCGCTTCCAGGGCTTTCTGTCGATTCTCCGAGCTTTCTGGATTCGCTCGAAAGTAAGCTTCCGCTGTCCGGGCGTAAGCTTTCGCCGCATAGGGGGAACGGGAATCCTCCTTCTCCATCTGGATCACCTCTTCATAGAGGTTGCGGGCCTGGAGGTAGTTGGGAATCTGAAGAGCCTCATCCCCCTGCTTCAATAGGGCCTTCAACTTTTCTTCCCGAGCCCTTTGCTCGGCATTCAGTTTGGCCAATCGGGCCTCTTCTTCCTTTCGGGCCTGCTCCTCCCGGGCTTTTCGTTCCCGCTCAGCCTGTAGCCGCTGCGCCTCCAGCATTTTCGCTACCGCATCATCCGCTGAGGAGGGCCGTGCGGTCTTTGCCAAGCGTTCCAGTGATTTTTCCAGGGCTTCCTTCTGTGCCTGCAGAGTCTCTAGCTCCCTCGCCTTCGCCTCCTCTTCTGCCTGTTTCTTTGCCGCCAGGATCCTCTCTTTCAGAGCCCTGGCCTCCTGATCGTTGGCATTCTCAATCAAAATTCGATCCAACAGGTCCAATGCTCGCTGGTACTCTCCGCTCTTACTGTAGTCCTCTGCCAAAAGAAGGGTATTCTTGCGGGCCGATTGGAATGATCCTCCCTTGGGGCCCAGCGCTAGATACCCTATCCCCAAAAGCAGGATCAACGCCACTACGCCGATCCCGATCCCCACTTTTCGATCCATCATAGAAAGATTCCCTCCCTTACTCTTCGATATCTGTTTCGATTCGTTTTTCCCGGATGTCTTCCTTTTCCGCCGAAAGGTTTCCCACCCCTTCCGTGGAGGCTTTCAGGGAACTGAGCACAGCTTCCAGCAGGGCCTTCTGTCTAGCTTCTTCCTCCTGCCTCCGCTTCTCTTCCTCCTGTCTCCGACGTTCCTCCGCGATCCGTCTCGCTTCCTCCTCCTCTTTCTTTCGTTTTTCCTCCGCGATTCTCCTGGCTTCCCGTTCTTGCAGGACCGATTGGAGAAGGGCCATCATGCGCTCGATCTGCGGACGTTGGGGAGAATCGGGGACAAGGTTCAGGTAGGATGTGTAATCTTTCAATGCATCGGACAATCGATCCAGTTTCACCTCCAAGTTTGCCCGATTGAGAAACGCATCCGCCAGGGATCCATTGGTTTCCAGAGCTTTCGTGTACATCTCGATGGCAGTTTCGTTTTCTCCCTTTGCCAGGTAGTTGTTTCCTAGATTGAAATAGAAAAGATCTTTGTACTGCAGGGCAAACTCTAACCCCCGCTTCATCACTCGAATGGCCTGATCGTAATTCCCTATCTGTTCGTACGCGATCCCCAGGTACAGGTAGATTCGTTCGTTCCGCGGCTCCTGTACCGTTGCCTGCTCCAACCGGGGAATGGCCAATCGGGGGTTATTGTTCAAGAAGTGCTTTTCCCCCTCCTGGAAAGCCGTTTGAGCATCACCAACAGGCCCATGCCCCAGGAGGTATAAGAATAAGAGTGCCACCGCCCAGGACCTGGAGGAGGGAGAAGGCAAGGTAGAGGGTCTTGTGGGAGTGGTTTGACAGAGAAATCGAAAAACTTTACTCTTACACCAACGGAGCGGACGGATCATGATGCCCTTGATGATCATAGCTATTATAATCCTCGGAGCGGGGATCGGTTTCCTTGCCTTTTTCTTGATCCGTTCCATCATCATCCCCCAAAAGATCGCCACCCTGGAAAACCTCGTCAAACAGAACAAAACAGCCGCAGCTATCAGACTTGCTCGCAAGATGATTGCCAAAGATCCCCGCAACGTGGATGCCCATTATTTCCTAGGTCTGGCATACCTGGCAGACAACAAGCCAGAACTTGCCTTGATGGAACTCAAAACGGTAAACTCCATTGGTCAGTTCACCGAGTTCTGTCGGGAAGTTCCCTTCAGAAGAAAGATAGCAGAACTTTATGCCAAATTCAACCAAGGGGAGGAAGCCCTGAAGGAGTACCTCCTTCTGGTGAAGAAGGATCCCAACCAGCCCGAGTACTATTTTCTCATAGGACAACTGTTCGAGGAAAGGGGGAAAGGGGCCAAAGCCGTAGAGTTCTACCAGAAGGCAATCGAACTGGATCCCAAGAATTGGAAAGCCTATTTCCACCTGGGGATGGTGCTGTATCGAGCAAAAAAATCCACCGAAAGCAAGGAGGCCCTGGAAGCATCCCTCAAACTGAACCCGGAAAACCATGCAGCGCACTTCTATCTAGGCAGGCTCTTGAAGGAAAACCATGACTACACACCCGCTCTTTCGGCCTTCGAAAAAGCTCAAAAGGATCCCACCCATAAGACGAAAGCATTGATCGAACGGGGAACCTGCTTCATGAGCATGAACAACTTCGAGAAGGCCGCCTCGGAACTGGAACGGGCTGTAAAAACCGCCAAGGAGGGGGAAGAGAACGAACTCCTCTATGCTCACTACTTTCTCGCCCACTGCTACGAAAAACTTCGTGAACTGGAACGGGCTATTGAACATTGGGAAGCGATCTACGTAAAAAAACCCAATTTTAAGGATGTCGCGGAGAAGCTGAGCCAGTACCAGGAGTTTCGCCAGGACGACCGGATGAAAGATTTCCTCACCGCTGGAAAAGAAGAGTTCCTTTCCCAGTGCAGAAGCATGGCCACCGGCATGGGATTGAGCGTCCAGGATGCTACGGAAATACATAGCGGATGTCAGATCCTGGGTGTGGAAGCCCAATCCAAGTGGCGAAACGCCCGTAAGATCCCCAAACTCCTATGGTTCCTCAGAACCACCGATCCGGTGGACGAGTCTTCCGTCCGAGCTTTCCACGAACAGATGAAACAGTTGAATGTCACCCGCGGAATTATCCTTACCAGTTCCTCCTTCAGCCGCCTGGCCATGGAGTTTGCCGAATCTCGACCCATTGAACTCATAGGAAAGGAAAAGCTCCTGGAGTTATTGAAAACCCTTCCCCGAGAACCGGTTCACCGGAACTGACGCGGATGAAGATTCTCTGTGTAGCGGACCATGTCGATCCACTGGTATACACTCCTACGGTAAAGGAACGGTTCAAGGACGTAGACCTGGTGCTTTCCGCGGGGGATCTCCCGATGGAATACCTGGGGTTTCTTTCGGCTACCTTGAACCGTCCCATCCTCTTCGTGTTCGGAAACCATAATCTGAAAACTCTTACTCTCTTCAATAGAAAAATGTCTCTCTATTCCTCCATCGATCAGTTCGATCCGGAGTTGCAGAACACCTTTGGGGCCACTTATACGGGATGGAAAATTACCCGCATCAAGGGGCTTCTCATTGCGGGTCTGGGTGGAAGCATGCGGTACAACGAGGGGGAGAACCAGTACACGGACTTCCAAATGTACCTGAAAGTCCTCAAACTCATCCCCGGTCTCCTCTGGAATAGAATTCGGTATGGCAGGTATCTGGATATCCTCCTCACGCATGCGGCACCCTTCGGGATTCACGACCAGCCCGATCAGTGCCACCGCGGATTCAAGGCCTTCCTATGGTTCATGCGGGTATTCAAGCCGAAGTATTTGATTCACGGGCACATTCATCTGTATGATATAAACACCCAACGAAGGGATCGGTACTATCAAACCGATGTAGTGAACGCATACGATCACTGTGTGATAGAGATAGAGGTGAAGGACGTATGAGTGGTCATTTTAAGGAGCAGGCCCAGCAAGACTTCAACCGTGCCCGGTGGAAAGAAACGATCAACCGGATCCTCTCCATCTGGCAACCAGGGCGGGCGGATCTGTTGAGTTTGGAGGAGATCAAGGAAATCCTGAAACCCAAGAGCGAAACCTACAGAGGGATGCAGACAGTGCCGATCGAGCGAATCGTGGGGAGCGAAGGGAGGTACCGAGACTTCGATAAAAAGTACCTCCCACGGTATGAGTACCTGCGGCAACGATGGATGAATATCGATCTGGCACACCTCCAGAACGTCATTCTTCCCCCGATAAAGCTCTACGAAATCGGCGGACTCTACTTCGTCCGGGACGGGAACCATCGGGTTTCCGTAGCCCGTATGCAGGGAGTGGAAGCTATCGATGCGGAGGTGATCTCCCTCAACTCGGAGATCCAGCTGGATCCTAACGTGACCCGTGACACTCTGAAAGAGAAAGTGATCCAGTGGGAACAGAAACAATTCTTCGAGAAAACAGGATACGACAAGTTCTTCCCTCCTGACGAGTTGGTCTTTACCGCAACCGGACGGTACGATGAGATCATCGAGCATATCCTGGTGCACAAGTACTTCATTAACCAGAGCTCGGACAAGGAGATTTCCTTTCAGGAGGCGATGATCTCCTGGCATGATAATGTGTTCAAACCCATCATAGACCTCGTGAAACAGGGAGGAGTGCTGTCTCGATTCCCCGGTCGAACCCCTGCGGACATGTACGTCTGGATTTCCCGCCATTGGGATGCGTTGAAGCAAAAGTACGGGCAGAATTATCCCGTATCCAAAGCGGTGGAAGATTTCAGCATAAGGTACGGTCAGGGGTGGAAAGCTCAGCTATTGGACTTTCTTTACCGGATATTCAGTTTCCTCACGGGAAAAGAGAAATTTTGAACCGTCGTACGGCCCTTTTATCCAGATCGGCCCCTCTCCATCAGGAGCCCTCGAATAGAGGAAGAACTCTTTTGCCTGTGTTCGAATGGCCGGAGAGGCCAGAATCGGCTGCAGGGAGTTTTCCCCTCCTTTCAAGGGAAAACTCCCCAAAATGGTACCCGTCGAAGAGGTCAGCACCAAGAGGGTAGATCCGGAACCCGGTCTTAGCACTAGCTTGCCATCTTTCTTTTCGATCGAAGGGAAGGTTACCCTGGATGGTTCGGCCCTGATAGAAAACTCTCGCTCTGCTCGGTAGCCCGCCATGTCCGTCACCACCACCCGGTATTCCCCGCGGGGGAAGGGTTTGCCGGGCCGAGACAGGAGCCCCGAACAAACCAGCCACTTGCTCCCTCCAAAGGGCTTCCATTCCCACTGGTCCCGTCGAATCTTCCAATAGAGTTCCTCCGAATCCTGTACCAGAGCCACTGCTTCCAGGTCTTCGATTCCATCCTCATCGGTGACATCGAGGGCGAGGGAGAGGGATTCTTGTGGAGGGGTCTCGCTAGGACTCTGCAGAAGCACTACCTTATACCGAACGTCGTGTATGCGGGGGTACCTGCCGCTACAGGAAGAAAAAGGAAGAACTGCTATTAAAAGGAGTGCGAAAGGAGAAAGAATCGATGATAAAAAACGATCAAAGAAAAAAGCCGCCCCTTTTTGATTCGGTGCGGCTTGGAAGGCTTTTTCACCCTTCATGGCTTTAGTAGGATTTCATGGCCTGAAGTTTTCTTACCTTCTTCATGAGTTTGCGTTCCAGGGATTTTTCCTTTCGGTGTTTTACGGCAGAAGGCTTTTCGTAGAATTCCCGCTTCTTCCATTCGCGGATGATTCCTTCTTTTTCCACCATTCGTTTGAACCGCTTGATGGCTTTTTCCAGCGCTTCACCCTCATCTACTTTAATAAAGGCTATGAGAATCACCTCCCCTCTTTCGAGTTTACCGCAGTTTCCCTCAGTTGAAAGAATTTGTCAAGAGGACCCGCCCGTAGAAAGGCATCGGGGTTCACTGGGATGCCTCCCACCCGAACCTCCCAGTGGAGGTGGGGACCGGTAACCAGCCCCGTGGCTCCCGTAGTCCCGATTCGTTCCCCCTCTTGCAGGCGATCTCCCTCCTTCACATCGATCCTATCCAGGTGATAGTAGAGGGAATACACGCCAGGCAGATGTTCCACCACTACGGTATTACCCGTAAGGATCCTGGGCCCCGCGAAGGCGACCTTTCCCGATGCGGCCACCCGCACGGGAGTCCCCCGTGGGGTGGCAAAATCGATCCCTGTGTGTATCGCTTGCTCCGCTCCCCCGTCGGCATACCGGTACTTCCTCCGATCCCCAAATTGGGAAGTTCGTCGGAATCCATCCACCGGCAATCGAAATGGCTTTAGATGGTACATCGATTGGGGGTTGAATAGCGAAACTCGTTCCAAGAGTTCCCTCATCTCGGCGATCTTGCGGGCATCCTCCTCGGTACGAAGTTTACTCATCTCTCTGTTCAGGGCAATTTCCTCATGCAGGAACTGTCTGCCCAATATGTTCACATGGAACACCAAGGATCGATCCCCTATTCGTATTTCCAACTGATACAAGCCGGGCGGCGCAACCGAAGGAATACCTAAAAGTCCCACCCAAAGGGTAGAAGTATCCTCGAGGGTAGCCCCGCTCAAGCCCTCTCCTCCTTCGCCGGGCCCTCCCTCATTGGGCACCCGGAACGCTTTCCCTTTCGCAAGAAGAGTATTCCTATCTTCCTCCCTCCAGAGGAAAACCTCCACATCCCTTACCGAAGGATCCGTATACAGGCGGAAGGGTAGAGGATCTCCCGGAAACACTTCCTGGAGGGTTTGTACGAGCTCTCCTCCCTCGAGGGGGGAACGGAAAAGAAAAAGGACGAATAGAAAGCAGAGGATCTTTCGTTTCTCCATGGATCAAGGTTCCTTCTCGATGTCGAGAATGACCAGCTGGAGGGTCTCCTGATTCTGAAAGGTGTTCTTCTGTACCTCATAGATGATGGAAACGGTATCGTTCACGGAAAAATCCCTTCCCACCCGCTCGGCAGAGTTCCAGAACACCGCGGGAAACGCGTAGGCGCCGGTACGAATAAGAAGCCGGGTATGGGACTGTTCCTTTCGGCCGATGAAATCGATACTCTGAATCTGCGCACCCGGGGTCCTGAATACGAGAGGAGGATTCTCCTCCCCAAAGGGGGAAAAAAAGTCCAGGGCAGACTCGAGATCCTTCGGATTCATGTAGGAAGGGGGAATCTCGGCGTCGATTTTTAGGACGCTTTCCTCCTCCCCATTGAGGGACACCTCGGGAAGGATCCCCTTGAGGCGTTCCATCAGTCTCGGCAGGTCTTCCAGTTTCAGATTGAAGCCTGCGGCAAACTCATGCCCGCCCGCATCCTGGAATAGATCACCGCACCGCTCGAGAAAATGCTTCACCCCATAGCCCCGGTTACTCCGTAACGAACCTACAACCTTGTCCTCCAGAATCGCGCAGGCAATAGCGGGGACCTTGAAGAAGTTCGAAAGCCGGGCAGCGAGGATCCCCGTGATTCCCCGATGGATCCGGGAATCGGAAACCAGGACAAACTTGTTACCATACTCCTCGAAACTCTCCCGGGCCGCCGGCAGGACCTGCTCCCAGAGATCGTCCCCGATCTTTCTTCTCATCCTATTCAATTCCATCACCCCTGTAGCGAGGGCCTCCCGCTCCTCGGCCACCTCGCTCAAGAGCAATCGGGCCGCCGTGTCCGGTGAACCCATCCTTCCCGTGGCATTGAGGGCCGGTCCGAGCTGCCAGGCAATATCCCTGCTGGACAGGGGTTTTCCCATCAGGTTCTGCTGGCGGAGCAATTCCCGTATCCCCTCCCGAGCCCCCTCGTTTAGCAGTTTCAACCCGGCCTTCACGATGAGGCGGTTTTCGTTCCGAAGGGGCATCATATCGGTGAGGGTACCGATGGCCACCAAATCCAGGATACCCCGATACTCTGTCGAGAGGGAGGGGAACTTTTTCAACACCCAGGAAGAAAACAGGTTAATCAGCACATCCAGCTCAGTAAAGGGTTCCTGCCGGTACCTGCCTCCCCGGGACAGTTCCCGTAACCGCAGTAGGCTCTTGCCCTGCACACCGGGAAATAGGGGTGACAACTGGGGGGCTAGGTCATCCAGGTAGATCTCCGCATCCCCCCCAAAGATCTTCCGCAGCATCCGTTCCTGCGATTTCGCATCGTACACGAGGATCCGCTTCCCGAAGAACTTCAAAAGCCTCGTTTGATCAATCTGCACCATCCCTGGAACCAGCACTTCGGTGATCCGATCCTCCACCAGTAGGTTCTTGATGATGGCCGCTTCCAGTACGAAGGAATCGTTTCCAGGCCGCAGATTGAGGAGGGTAAAGGCTTCCTTGTACAATTCGGTTTCCCCGAACGCCAATGCCCAGATCACTTTCGCCGCCACCCCGCATCCTGCCAGGTCCCGGAAGGGGTATCCCGCATCCTCCATCTTGGGGTTCACGATGGCCAACGCGGGGGGAAGGGTTTCCTGGGGTGTGTGATGGTCGAGGATAATGGTATCCACCCCCAACTGGGATGCGTGCTCCACTTCCCTATAGTTGGAGATCCCGCAGTCTACCGTGATGATGAGACTTCCCCCTTCCTGAGCAAACTCCTCCACCACCTCTTTCGTCAACCCGTAGGGGTCATCCCCCATGGGGAGTTTCCAGGAAACGGAGATCCCCATCCGGCTCAACGCCTTCACCAGGAGGGCGGTGGCAGTAATGCCATCCACATCCCGGTCCCCGAACACGAGGACTTTCTCCTGTTCTTCCCTGGCTGCCAGGATCCGATCGACCACGTCCTCCATCTCCACGAACAGGAAAGGATTATGGAGGTAGCGGATGTCCTCTTCGCAGAAGAACAACAGTTCCTCCGGTTCCACAATCCCCCGTCGCACCAGGATGGAGGCAACTAGAAGATTCAGTCCAAACCGTTCTGCCAGTTCCTTTGCCTTCTCCACAGCTAACGGCGTTTTTTCCCACTTCATAGGGCTACGATCTCCTTCAGAATGAGGGATCTGGGAAGCAGAGGCCTGCCTTCCTGTCCAGGAGGCCCGATATGCACCGCCTCCCTCAGGATAGAAAGAGCCTCCTCGGCAGCCTTCTCCGACTCCGCGTACAGTTCCAGGACCGATTCTCCCTGGCCCACCGGTTCTCCCCTCTTCTTAAAAAAGTGAATCCCCACATAGGGGTACACCGAATCGGTCGTTTTGTTCCTGCCCGCTCCCAGTACCACGGAGGCAAGGCCCGTTTTGTACCCTTCGATTCGCTGGATTATTCCATCCCGTGAGGCCGGGAGTGTCCTTCGGATAGGGGCTCGCAGGGTACCGATTCCTCTCTCGAAGGCCTTCGGATCTCCTCCCTGGGCTTCGATATTCGAAAGGAATCTTTTATAGGGTTCTCCTCCCGCAAGCATCTTTCTGCAACGATCCACTCCCTCCTCGGGAGTCTTCGCCTTTTCTCCAGCCACTAACATCCAGGCGGAGAGTCTCAGGGTAACCTCCATCAAATCTTCCCTTCCTTCCGTATCACCCCGCAGGCAGAGGGCCGACTCTTCCGCTTCGAGAAAATTGCCCACCATCCTCCCCAGGGGTTCGTTCATGTCGGTTATCACAGCCACGATGTTCCGTCCGAGTTTCCTCCCCGTCCGAGCGAGGGATTCTGCCAATTCCTCCGCTTCGGATAGACTCTTCATGAAGGCCCCGTCCCCGCATTTCACATCGAACACAAGGCTTTCCGCCCCCTCGGCAAACTTCTTCGAAAGGATACTGGCGGTGATGAGGGGGATGGATTCCACCGTGGCTGTTGCATCTCGGAGAGCGTACAGAACCCGATCGGCAGGCACGATCCGCTCGCTCTGTCCTGTCATGGCATAGCCCGTTTGCAGGAGGATCCGGCGAAACTCCTCTGGGTCACGGGCAATCCGATACCCGGGAATAGCCTCCAGTTTGTCTAGGGTTCCCCCCGTATGTCCCAACGACCTGCCGCTCATCATGGGTACCTTGATTCCGAAACAGGCCACTAACGGAGCGAGAATCAGCGACACTTTGTCCCCTACCCCGCCGGTAGAATGTTTATCCACGAAGGGACCGGGGATACCCGATAGATCGAGCCGGTCCCCGCTTTCGATCATCTTTAGGGTCAGTTCCCCCGTTTCTCTATCAGTCATTCCCCGAAAGTATACGGCCATGAGCCAGGCAGCTACCTGGTATTCCGGAATCGACCCATCCAAACACCCCTGGATGAGAAACTGGAGCTCCTCCGCATCCAGTTCCCCCCCGTCCCGTTTTTTCCGAACGATATCTACCCCTCGCATGCACTATAGCATACCATACTCTTTCTTTTTAGCGAAGTTTCCAACTCCCTAAGTCCTTATAGGGTGATATTAAAATTATGTTAAAAACATCCAATATGCTTGCAAAATACAAAACAAGGGTTTAGAATAAGGATACATGTTCCAAATGCCGAATCCTGGCGCCCGTAAGTCAGTGTTACCTGGGCATATCCGAAGGATACTGGGAAGGATATCCTACCCAGCTTCCCTCTTCGCTATCCTACTGTTCGCTGTCCTTTCCAATTTCACCGACAGAGTGGGCGCTCAGGAGAAGCCTACCTTCACGCCCCCAGCGGAAATCACGGTGGGAATCGACGACAACTACCCTCCCTTTTCCTTTCGAAACCCCGAAGGGCGCCTCCAGGGTTTACTGGTGGACCTCTGGAGTCACTGGTCCCAGGTAACGGGAACCCGGGCTACCCTCATCGGCATGGATTGGGGGGAAGTACTCCGTCACATGCGGGAAGGTAGATTCGATGTGATCGACACAGCCTTTCGCACCAAGGAACGGGAAGGCTACCTCGATTTCTCAACCCCCTACCAGAGCATCGAAGTACCCATCTTCTTTCACCGGGATATTTCGGGGATCGCCTCGGCAAAGGACCTGCAGGGATTCGTGGTTGGGGTGAAGAGGGGGGACGCGGTGATCGGTGTCCTTCAGGAACAGGGAGTGTTCACCCTGCAGGAGTTTCTCAACTATGAATCCATCGCCATGGCCGCCAAACTGGGGACGATCCGGGTGTTTTCCATCGACAAGCCTCCGGCCCTCTATTTCCTTAACAAGTACAACATCCTGGATCAGTTCCGTAGCACCCTTCCCCTCTACACCGGAGCCTTCCACAGGGCGGTCCGCAAGGGAAACACCGATCTTCTTCGCCACATAGAAGAGGGCTTTCGGAAGATTCCTCCTTCGGTATACCGAAACCTGGAAGAGAAGTGGTATGGCCGGGCTCTAGGGCCATCGATCGATTTCGAGTTAATGGGAAAGATCCTTGCCGGGGCTTTCCTGTTGATCCTTTTCATGCTCCTCTGGATCTTCACCCTTCGTAGATCGGTCAAACGCCGAACCCGGGAATTGTTGCAAGAAAAAGAGTACATTTCCGCTCTCTTCAATTCCATCGGGGAAGGGATCCTTCTTTTCGACGTGGACGGTACGGTGTTGAACTGTAACCGGAGTTTCGAACGCCTCATCGCCTTTCCCCTGGCCAAATTCCTTCCCCTGCCCTTGAAGATTTTTTGCGGAGAAACCTTACTCTACTCGGAGGAACAGGCAAAGGAACTGATCCGTCGAACCCTCGAAGAGGGGCCCCAACAGGTTGACTGGCAGGCCCGGCATCGGAGAGGGCATCTGATTCCTGTGGAAGTTACCCTTCGGGCCATCACCTTTGGGGGAGAACGAAGAGTGATTGCCAGTGTGCGGAACATCTCGGAACGGTTGAGATACATCGAAGCCCTCACCGCTTCTCTCCAGGAAAAGGAATCCTTGATGCGGGAACTGGTGCACCGGACAAAGAACAACCTGCAACTGGTCAGTTCTCTTCTTTCCCTCTACCTGGGGGATTCCGAAGATGCAAAAATCCGTACGGTTGTTACGGAACTGCAGAACCGGATTGTTTCCATCGCCACTGTGCATCAGATGCTCTGCTCCACATCCGAGCACATAGGATCGGTCAATCTGAAACCCTACCTGGAACGGATCCTGGAACTGGCCAGGGAAGGCTTCCATCTCGAGACGCGGCAGATCTCTCTCACTACCCAGGTAGAATCGGCTGAAGTGCCCCCTCAAACGGCCGTGGTGATCGGTTTGGTGGTGAACGAACTTGTCATCAATGCGGTAAAACACGCCTTTTCCCCTGCGGAAGGGGGCTCCATCCGGGTGAGCCTCAGGATCGTTTCGCCCGCTAGAGCCTTGCTCGAGGTCACCGATTCGGGAAAAGGATTCCCTCCTGAGTTCGATCCGAGGAAATCGGAAACCATCGGCCTCCTTACCCTGTACAACTTCATCGAACAGCAGTTGAAGGGCTCTTTGGAGTTCTTTCCCGCCCAACCCCAGGGACTCACCGCCTCGATCCGGTTTCCCCTCCCCACCGCAACCGATTCCGCCACCGAACCTTCTAACCAACCCTGAGGTATTGAGGCAGGTATTGACACTGCCCCTCGCCTAACGCTCTTGACATAGATTCCCCTGTCCTGTAGAGTATGGTTAGATTTTCAGGGCGGGGTGAGCCATGTGAATCATAGGCAAGTCCCCACCGGCGGTGAAAGCCCGCGACTCTTCCCTTTGGAAGACTGAACCGGTGGAACTCCGGTGCCGACGGTATAGTCCGGATGGAAGAAAATCGGTCCGTAGGTCGGTTTCGCCCTGAAGACTTCGGTCTTCAGGGCTTTTTTATTGTACCTGCCTACCTTCTTCGATGGACCTTCCAGCCGGACCCCCTGGCGAGGGAGCGAGGTATGGAAGGAAAAGATCACACCAGTCCCATTCGATTCTTACGGCGAGCCCTGGAGCTGGCCTGGAAGGGGAGGGGGAAAGTATCTCCCAACCCGATGGTGGGAGCTGTCCTGGTGAAGGATGGGAAAATCATTGGGGAAGGGTTCCATCGAACGTATGGGGGAAAGCATGCGGAAGCCTGGGCAATCGAAGATGCCAAAAGAAAAGGCTTTTCCGTCGAGAGAGCGGATCTCTACTGTACCCTGGAACCCTGCTGTTTTACAGGGCCTGAAAAACACCAGCCTCCCTGCACCGACCTTCTCATCCGCAACAGGATCAAGCGTGTGTTCCTCTGTACCCTGGATCCCCACCCCCGTGTGCGGGGAAAGGGAGTCCGTATCCTACAGGAGGCGGGGATCGAGGTACAGGTGGGGATCCTTGCCTCCCAGGCCCTTTCCCTAAACGAAGGCTTTTTCACCTACCAGATCCTCGGTAGGCCTTTCGTGCACCTCAAGATCGCCCAGAGTATCGATGGTCGAATTGCCGCCCTGGAAGGGGACTCCCGTTGGATCACCGATGAACGGGCCCGAAAGATGGTGCATCGGTTACGGGCTACCTACGACGCGGTCCTGGTGGGTAAGAATACCGCGCGGGTGGACGATCCGGAACTCACCGTACGTCTTGTACAGGGGAGAAACCCCTATCGGATCGTACTGGATACTCACCTGGAACTCCCCCTTTCCTCGAGGATCTTTCACCTCCCGGATCCCCAGCGTACCATTGTGGTTACCGAGACACCGACTGCGCTACCGGAGGTTTTTCATTCTGAGTTACGGGGATCTGAGGCCTTGCACTCTGAAGCTCTCAATTCTGCAGTCCTCAATTCTGAAGTCCGTGCTGTCCAAAGCGCACGAGCATCCTTCGAGAAAAAGCGTCGGTCCCTGGAAGCATTGGGTGTGCGGGTTCTGGAAGTCGCCCAAAAAAGGCAGCCTACAGGGCTACTGGACCTTTCGGCCGTGCTTTCTCGTCTGGGGGAACTCGGGATCCGATCGATCCTGGTAGAGGGAGGAGCTAAAGTATTCACATCCTTCCTGCGGGAAGGGCTATTCGATCGGATTACCTTCTTCATCGCCCCCATGGTGATAGGAAAGGGTATCGAAGGGATCGGGGATCTGGGAATCCGTAAGATCGCGGAGCACCTGCGCTTCGAAGGGGTACGATTCCGAAGACTAGGGAACCAGCTTGTGCTTGATGGGTATCGAGTGGGCTTTTTCGAGGATCTTTACAAGGCCACCATGCCCGTACCTCATGAGCTCTCCGCTACCCAGGAACGATACTTCCGTGCAGCGGATTATTCAAACCGCTCTGGTTCCGCCCCCAATAGGGAGTCCTTCTTTTCGCCCCTAATAACCAGCAGAGCATCTTGCTTCTCTAAGATCGAGGGGGCGGATCTTTCGAGCCTCGGATCGAGGAGGTAGAAACATGTTCACCGGAATAGTGGAAGAAGTCGGAACTGTTCGCTCCATCCAACAATTAGGAAGCGGATGGGCACAGTTGGAAGTGGAGGCAAAGATCGTGCTGGAAGGGAGCAAGGTGGGGGATTCCATCGCCATCGATGGGGTCTGTCAGACCATCAAACGCTTGGGTCCCCGTTCGTTCTTCGTGGACACCCTGGCAGAAAGTCTGAAAAAAACCACCCTGGGCTCCCTTGGTAGCGGTTCGCGGGTGAACCTTGAACGGGCCTTACGGTTCGATGGAAGGCTGGACGGCCACTTTGTGCAGGGCCATGTGAGCGGAGTTGCTCGTATTCAGTCGATCAAAAGGGAAAAGGACAACGTGTACATCACCCTCTCTCTTCCCCCTTCCCTACTACGCTACTGCGTTCCCGAAGGTTCCATCGCTCTGGATGGAATCAGCCTCACCATCGCCTCCATCCAGGAGCCTGCCATCACCGTGAACCTCATTCCCGTCACCCTGGAACGGACTACCTGGAAATACAAGCGGGAGGGAGACCTGGTGAACGTGGAAACCGACATCATCGGCCGATACGTGGAAAAATTGTTGCGAGGCAATAGGCATGGGAGAGAGGAAAAACAGGTCCCTCACGCCCCGAAAGGTTTGAGCTGGGACTCCTTCCGCGGGTGGGAAGGCTTCCCCGGCTCCGGAACTATGGAAAACAATACTGTGGAATAATGGTCTCAAATTTGGGAGGTGCCTATGCAGAAAGACAAGTATCAAGACATGAAACATCAGGTACTGATCGACGTCGAGGAGGCGGTGGAAGAGTTACGGGCCGGTAGCATCCTTATCGTGACGGATAACGAAGATAGGGAGAACGAGGGAGATTTCATCATGGCCGCGGAAAAAGTGACTCCCCAGGCGGTGAACTTCATCATCACGGTAGGGAGAGGCCTTCTCTGCCAGGCCATCACTCTCCAGCGGGCATGGGAACTGAACCTGCCCTTCATGGTGAATGACAACACCTCGGTCCACTCCACTGCCTTCACCGTCAGTGTGGATGCGAAAGAGGGAACCACTACAGGGATCTCCGCATTCGATCGGGCTCGTACCATACACACCTTGATCGATCCAGCCTCAAGGCCGGAGGATCTTCTGCGGCCAGGACACGTCTTCCCCCTCATCGCCCGAGAGGGTGGGCTTTTGACTCGGAAGGGGCATACGGAGGCAACGGTGGACCTCTGTCGCCTGGCCGGTCTTTATCCCTCGGGGATCCTCTGCGAAATTCTCGACGAGGACGGCCACATGGCCCGGCTTCCCAAACTGGTACAGATTGCCGAACAGTATCAGCTGAAAATCATAACGGTAGAACGGATCGTCGATTGGATCACTAACCGTCAATTCAAGAGAGGTGCAGTATGCGTGAAATAATCGGAAACCTATCGGCTTCCGGCAAAGAGTTCGCCATCGT
>Ga0308395_1001092_pt1 | contig 18539 bp, 16 predicted proteins | sample Hotspr20SampleP4_FD_202097 | JGI IMG/M metagenome (GOLD analysis project Ga0308395, IMG submission 202097) | Hot spring phototrophic mat microbial communities from Mushroom Spring, Yellowstone National Park, Wyoming, United States - 20050930_P4 ...
TTATTCCTCTTCTTTCTCTTTGCGTTCTTTCTCTGCCTGGGCGATGATCTCGGCCTGCAAATGTGCTGGCACCTGCTCGTAACGGGAGAACTTCATGGTGAAAATACCGCGTCCCTGGGTCATGGAGCGCAGATCAGTGGCATAGCGTTGAATTTCCGCCAACGGCACTTCGGCACGGATGATGGCATTGCCGCGCTCCTGATCGGTGCCCTGGACGCGACCGCGCCGCGTTGACAGGTCGCCCATCACATCGCCCATGAACTCCTCGGGCACGATGATGGTGACCTCCATGATCGGTTCCAACAGTACCGGGCCGGATTGCTTGAATGCTTCCTTGAACGCTTCACGGCCGGCGATTTGGAAGGCGATGTCCTTGGAGTCTACTGGGTGCTCCTTGCCATCGTAAACGATGGCCTTCACGTCCACAACCGGATAGCCAGCCAGCGGCCCGGACTCCAACACGGACTTGATGCCCTTCTGGATCGAGGGTTGGAAGGACGAGGAGATAGCGCCGCCAAACACTTCCCAACCGAACTCGAAGCCCGAATCGCGCTCGCCCGGTTCCAGCCGCATATGGACCTCAGCGAACTGACCGGCGCCACCGGTCTGCTTCTTATGGCGATACGCAGCGCTGCCCACCTTGGTGACCGTCTCGCGATAGGGCACCTTGGGCAGAGAAGCAACGACACCCAGGCCGAATTTCTGCTCCAACTTGCGAATGCCGGCTTCCACGTGGGCATCTCCCATGCCTTCCAGGAGCAATTGGCGCGTGCCCGGCTCGTTGCGCCAGCGCAGCGTCGGATCCTCCTCCACCAAGCGGGTGAGACTGGGCACCATCTTGGCCGAATCGGCTTTGGTCTTGGGGGCCAGGGCCACGGCGAAGACTGGCTCGGGGAACTTGAAGGGCGGGAAGCGCACCTGATACGCGGCTTCGCACAACGCATCGCCGGTGACCGTGTCCCCCAGTTTCGCCACCACGCCGATGTCGCCAGCCGGCAGCTCTTCCAACGGCACCTGCTCCTTGCCGCGCATCGTCATGATCTGCCCGATGCGTTCCTGGCTGCCGGTCCGGCTGTTGACCACGTATGAGTTGGACTTCAGCGTGCCTGAGTACATGCGCAGCATGGTGAGCTTGCCCACATAGGGATCCGCCGTGGTTTTGAACACGAAGGCGACCACCGGCCCATTCAGATCACAGGCAATGGTTTCCTCTTCGCCAGTGGCAACGTTGGTGGCTTTCACGTGCGCGATGGGTTGGGGCATATCGCGCACGATGGCATGGAGCAACGCCTTGGTGCCGATGTTGCGCAACGCGGCTCCACACAGCACCGGGATGATCCTGCCTTGGGCGATGCCGGTGCGCAACCCCTGCACAATCTCTGCATCACTCAGCTCGCCAGTGTCCAGATATTTCTCGATAAGGGCATCGTCGCTTTCGGCAGCTGCCTCGATAAGCGCCGTGCGCGCCTCCTCGACGGCGCTGGCAAGCTCCGCCGGCACCTCCGTCGGCGGTTTGTCCCCGATCCAAGCAGTGCGCTCGACGAGGTCAATCACCCCCTCAAAGGCGGTTTGCTCGCCGATAGGCAGCTGCAACGGCACGAAGTTGCCCTTCAACTTGGCGCGGAGATGTTCCAACGTGCGCTGCCAGCTGGCGTTTTCGCGGTCCATCTTGTTGATAAACACCAGTCGTGGCAGCTGATGCTCGTCGGCATGTTGCCACACCAGCTCGGTGCCCACTTCGACGCCGGACACGGCATCCACCACCACAATCCCCGAATCGGCCACGCGCAGCCCGCAGATCACCTCTCCGACAAAGTCCAGATAGCCGGGTGTGTCCAGCACGTTGATCTTGTGCTTTTCCCATTCACATGGAAGCAAGGTGAGGTTCAACGAGATGCGTCGCCTGATTTCCTCTTCGTCGGAATCGGAGACGGTGGTGCCATCTTCCACTTTGCCCATCCGGTTGATCGCGCCGGCGCTGAAGAGGATTGCCTCTGAGAGGGAAGTTTTGCCTGAGCTTCCATGGCCCAATAGAATCACATTGCGCAGTTGCTCAATTGTATAAGTCGCCGTCATCAATGCCTCCTTAAAATAAAAAGCAAGAAGATCCCCCTTGCTGCAGGTCGGGCTTGCCGTTGTTTTTGGGTTGCAAAGAGCAATCAGTAAGTTTAACTCACAATTGGCTCAATGTCAAAAACTGAGCCCGGACCCCGTTGAAGATGCTGCTTGTGGCCTAAAGGGAGGCAGAGGGGTGCGGAGGAGGTCGGCGATGGCCAGATGATGCGGAGAGAGGCTGCCCACCCTGGCTGAGCAAGCGTTGGGAGCCCAACATCAGGACACAATATCACTTTAAACTTGACGTTTCCAACACCCTCGGAGTTGCGAAGCTTGGGAAAGCCTATTATAATGACATTGGATAGAAAAGTGTCTTAGCATTGTTCACGCAGTCCGTGTCGTGGTCAGGCCGTAGCGTCACCCTGACGGACGAGAGGACAGCGCTGCGCGCCGGGGAAGGTAAGACCCTGAGAGTCTTCGGTTTTGGTATAACGTGCGTGGAACGGTGACGCCCCTGTAGCTCAGTGGATAGAGCAGCGGCCTCCGGAGCCGTGCGCGGGCGTTCGAGTCGCCCCAGGGGCATTGAAAGTGCACTATGATGTGCCTCTCTGCTACCCCTATGACAGTGCCGTCCGCTGACAAGCTTGTAACACGCTAGCCACCAGAATATTTCACAATACATTTTCAGTGTTCAGGAGGAACCATGACTACCCCAATTGCTGATCTGTTGGGTGCGGAGGCGGAAAGCCTCTTGACCTATAAGGCAAAAGTGCCCAAGGAGATGCTCCACTTGCCCGGCCCTGACTTCGTCGACAGGGTGATGGCACAGACCGACCGTCCCACTGCCGTGCTGCGCAATATGCAGCTGATCTTCAACACAGGTCGTCTGGCCGGCACCGGTTATCTCTCCATCCTGCCCGTCGACCAGGGGATCGAGCATTCCGGCGGGGCATCCTTCGCCGCCAATCCGATCTACTTCGATCCCGAAAACATCGTGAAGCTGGCGATCGAAGGGCAATGCAACGCGGTTGCTTCTACGCTGGGCGTGTTGGGTGCAGTGTCGCGCAAGTATGCCCATAAGATCCCCTTCATCGTCAAAATTAACCACAATGAGCTGCTCACCTATCCCAATATCTATGACCAAACGCTCTTCGCCAGTGTGCAGCAGGCGTTCGATATGGGTGCCGTTGCGGTGGGTGCGACGGTCTACTACGGTGCCCCCGAATCGCGCCGCCAGATTCAGGAGATCAGCGAAGCGTTCGCCTATGCACACGAGCTGGGCATGGTGACCGTATTGTGGGCTTATCTGCGCAATCCTGGCTTCAAGGTGGAAGGAGTCAATTACGAGACGGCCGCCGACTTGACCGGACAGGCGAACCACTTGGCGGTCACCATCGAGGCGGACATCGTCAAGCAGAAGCAGCCCGAGAACAACGGCGGGTACAACGCGATCAAGTTCGGCAAGACCGACCCCCGCGTGTACACCGAGCTGACCGGCGATCACCCGATCGACTGGACGCGCTATCAGGTCATGAATTGCTATATGGGACGCATCGGGTTGATCAATTCGGGCGGCGCCTCAGGCAAGGACGACCTGGCTCAGGCAGTGCGCACGGCGGTGATCAACAAACGCGCTGGCGGCATGGGGCTCATCTCCGGACGGAAAGCCTTCCAGAAGCCGATGGAAGAGGGTGTCAAACTGTTGCATGCCATTCAGGATGTCTACCTCTCCAAAGAAGTGACCATCGCCTGACATCCTGCTTCTAAATTCCGACCGTCCCAGGATGGCAGCGTGTCATCCTGGGACGGTCATTTCAAGAGCATGGGGCGGAGGTCGGGGTTTCGTTCGCCCCAGACGCTTTGGTCTCCGTCTCCAAGAGCTGCTCCATCCACACCACTTGCTGTTGTAGCTGGCGTTGCCGCCAGAAGATCGTGGCAACAAATGCGAACGTGATGAGCCAGATCACCACATACGCTGCAATCAGGTAAACCATCGCTACACCCTCTGCTTGGAACTATAACTCAGCGGAACATGAGATGCTGTCGCAGGCGCTCTACACGTTGGGAGAGGAACTCGGTGCGCAGGCGCACCAGCATCAACGTCACGTACAATAACGTGAAGGCACCCAGACAGAAGAAGAACACCAGCTGAATGGTGGGACCCAGGGCAAATCCCCCAACGCCTTGCCCTCCCTCAGATCCGATGACAACGGGATGGATGGTGCGCCACCAGCGGATAGCCAGGAATATGATGGGCACGTCCAGAAACGCCAAGATGCTGAACACGGCGGCGAAGCGTGCGCGGCGTTGGGGATTCTCGATGGCGCTGCGCAACATCAGGTACCCCACATACATAAGCCAGCCGATTGCGGCGGTGGTCAGACGGGGTTCCCACGTCCACCAGGTGTTCCACGTCGGCTTAGCCCATATCGAGCCGCTGACCAGCCCAATCGTGTTAAACGTGAGACCGACCTCTATGGAGGAAACCCCTATAGCATCCCATCGCTCTTGCCGCGAGATGAGATACAGCGCTCCAGCCACAGCAGCTACCAGATAGGCCAGGAATCCCACCCACCAGTTGGGCACGTGAAAGTAAAAGATGCGTTGTGCGAATCGTTCCGTCGGCGTTGCCAGATTGACAGCGTCGGGGGCGATGCCCAGGGCCAGCACAATCGCGCTGACCATCAGCAGTCCTGTGACGATGAGCAAGCCCATCATAAGATCCATGGGGTGTTTCATACATATCCTCTCCTGGGGTTATTCCTCTACCACGTAGTCGAAAAAAAGAAAGGATAGCACCGCAAAAACGATGTCAAAGACGACGAGCAAGCTGAACCATTGTTGGGCTTCCGCGAATGGCAGGTTGTCGATCGCGGCTGCGCTCAGCTTTACGGCGGATAAAATCACCGGCACGATCAGTGGGAAGAGCAATACGGGCAACAGAATCTCGCGCGCACGGGTGTGCACGGCCATCGCTGAAAACAGGGTGCCCACACCGCTCAAGCCAATAGTGCCCAATACGGCGATCGTGGCCAACTGGGGCATCACCGCGGCGGAAAGGTTGAAAAGTATGACAAAGACGGGCAAGATGATCAGAGCGATCACGGCGATGAAAAGTGCATTGCCCAACATCTTGCCCAAGAAGATCACCCCGCGGTCGACCGGGGCCAACAGCAACCCTTCGAGTGAACCGCGATCCTTCTCACGGATAAAAGAGCGCGAGAGGCCCAACATTCCGGAAAAAGTGATCGCTACCCACAATACCCCTGGCGCCAATGTCCTCTGATTCTCCGCGCGCAGCTCAAAGGCAAAGTTGAAGATGAGGATCACCAATAGCGCAAAGACGAACATAGCGCCGAGCATCTCGCGCGTGCGCAGCTCCGCTGCCAGGTCTTTTGCCACGATGGCCAATATTTTACGCAGAGGATGCATAATGATCGTACTGCGCTCGTAATGTGGCCAGATCGGTTTCGGATCGGTTCACCTGGAAAACAATGCGTCCGTTCACCAGGATCACGGCTCGTTCCCCCCACGCGGCGGCGTATTCCAGGTTATGCGTGGTCATCAGCACCGTGCGTTGGCCCAGATCCGTTTGACGCAACAGCGCACCGAGTGTCATAGCCGCATGGTGGTCTAAACCGGTATCCGGTTCGTCGAGCAATAAAATGGGGGGATTGTGCAACAGGGCACGGGCAATGGCCAGGCGTTGCTGCATGCCGCGTGAATAGGTGCTCACGGGATCACGCTGGCGTCCCCAAAGCCCCATCTGGCGTAGCAGCTCCTCGACGCGCATTTTCGGTCGTGCCACGTCGTACAGTTGGGCATAGAAAAGCAGATTCTGTTCCCCGCTCAGATCGTCGTAGAGCAGCGTGCGGTGGGATACCAACCCGATCATGTGGCGTGCCCTCATCGGATCACGGGTGAGATCGCAACCCCCCACGAGCACCTGGCCTGCGCTCGGCCGACTCAGAGTAGCCAGAATGCGCATCAGGGTGGTCTTGCCGGCGCCGTTGGGGCCAACCAGGGTTACAAATTCCCCGGCACTTATGTGCAGAGTGATCCCTCTGAGCACTAAACGGCTGCCGAACGCTTTGACGAGTCCCCTTGTCTCGATCATTGCATATCGTGACGACGTTGCCACAAACGAGCGAGCTCCGCTTTGCGGTGCGCACGGACGCGGTGGTAAATGAATTCGCTCAACCGACCAGCCTGATAGGCTTCATCCAGGCATGCCAGGGTGAACAAGAGGCGGTTGCGTTCCATCTCGATTTCTTCTTCAGTCCTTGCCTGTGATGGGGGCGTTCGGAGATCAATACGGCGGACGCGCCACATCGGATAGGTTGTGCTCAAAACGATCATGAGGCCACCAAGTGCTAACATCACCCATAGCACTGTGGAATGTTCGATGCGCTGTAGAATCTCGGCGCTCGATTCGACGTCGTGAGAAGGTGTCTCTGTCGCGGCATCGGGAAGTCGAATTTGGTCTAGATGGTCTAGGGTAATGCCCAACAGCTGCCCTGCTTTCAGATTTTCCCCGATAAACTGCAGAAAATTTTGTCCCTGGGCGGTCCGTTCGCCTGCGAATCGGAGCAGGTCGCTGCGCATCTCCGCTCCTACATCCATCAACAATCCATTTACCGCAGCAGTGTCGTAATACAGGCGGCGATCAAGGACGATGGAAGAGGTGCTGTAAGGCACCAGGTAGACAAACGCAACATCAAAGGTTTCCTCACCTGGCAAGAGAGGTGTGGTCGCTACCAGCTCATCCGGTTTGACGATGAAGTCAACCCCCGGCGTGCCTGATTGCAGGGTCACGTCTCGGGCGCCTGCCGGCAGGGCCATCCGTACGGTCTCGCGCACACCTTGCTCGCCCGTCGTGCCGACAAAAACATGGTCGCTCTCATTGCCGAATTGGTACAGCTCCAGGACTGAGAGGACGCCACGCTCGCGCATCAGAATGATGAAATGGAATCGCTTGATGCGGATCATCTCTGGCACATGGCTCGTCTCATACACGTTCAGCACAACAGAAGCTCGGGTGGAGCCTGGCTCGAAGGTGACAAAGTTCGAGTGGAACGTGACACCCTGATACTCTGCTTCCGCGCGGTAGAGGGAGTGGACGTCGGTGTCTAACCCTTCGAAGCGGAAATGACCTTGCGCGTCGGTCTGGGTTGTGAGAGAAGCATGTTCGACCTCAAGCCGCCAGTGCCGCAAGCGGACGGATATCCCCGCGACCGGCTGCTTGGTGGTGGTATTTTGCACGCGACCGGTCAGGACACCGCGGGGTGTCTCTGTCGCCGCTTGAGCGGAGGATAAAAGCACGCCCGACCAGGTAATCGTCACAAGCCCTATAACGACAAGTCTTGCTGCGGCGTATACTATGATCGTCACGTTGGGAATGGATATCAGGAGGTTCATCTCAGCTTGTACTCCTGGGCCCTTCTTGCTGCAGTTTCGCGCCGCAGTACATGCAAAAGCGATCTCCCAGCTGACATATCTGCCCACAGTGAGGACATGTTTGTTCTGCCGGTTTATCGGAAACGGTCGAATGCTTGATCAGCCGTGCGATTTCTGCCTCGACTGCCTCGCGAAGTGCACGTGGCAAAGGAAAGGTCGTGGTATCCTTGCCCTGGCGCAAACGGAGGACGGCCTGCTCGATTTCTTGATCATATACGACTTCGGGATTGGGTGTGAGGTGATCGAGCTGGCGCAGCACCTGAGCGGCCTCAAACGTCAGCCGACGGGACAGGGCCTGGTAATCCTCTGTGGTGAGCTTGCCCATAGCGTGGTCGAACTCCGCATCGTGCAGGGCGGTGTAGAGCGCTTCGCGCCGTGCCAATAACGCCGCACGTGTCAGAGGGGATTCCGCATCGGCCTCCCATACATCGGTCCTGTGTTCACCTATCGGGATCTCAGATGACGCACGGGCACGCACTCCTTGGAGAGGCCACAACACGAAAGCCAACACCCCACCCACTAACAAGAATGCCAAGCCAAGGAAAGGGAACATCACGGTTGAGATCTCCTCTGGTTCAGAAGGCGGTTGAGCAGCGCATCGAGCTGGGTCTGGCCGATTGGACCGATCTGCACGTGCTGCACGATGCCATCGCGGTCGATAAAAAAGGTCTCAGGCACCCCCGTGGCCCGATACGCCTGATAAATGCGCGAGCCGATGTCGGGGCCGTTAGGATATGTGATATTGAACCGCTTCAGATAAGCCAGGCCGGCTGTATCGGTGTCCAGATAATCCACCCCGATGAACCACACATCGCGTGAACGATATGTGCGCCAAGCTTGCTCCAGGACCGTCGCCTCACGTGCGCACTCCACGCACCACGATGCCCATATGTTCAACACCACAATGTGCCCGCGCAGATCGGCCAGAGAGAACTTTTGACCGGCAAATTCCCCGTTGATAGCGGTGATCTCGAATGGAGGCGCTGGCTTGCCTTGCAGTGTTGCGGACGTGCGCGGCTGTAATCCCAACGCCAGCAACCCGAGTAGTGTTCCCAACAATGCCAGCACGACGATCAACCAGATCAAGCGTTGCCCGGCGGGATGCGCTTTGGCCACTTGGGAGGGAGGCGAGGTTTCTTCCCTCACTTCTTCTGCCATAACTGCAGCTCCTGTTCCACGCGCCTGACGTACTCGTCCTCTACAATATCGCCCGGAACAGCCGGGATTTCTCGCACCACCGAGCGTTGCGTCCAACGGTGCACCAGATAGCCGAACGTGCCCAGCCCGGCCAGTATAGCCAGGATGGGCACGATCCAGACGCCCAGGAAAAAGCCGCGCGTTGGGGGCACTTGCAACACATGGTCACCATACCGTGCGGCAAAGTATTCGAGGATTTCCTGGTCGGTTTTGCCTTCGGCCAGTAGCTCGCCGATCTTGGCGCGCCACTGCGCACACGTCTCCGTGGGACAGTCGGCCACATTGATCCCAGCACACGTGGGGCAGCTCAACATCTTGGCCACCCGATTGATCTCGTCCGGCGAGGGCGTTTGGGCAAGCGCGCCTGACACATCCCAGGCAAGCGCCAGCACCAACACGAAAGATGAAAAAGCAAGACATCGCAAAGCAGTTCTCAACACTTCAGACATCGCTTATGACCTCGCTGTCACCACACGGCCCGAGGCGCTTGTGGCCACGGCGATGCGACGTTCCTCCACCGGCGTCGGCCACACGGCCATCGCAGTACCGAGAATAAACACCAATCCGCCGATCCACAGCCAATTTATCAGAGGTTCCACATACGCTTTGAAGGTGGCCGTGACGCCACCGTCCTCCCATCCTGCCAGGATGATGTAGAGATCTTCGGCGAGCGAATGATGCATTGCCGGCGTGGTCATCGCCTGTTCTTGCGCGATGAAAAAGTCTTGTCCGGGCTGGAGCAGACCGACAAACTGCCCTTCGCGCGTGATCTTCAACACGGCAGCTGTGCGGCGTACGTCCTCCGCAACAATGGAAGCGCTCAAGCCCTCATAAGTCACCGTATAAGTGCCGGTGAGAGGTGAAGTGATCGTGAACGACTCTCCTCGAGCCAGATTGCGTTGTGTTTCCACCTTGAAGAATTGGGTGCCGATGACGCCCAGGGCGATCAACACGACACCCAGGTGGACCAAATAGCCCCCATAGCGGCGGCGGTTATACCGAACCAGATTCACCAGAGCAGTCCAATAAGCCTCTCCAACGGCACGCCGACGTGTGCGGGTGCCGCGCCAGAATTCCTGTCCGATCACCACCAGGGTGAACACCAGCAAGCCGTAAAACGCGGTCACCGGAACAATGCGCAGTGAAGTGCCCGGCAGAATGGCAAATTGACGCAGAGTAGGCACAGCCAGCAATCCCAACGTCGTCGCCAACCCGGCCAGGACAGGCCATACCAGCAGGCGCGCCAACTTACCCGGCGATGCCCGTCGCCATGGCATCAAGGGAGCGATGCCCATCGTCAACACCAGCAGACCAAAGAGCGGGCCATTCACCTGATTAAAGAAAGGTGGTCCGACAATGGCCTTCTGACCGGCCAGCAGCTCTGAAATTACCGGGAAGATGGTGCCCCAAAAAGTCACAAAGAAAATTGCCAGGAACAGCACGTTATTGAGCAGAAAAACCGCCTCGCGTGACACCCAGGAGTCAAGCGCGTTTTCGCTCCGCAAGCTGTCCAACCGCGTGAAGAGGAGCAGCACGGAGGCGACAAAGGTGGCTGCTACAAAGCCGAGGAATAGTGGCCCCACACCCGATTGAGCGAAGGCGTGCACAGAGGAGACCACCCCACTGCGTGTGAGAAATGTGCCGAAGATCACCAGGCCATAGGTGACCATGATCAGCACCATATTCCACACTTTAAACATGCCTCGCCTTTCCTGGATGATCACCGAGTGTAAGAAAGCGGTGCCGGTCAGCCACGGCATCAGCGCGGCATTCTCCACCGGATCCCAGCCCCAGTAACCGCCCCAACCCAGCACGCCATACGCCCACCACATGCCCACCAACAATCCCATTGAGAGGAATAACCACGCCACCAGCGTCCAACGACGGATCACTCGAATCCACAAATCACCGGTCTGGCGCGTGCTCAGCGCTGCTACCGCAAAGGCGAATGGGATCACGAAACCCACAAAACCCAAATAGAGCAGAGGAGGGTGGATGATCATGCCCCAATGACGCAGGAGTGGGTTGAGACCGTTGCCATCAACCGGGGTAAATTTAAGCTGATAGAATGGGGTGAGCGTTTCCATCTCGGACATCAGCGCGGCACTGGCCGGCATCCCAAGCGCTTCGAGAGGTGATGCCAAAAGGGCCCAGATGCCTGAAATCAGGCTGAGGAAGAAGGCGAGCGTGAGCTGGGTCACCACAATCACCTTGGGGATCAGAAGGCGCGTGCGTTGCCAGCCACCGAGCACCGCGGCCGCAGCGAACAATGCCATCAGCCAGGACCAGAAGAGGAGCGAGCCGGCTTGTCCACCCCACAACGCGGTGAGTTTGAAGAAGGCGGGCATTGCACGGTTGGTCACCTGGGCGACGTACATCACGCGGAAATCGCCGCTGAGCAACAAGAAAAGCTCAATCAACACCGCCAGCGTCAGCAATCCTGCCACTGCCAGCACGCTGTTGCGTGCGCTGAACACCAGCTCGATGGTGCGTCGCCGCTCGCCCCACCACGCCGCCAATGCGGCAAAGACACTCAGTACAAATGCCAACAGGAGCGCAACATAACCCAGATCAGCTGCCATGAGAAGTTTCTAAACCCAGAGGATTGCGAGTCAACGTTCCACCTGATCCACCTACGACCAATCACCTATGCAGAAAGCGGAGCATCGCATAAATCCCAATCAGCGGACTGCCTCAACCTTCTCTTCGACGATCCCCTTCTCCTCCTCATACTTGGAAGGGCATTTCAGCAAGATCGTTTGTGCGGTGAAGACCTTGCCATTGAACTTGCCCTCGAGGATGGTCTCGGCATCCGGACGCAGCTGATCAGGCTTAGGGCCGTGAAAGACGACCGGGAGCGTTTGTCCGCTTTCGTCCGCGATCTGGAAGCGCAACATCAAAGCGCGAGGGTCGAACTGGATCGCTGCGTGGGTTACTTTGCCGGAGACGCGGACGTAGCGATCATATGCCACCTCTCCGCGCGCATAGAGCTCGCTGATGGTAAAAAAGTAAGCTGCTGTGCTCTGCGTCGCTGTGAAAATAAGATAAATGACCGCCAGTGCAATGACACCGCCTCCTAAAAGAAATTTGAGGCGATTACGCCCTGCCGGGCGGGACGAACAGGGCATCTCATCTATCACTTCTTCGCCCATAATGTTTTCACCCTTTTTGACATTAAAACACAAGACCTATAGCTACAAAATCCAATTCTAGCATCTCCGGATTAACATCGTATTAAACTCCTGGCATCCCTTTGCCCTCAGACAGATCAATTGGATGGCTCTACAAAAGCGCTACCGCGCCGTGGAGCACCACATGCGTGACAATAAAGCGCTTCAGGGTAGAGATGCGCGCCGCACTGATAGCAATAATTCGCCGCCACACCGCGTCCGGGTGACGCGGCGCGACGTACGTTTCTTGGGTGCTCCTTGTGGATCTGGGCGCGTATCAAATAGCCCAGCCCGGCGCCCATGAGAAACGCACCGGCCAGAGCAACACCCCATTCCGGAGGCAATCCTGTGTTCGCAGCACTTGACCCGGGTGGATTGGAGGCACTCCCCGACGCCGTGCGCATCACCTCGAACGACAACCTATCGGTAGTGCGCCGATAGGAGACGCGAAGCGACCGCGATACCCCTATAGTAAGCGTCTCGACCGGATATTGCGCGTAGAAGAGATCATCCCCACGCTTCTCTATGGAAACGGGCATCGGCTCGGAAACGAAATCTACAGCGCCGAAGGGTTGTTGCAACTCGAAGCGAAAGTTTTCTATGGTGGCGGGCGCCGTGAAGACAAAATGGATGGTGCGGGTAGATCCCTCTCGGGTCAACAAGTCATCGGCATAATATTCCGCGTGAAAACGTCGTGCGGGAGTGGTGACTATCAGACGCTTGCCTTGTGAAGTTGCTTCGAGACGAAACTCGTCCAGATTGATAAGGGTATTGGTGTTCTCATCCAGGTAGGCAACCGCGTGCATCTGCTGCACACTGGCCGGCATCTCAATGCTCACGACAGCAGGTAGAGGTGTTTCCGGTTTCAGTTCACCCTGATATATGACCAGGACCTCTGGGCGATCGTACTCCGGCCACAGCGCAACGGTCAGGCTGGCAAGTGTGTCAGGGAGCTGCGCAGCGGCCTCTGTAAAACGGGTCAGCCATCCTATGCATATGAGAAACGATATTCCCGCAGCCAGAGCTGTCCATTTGAACAATTGCATCCGCTATCGGTTTCCTGTTCCCGGTCATGTTCTTTACGTATCATAACCTAAGAACTCGCATTATCCAAATTGCCGGCGAAAAGGGGCAAAGGCAGCCGGGGAGCACGATTTCCCCCAACTTGGATAGGGACGGTTGTCCGAGTACAATTGGGTTGCGAGTGGATTCTGCTCAAGGATGAGAGCTATCCCAACATCGTCTGAAAGACTCTGTCCGGCCATATATGAAAGAGGAGTGTACACAACGACCTATGCCACAATCTGTCAAAGATCCATTGGGTGCACGCACAAAGTTCGATACCGGTCAAGGAGATGCCTGGTTGTATCGCCTGGAGGTGTTGGAGAAGCGGGGATTGGGCGCCATCTCGCGCCTGCCGTTCTCGATCAGGGTGCTGTTAGAAGCTGCTTTGCGTCAGTGCGATGGTTTTGCCATCACAGAACAAGATGTCGTCAACCTGGCACACTGGGATGCGCGTACGGCGCGTCTGATCGAGGTGCCGTTTCGCCCCGCGCGCGTTATCATGCAGGATTTCACCGGCGTGCCGGCTGTGGTGGACCTGGTGGCCATGCGTTCGGCGATGGCGCGTATGGGGGGCGACCCTCAAAAGATCAACCCCATCCTGCCGGTGGATCTGGTGGTTGACCACTCGCTCCAGGTGGATTACTTCGGCAGCCCGGATGCCATGCAACGCAATATCGCGCTGGAGTTTCAGCGCAATCGCGAGCGCTACATCTTCTTGCGCTGGGCACAACGTGCCTTTCGCAATTTCCGCGTCGTGCCACCCGCAAGTGGGATCATCCATCAGGTCAATCTGGAGTATATCACGCCGGTGGTGCAGCTACAGCACACTGCGGACGGGGCGGTGGCGTTTCCGGATAGCTGTCTGGGCACCGACAGTCACACACCGATGATCAATGGCCTGGGCGTCGTTGGCTGGGGTGTGGGGGGCATCGAAGCCGAAGCAGTGATGCTGGGACAACCTATCTCGATGCTGATGCCGGAGGTAGTCGGCTTTCGTTTGGTCGGCCAGCTGCGTGAAGGGGTTACGGCCACCGACCTGACGTTGACAATCACGCAGCTGCTGCGCCAGAAGGGAGTGGTGGGCAAGTTCGTCGAGTTCTGTGGCACCGGGCTGAGCCAGATCAGCTTGCCTGACCGGGCGACGATCGCCAATATGGCGCCTGACTACGGCGCGACAATGGGGTTCTTCCCGGTGGACGAAGAAAGCTTGCGCTACCTGCGATTGACCGGGCGGCCGGAGGTATTGGTGCGCCTGGTGGAGCGCTATTGCAAGGAACAGGGGCTCTTCCGCAGCGACGCGACACCTGAGCCCGAGTTCAGCGATGTTATGGAGCTCGATTTGGGTCAGGTGGAGCCCAGCCTGGCCGGCCCCAAGCGCCCCCAAGACCGTGTGCCGTTGGCGCAGCTGAGCCGCAGCTTCTATCAGGTTTTGCGCGCTCCGGTGGAGCAACGCGGCTATGGCCTCTCAGAGGAGGCTCTGGCACGCGGTCGTATCGGCGACGACGGCATCGGACACGGCAGCGTGGTGTTAGCAGCGATCACCAGCTGCACCAACACCAGCAACCCCTCCGTCATGTTAGCGGCAGGATTGTTGGCGAAGAAGGCGGTTGAGAGAGGCTTACGCACCCCACCGTACGTGAAAACCAGCCTGGCACCTGGCTCACGGGTGGTGAGTGCCTATCTGGAAAAAGCAGGCCTGACCCCCTATCTCGAGCAACTTGGCTTTTACACGGTGGGCTACGGTTGCACCACTTGCGTCGGCAACAGCGGTCCATTACCCGAGGCGGTGGCCCAAGCGATCGCCGAACGCGAGCTGGTCGTGGTCGCGGTGCTGAGCGGCAACCGCAACTTCGAGGGGCGCATTCATCCGGCGGTCAAGGCGAACTACCTGGCTTCCCCGCCGTTGGTGGTCGCCTATGCGCTGGCGGGACGCGTGGACATCGACCTTTTGAATGAGCCACTGGGATATGACCCGGCAGGACAGCCGGTCTATCTGCGTGACATCTGGCCCGCGCATGCCGAGGTCGCTGCCTTGATGGAACGCGTCCTCTCGCCGGAGGACTTTCGTAAGACCTACGCCCGCATTGAGCATGACAATCCGCTCTGGAACGCTCTCCCGGTGCCAGAGGGCACTGTCTATGAGTGGGATCCTGAATCGACCTATATCCAGGAGCCGCCCTTCTTCGCTGCGGTGACGCGCGAGGTGCCGCCGATCTCTCCCATTCTCGGTGCGCGGGTACTGGTGAAGGCGGGGGACAGCGTCACCACCGATCACATCTCGCCCGCCGGCTCGATCCCTGTGCACAGCCCGGCGGGACAGTATCTGATCCAGATGGGTGTGCCGCCCGCCGAATTCAACAGCTATGGCGCGCGGCGCGGCAACGATCGCGTTATGACACGCGGCACCTTTGCCAACGTGCGTTTCAAGAATCAGCTGGCGCCCGGCCGCGAAGGGGGTTGGACCACCCATCTGCCCAGCGGTGAGGTGATGACCATCTACGACGCAGCACAGCGTTACAAATCCGAGGGCACGCCGTTGCTGGTGTTGGCCGGCAAGGAATACGGCACCGGTTCCAGCCGCGATTGGGCGGCCAAGGGAGTCTCCCTGCTGGGGGTGCGCGCCGTGCTGGCCGAGAGCTTCGAGCGCATTCATCGCAGCAATTTGGTGGGCATGGGGGTCCTGCCGCTGCAGTTCAAAGCGGGCCAAAATGCCGAGACCCTCAATCTCTCCGGGCACGAGATATATGATATTCATCTGGATGATGCGCTGCAGCCGCAACAGACGATCCGGGTGGATGTGCGCGATGCGGATACGGGCAGCATGCGCTCGATCGAGATGATCTGCCGCATTGACACCCCAGTGGAGATCGCTTACTATCGCCACGGTGGTATTCTGCCGATGGTGTTACGCACTCTATTGGCTGCGGAATGAATGAAGTGCCAGGCGGAGCGGACGCCGTAGCGCGCGTTCACGGTTATCGGTGTATTGTGCTGCTGTGGTGTATTGCCGCTGGATGAGCAGGGGATGTAAATGAAAGTGGGCAAGCCGATCGTCGCCTTGGTGGGAAGGCCCAATGTCGGCAAGAGCACGTTGTTCAATCGCCTGGCAGGGCGGCGCATTGCCATTGTAGAGGATTTTCCTGGCACCACCCGGGATCGCCTCTACGCCGGTGTGGAATGGGGTGGTGTCTCCTTTCTGGTGGTGGACACCGGCGGGTTGACGGCGGTCGAAACGGGCCAGGACAAAGCCACACAGCATCCACGCCGAGCGCGACAGAACGGGAGCGCGCCGCCAATCGGCCAGACGGCGGGGGTGGAGAGCGGCCTTTTTCTGGAGGAAATGCGCCGTCAGGCCTATATGGCCATCGAAGAAGCGGACGTGGTGGTGTTTCTGGTGGATGCCGAGGCGGGACTTACTCCGGATGATCAAGAGATCGCCAACGTGTTGCGGCGCAGCCGCAAACCCGTGCTGCTGGTGGCCAACAAAGCCGATAGCCCACGTCGGAGCGCCGATGCCGTCGAGTTCTATGCACTGGGGCTGGGCGAGCCGATCGCCATCAGCGCCCTCCACGGCCTTGGCACCGGCGACCTGCTCGAACGCATTGTGGAAGTGCTGGCTCCTTCCGGTGCGCCTGTAGAGGAGGAAGCAAATCCGGAATGTCCCCAGATCGCCATCGTCGGGCGGCCCAATGTTGGCAAATCGTCTCTGCTCAATCGCCTGCTCGGTGAGGAACGTATTATTGTCAGTGAGGTGCCGGGCACCACGCGCGATGCCATTGACACCTTGCTGCACTTTGCCGGACAGCCGGTTGTGTTGATTGACACGGCCGGCATCCGGCGGCGCGGCAAAATTGCGCCCGGGGTGGAAAAGCACAGCGTCCTGCGCACGATGAAAGCGATCAACCGTGCGGATGTCTGTCTGCTGGTTCTCGATGCGCGCGATCGGGTGACCGCTCAGGATCAGCACATTGCCGGCTACATCCTCGAAGAGACGAAGAGCGCCGTCGTCGTGGTCAACAAATGGGACGCGGTGGACAAAGATACCCACACCATGCAAGAATACACGCAACAGATCCGCAGCGCGTTGGGTTTCATGGACTATGTGCCGGTGTTGTTCGTCTCGGCGCTGACCGGTCAGCGGGTGTATCAGGTGCTCGAAGTGGCCCTTCAGGTTTGGAGGGAGCGCCGTCATCGCATCTCGACTGGCGACCTCAACCAGCTGGTGCAGGATGCCGTGGCACACCACCCACCGAAGAGCCGCAGCGGGCGACAGCTGCGTTTTTATTATGCTACCCAGGCAGAGGTTGACCCACCCACCTTTGTTTTCTTCGTCAATGATCCTGAGCTGGTGCACTTTACTTACAAACGTTATCTTGAAAATCGCATTCGTGAGCTGTATCATTTCACCGGCACACCGTTGCGCCTGGTATTTCGTGGGCATACTAAGCCGGAGAGCAAGCGGCGACGCGCGTCAAGCTGAGACGGTCGAGTGTGCAAGGATCGATCGTAGGAACTTATCAGAAAAGACTCTTTTGGTCTTTCGCATTGCATAAGTGGGACAAGCGATTGGTATTCAGCAAGGAGGGGAAACAATGGCAGGAGCGATACCCGAGCAATACCTCGATCTGTTCAGTGAGGAGAAGAAAGCTTTCGGTTTCGTGGCCACGGTTATGCCTGACGGCGCTCCCCAGGTAACACCGGTTTGGGTGGATTACGACGGCACCCACGTCATCTTCAACACGGCCAAGGGGCGCGTCAAGGAACGCAATCTGCGCCGCGATGGACGCGTGGCACTAGTGGTTTCAGACCCGGCCAACCCCTATCGCTACATTCAGGTTCGCGGACGTGCCAGCTTGAGCGAAGAAAGCGCCGATGCCCATATCGACAAGCTGGCGAAAAAGTATCTGGGGATGGACAAATACCCCTATCGCCAGCCCGGCGAGGTGCGTGTGATCGTGCGCATCACACCGGAGGCGGTGCAAACCTGGGGATAGACACGGCTCACCTGGTGGCTTCATCGCAAGAAAAGATGCCGGACAACGTGAGCGCTTCCCTGTCATGGGTGCGGTGGGTTAAGTCTTTGTTGTGCGGCATCGGATGGGTGGTGGCGGTTGTCGGCGCTGCTTGGGCGCCCTGGGTCGAGCGTCCGGCAGCCGCCCTGGTGCTCACGGCACCGGATCTGGCCGAGTTTGTCAAATTCCTGCCCGAGGTGCGCAGCGGCACCTTGGATGTACAACGGCTGTTCTTCCTGGCGCCTTTGTTCCTGTTGACACTGGGAACACCGCCGGTTTTCGGGCTCATTGTGCCGAGAGCGCTGTCTTGGCTGCGTGTGCTCATCCGCCTGGCAGTGCCGCCCCTTGCCTTGATGTTGCTGCCCCCGGTGTGGAGCCCGTTTGTGCTCATTTCGGAAGAGTTCCGCTTGCAAACCGCGAGCTGTGTCCTCTGTCTGCTGTTAACCGCTGTTTGGCGGTCACACTGGCGCGTACCGCGTCTTTCCCTCATATTGCTGTCATCCGGGTGGGTGGCAGCATCAACGCTCGCCCTGTGGCAATTCATAAAGGCGCAACCGGCCATCGCCTATGCCTACGCCTCTCC
>Ga0308395_1001119_pt1 | contig 18311 bp, 17 predicted proteins | sample Hotspr20SampleP4_FD_202097 | JGI IMG/M metagenome (GOLD analysis project Ga0308395, IMG submission 202097) | Hot spring phototrophic mat microbial communities from Mushroom Spring, Yellowstone National Park, Wyoming, United States - 20050930_P4 ...
AAGGGGGGTGAGGGGTTAATAAAAGCCGGTGAGCGCAGCCAGTCTCAGCCGTTACGGCACTCTGGAGGTACGGTTTTTCAGGACTTTGGGCTTCTGCCCCCGGTACGATTTTAAGAGACTTGACACCGGGTTGCTCATTGCCAGAAAGGGGATATAATCCACTACCGATGCTGAGAAGAACCGGGACTCCTGCTCCATCACCTGCATCCTGGCAACAAAATCTCTGGGCTATCTGGTTCGCCGAGTTCGCGTCCATCATCGGTTTCTCTTCCGTACTGCCCATCCTCCCTTTCTACGTTCAGAAACTCGGGGTGACTTCCCCGGATGCAGTGAAGTTCTGGTCGGGCATGATTTTCTCCGCCCACGCCGTCACGATGGCGGTGATGGCCCCCATCTGGGGGTCGCTGGCGGACCGGTACGGGCGGAAGCCAATGGTGGAGCGGGCCATGTTCGGTGGGGCACTGGTCATCGGGCTGATGTCTCTGGCCCGAACGGCCCCCCAACTGGCCCTGCTGCGGGCGATTCAGGGGATGCTGACGGGGACTGTGGCGGCGTCAACCTCGCTGGTCGCCAGCACAACCCCCCGGGAGCGAACGGGCTACGCGCTGGGGCTCCTGCAGATGGCCGTCTACCTGGGCAGTTCCGTCGGCCCCCTGATGGGCGGCTTCATCGCCGACCAACTGGGCTTCCATGCCACCTTCCTGACCACCAGCGGCCTCCTGCTATCTGGCGGGCTGATGGTGGCCTTCCGGGTCCGCGAGGATTTTTCGCCCCCTCTCCGGAGCGGAAAGTCTGCGGGGACGGCCCTCTGGGACAACCTGCGCCTGGTCTTCTCCTCCCTGCCCCTGGTCAGCGTCCTGAGCGTCCGGTTTGTGATGCGGCTGGCAGGGCGGCTGGTCGCGCCGATGCTGCCCCTGGTGGTCCAGTCGCTGGCCCCCACCAGGGCGGTGGCGACCCTCTCTGGGCTGGTTCAGGGGGTCAGTTCCGCCGCAGGGGCCGCCGGGGCCATCCTCCTGGGCCGCCTGAGCGACCGCTGGGGAGAGCGGCGGGTGCTCCTGCTCTGCGCGCTGGGATCGGCGACCCTCCACGTCCCCCAGTACTTTGTCCGGGACGTCTCCGCGCTCGCTCTGTTGCAGGCCGGCTCAGGATTTGTGATGGGCGGCACTATCACTGCGCTCAGTGCAACGCTGGCCACCCTGGCTCCGCCTGGCCGCCAGGGCACCGTCTACGGCGTGGAGTCTACCGTCACCTCCATCGCCAATGCTTTGGGGCCGATGCTCAGCACGGCGCTGGCTGTGGCCGGCGGGCTGCGGATGCCCTTCCTGGGCGCGGCCACCCTCTTTGCCCTGGCCGGCCTGGTGACGGCCCGCCTCCTCCCCCGCGCCGACCTGCCCCATCCTTCGCCAATTCCGGGAAAAGAGGTATAATTTACCACGAAGACACGAAGACACAAAGGGAATTAATAATTAAGAAATTAACAATTAAAAAATTAACAATGAACGTTCTTCGTGTCTTTGTGTCTTGGTGGTTTTTGTGGAGGAGATATGCCGCGATTTCAGCGCCCCACCGGTACCCACGACATTCTGCCCGAAGAGCAACCGTACTGGGAGTACGTCACCGAATTCGCCGTGCGGCTGGCCCGCCGGGCCGGCTTTGAGCGGATAGACGTCCCTATCTTTGAGGCCACCGAACTCTTCGCCCGGGGCATCGGCGCCGCCACCGACGTGGTGGAGAAAGAAATGTACACCTTCACCGACAAAGGCGGGGAGTCGCTGACACTCCGGCCGGAGTTCACCGCGGGCGTCGTCCGTGCGTACATTGAGAACGGGATGCACGTCCGCCCCCAGCCGGTCAAACTCTACTCCATCGGCCCCGTCTTCCGGTACGACCGCCCGCAGGCCGGGCGCTTCCGTCAGTTCCACCAGTTCAATATGGAGATTCTGGGCGAGATGGACCCCGTCGCCGACCTGGAGGTGATGCTCCTCATCTGGGACCTCTACGCCGGCCTGGGCTTCCGCGACCTCTCCTTCCAACTCAACTCCACCGGCTGTCCCCGCTGCCGGCCGGGGTACGTCCAGGTCCTGAAGGAGTACTACGAACGCCACGTCGGTGAAATCTGCGAGGACTGCCGCCGGAGGCTAACGCGCAACCCTCTGCGGGTGCTGGACTGTAAGGCCGAAGTCTGCCAGCCGGTCATTGCGGCGGCGCCGCCCATCACGGACCACCTCTGCGACGAGTGCGCCGACCATTTCGCCCAATTGCGGGAGTACCTGGACCTGCTGGAACGGCCGTACACGCTGAACCACCGGCTGGTGCGGGGGCTGGACTACTACACCAAGACGGTCTTTGAGGTCTGGGCGGCGGGCATCGGCGCGCAGGCCGCCGTCTGCGGCGGGGGCCGCTACGACGGGCTGGCCGAGGCGCTGGGCGGCCCGCCGACCCCCGGCGTGGGCGTGGCGGCGGGCATAGAGCGCATCATCATGGTGATGAAGGCGCAGGAACTGGAGGTCCCGCCCCTGCCGGCCCCCCGCGTCTTTCTGGCCTATCTGGGGGACCGCGCCCGCCGGGAGGCCGTCCGTCTGGCGGACGAACTCCGCCGGGCCGGAGTGGCGGCGTGGATGGCTTTCGGCCAGCGGGGGCTGAAGAGTCAGATGCGGGAGGCGGATAAGCGGGGCGCCCGCTACGTCGTCATTCTGGGGGAGGACGAACTGGCCCGGGGGGCGGCGGCGGTGCGGGATATGGCTGCCGGAGAGCAGACCGAAGTCCCGCTGGAGGATCTGGTCCCGTGGCTGGGGCAACGGGTTATCTGAGGGCCGTCGGCATTTTCGTCCATCCCCAACTCCCGATGGCCGCTCCGCTGGCCCGGGAAATCGCCCGCTGGCTGGGGGAACGGGGTGTCCGGGTCTGGGAGACGGACTCTCTGGACGAGGGCGTCGTCCTCCCAAACTTGCCTGATACCGACCTGCTGGTCACGCTGGGCGGGGATGGTTCTATTCTGCGGGCCGCTCATCACACTGCCGGTTGCCCCACCCTGATCCTGGGGGTGAATCTGGGGCGGATGGGCTTTCTCACCGAGGCGGAACCGGACGGGTGGAAGGAGGTGCTGGAGCGGGTGTGGCGGGGGGAGTACTGGGTGGAGGAGCGGATGATGCTGCGGGCGACGGTTGAGAGGGGAGGCCTGCCCGCGCGGGACGCGCTGAACGACGTGGTGGTGGGGCAGGGGACGCTGGGGCGGGTAGTGCATCTGGAGGCCCGGGTGGACGGGGACCTGCTCACCACCTACGTGGCGGACGCGTTGATTATTGCTACGCCCACGGGGAGCACCGCCTACGCGCTGGCGGCGGGCGGGCCGATTATGCCCCCGCAGCAGCGGAACATCCTGCTGGTGCCCGTCGCGCCGCATCTGAGTCTGGATCGGGCGGTGGTGCTGGCGGAGGGGGTGCGGGTGCGGGTGGTGGTCCGGGGCTACTCCTCAGCCTCTCTGGCTGTAGACGGGGAGGTGGTGGCGGAACTGGGGCCCGGAGATGCGGTGGAGGTGGGGGCCAGCCCGCGCGTGGCCCGATTCGCCCGGGTGCGGGAGCGGGATTACTTCTACCGGACGCTGATGGCTCGTCTGGTGCCCCGGCGGTAGTTGTCGTCTGGGCGTAACGATTCAGCCGATTGAAATTGTCCTCCCTGGTTCGTGTCGGGTGTCGGCGAAAGCCGACACCCTTTTATGTGCGTCACCCAAAGACATGGTCGGCGAAGGCCGACCATCGGCCGCAGGCCCAGAAGGGTGACTTCAGCCGGCGCATAGCCCCTTCTACTGGATGCTGATAGCGGGTGTGTCCCAATTTCGTCGGGCTGGGCTTTCGGCCTTTCCGCCTGGCCGTAAACGGCCAGGCTCAGGCGAAAGGAAGGCGCTAAAGCGATCCTTTTCGCCCTGGCAACCTGTGTTTCCGAAAGGCTACCGAAGGGAGAGGGCGCTTCCAGCGCCCTGCGCCACCTCAGCCAGGCCGTTTACGGCCTGGCCCTCTGGGCCCCGACGATTTTGGGACACATCCCTGATAGCCCGTCGGTGCCCGGTCAGTAGTTCGTCGTCTGGTCTATCAGCCCTTTCTCCCGGGCCTGACGGTCGCACAGGCGGTAGGTGACGGCCGCCAGAAGCCCGAAGAGGACCGAGAGACCCGTTAGGATGCCCAGCAGTTGGCCGTTGCTGAAGCCGGAGAGGGTGGGAAAGCCGCGTGCCAGGTCCCCCAGCAGGGAGCGGCGGATCAGTTCCAGCCAGTAGGTGATGGGCATGGCGAACCCCAGCGGCCGCAGCCAGGGCGGGAGGACCTCCAGGGGAAAGATGGCCCCGCTGAGCAGGTAGAGCGCCCCTGCCACCGCCTCGCCGATGAGAAAAAAGTGGTGGGCGATCATCAGGCTGATGCTGGCCAGCACCAGCCCCATCAGCGCCAGCATCACCACCCCCAGCATCAGCGACAGCAGAAAGAGGGGCCAGTCCACCTGCGCCGGATGAACCGGCACGTGGAGGAAGAGTACCCCCGCTGCCAGAGTGATGAAGACGGCGAAGGAGCCCGTCAGAAAGCGGGCCACCCCCCGTCCCAGCCAGTAGGCCGGAAGGCGAATGGGGGCGACGTAGATGTACTTCAGCGTCCGGTAGTGCTCCCGGTCGTCTATCACCGCCCAGGAGACCCCCGTCATCACCGCACCGACGTAGATGTAAAAGGCGTTCCCCAGGTAGATGTACGGGAAGATGGGGTTCTCAAACTGGCCATTGGTGATGACGCCGTACATGACCACCAGGATGGCCGCCGAGGCCAGCGGCTTCAGCATGGAGTAGATGGCGAACAGGAAGGGGTCGGTCCAGTTGGACTCAATCTGCCACCCCAGCCATGTCGCGATGCGGAACGACCGCCAGGCCGCGGACCAGGTTTTCGGTAGACTGGCAGAGTGGTAGACTGGTATTCTCATCTCCGGCTCTCCAGCAGACGCCCCTTCCGGATGGCAATCCGCTCCATATACCCCAGCAGCCACCGCGCGGCGACCAGGAAGAGGACGCACAGGACCGCCAGGACGACGACCTCCACAGGAACCGTCAGGAATCCCAGCGCGGCGCCCGAAGGGAAGAGCAGTTGCCGCATCGCGTCCAGCCCCAGCGTCAGCGGGATGATGGAGGCCCCCACCGCGACCCAGAAGCCCAGATTCTTGACCGGGAAGTAGAAGCCGGAAAGGAGGTAGATGGGCTCCTGGGCCAGGTTCGCCAGGTGCCACGCCTCCCGCCCCCAGAGCAGGAAGAGGGACGCGCTCATCATCCCCAGTCCATAGAGGGCTGCCAGGGTGAGGATGAAGACGACGACCAGCGCGGGCAGGTTCCCCACCGCGTACTGGACGTGGAAGATGAGGCTGCCGACCAGCAGGATGGCCGCCGCGCGCAGGGCCGTCGCGATGATGCCGCCCAGGGCCATTCCCAGCAGGATGGCCATCATGGAGTTGGGGGCCATAATGTAGAGGGCCAGGTTCCCCGATTCCTTCTCCCAGTAGAGTTGGCTGGACATACTCCAGAGGACGTTGAGCCAGAAAGCGGTCATGGCCCCGCCGACGACGACGAAGCCCACATACTCCTCCGGCGCCCCGATGGCCCGGTAGACGAAGACATAGGCGGAGACGGCCAGGATGGAGAGGAAAACGTCAAAGAAAATCCACGACCGCTCCCGCTGCTGGCCGACCACCCGGGGGTAGGCGCGGGCGACCACCGTTTTCAGGAAGAGGCGCCAGCCACTGGCCTTGGGGACCGGTGCGAAGAAGGGGCGGGCCTCACTGCCCATCGGCGACCTCCTCTTCCGCCAGCGGGCGGCCCACCAGTTCCACGAACACGTCCTCCAGCGTCGGCTCCCGCTTGGTCAGGTGGCGGACCTGCACCGCGCGCTCAGTCAGGACGTGGATGACGCCGGGGAGGGCGGAGTCGGCGGCCAGGATCAGGCTCAACCGCGCGCCGCCATCGGCATCGGTCAGCACGGCCTTGCGGACGCCGGGGAGCGCTTCCAGCATGGAAGAGGTCAGGCCGTTGGGGGCGGTGATTTCTATGTCAAAGAGGGCGTCCCGCTGGAGGCGGCGCTTCAGTGCCTCGGGCGAGTCGCAGGCCAGCACCCGCCCCTGGCTGATGATGGCGACCCGGTCGCAGAGTTCGTCCGCCTCCACCATGTAGTGCGTGGTCAGGAGGACCGTCCGGTCGGGATGGGCGTCCATCCACTCCCGGATGAACCGCCGGACATCCCGGGCCGCATTGACGTCCAGCCCCAGCGTCGGCTCGTCCAGGAAGAGAATCTCTGGGTCGGTAAGGAACCCCCGGACGATGTTCATCTTCTGCCGCAGGCCGGTGGAGAGGTCAGAGGATTTGGTGTGGATGCGGTCGGCCAGGCCGATGCGGCGCAGCAGTTCCTCAATGCGGCGGTTTGCCTCCCGGGAGGGGAGGCCGTAGAACTGAGCGAACATCCAGAGATTTTCCCGCACGGTGAGCAGGCCGTAGCCGGAGGCCTCGCCGCCGGAGACCATGTTGATGCGGGGGCGGATTTTGTGGGGCTCCCGCACCACGTCAAACCCGGCGACCCGGGCCCAGCCGGTGGTGGGGGCCAGCAGGGTAGTCAGAATCTTGATGAGCGTCGTCTTTCCGGCACCGTTGGGGCCCAGCAGGCCGAAGAGTTCGCCGCGCGGAATCTGCAGGTTCACATCCCGCAGGGCGACCACCTCTTTGCGGATGCGCCGCTCCCGCCGGTTGCGGATGGTGTAGATACGTCCCAGATTTTGGGTTTCAATGGCCAGGTCTGCAGACATCGGACTCCTCACGTAGTCTCAGCGATCACCATCGGAGGCGAATCGGAGTCCTATTGTACCTCTTTCTGGATGTTTGCGCCAGTTGCCGCCGTGAAACGGAACGTAACTGTTCAGCCTCCCCCACCGCCAGCGGCTTCGCCGCTCGCCGCAGGCAGCGGGGGAGGGGTGAGGAAGGCTGAACAGTTACAACGGAACTTGACAATTCTCTCTTCCGGAGTATACTATTTTTGCCCCTGGATGTCCGAGCCCCAGGGTGTTCTCAGCGGTCCGCCGTTCCGATAAGGAGGTGATGTCCTTCGGAGAAGAATCCCCCTGCTTCTGTTGACCGCATCTCCTATAATCCCCGTTGTTGCTCACCATTGTTGCTCAAAGGAGGAGTAACTATGTCCCGCAGAACCCTCTGGTCTATGATGAGTCTTGTCGTGGTACTGGCGATGCTCCTGGTCGCCTGCAGGCCAGCCCCGACTCCCACCCCTGCGAAGAAGCAACTGGAAATCTTCTCCTGGTGGACGACGGGTGGCGAGGCGGCTGGTCTCCTAAAACTCTTTGAACTCTACAATCAGAAGTTCCCGGATGTGGAGATCATCAACGCCACCGTGGCTGGCGGGGCCGGCTTTGAGGCCAAGCCCGCGCTGAAGGCCCGCATGTTGGGCGGCGACCCGCCCGACTCGTTCCAGGTGCATATGGGCCATGAACTCATTGACACCTGGGTCACCACCGGCTATATGGAGCCGCTGGACGACCTTTTCAAGCAGGAGGGCTGGGAGGCCGTCTTCCCCAAGGGCGTGCTGGAGATCATCTCCTACGACGGTCACTACTGGTCCGTCCCGGTCAACATCCACCGGGCTAACGTCCTCTGGTACAACAAGAAAGTCTTTGAGGCCAATGGCTGGAAACCCCCGGAGACCTTTGAGGAGTTCTTTGCTCTGGCGGAGCAGATGAAGGCCAAGGGGATCACGCCGCTGGCCCTGGGCGACGTGGGCATCTGGGCCTCCACCCACCTCTTTGAGGTCATCCTGGCGGGCACCATGGGCCCGGAGAAGTACAAGGGGCTCTGGACCGGTCAGACCGACTGGAACGGCCCGGAGGTCAGGCAGGCTCTGGAGACGATGGCGAAGATGCTGGAGTACGTGAATCCCGACCACTCCGCCCTCTCCTGGGATCAGGCCAACGACCTGGTCATCCAGGGCAAGGCCGGGATGACCATTATGGGCGACTGGGTGGACGCCGATAACCTGGCGAAGGGCTTCAAGGACTCCGGCTGGGCTCCGCCACCGGGGACGAGGGGTGTTTTCATTGCCCTCTCCGACACCTTCGGCCTGCCCAAGGGCGCTCCCCACCGGGAGCAGGTGATTGAGTGGCTGCGGCTCTGCGGCTCCAAGGAGGGCCAGGAGGCCTTCAACCCGCTCAAGGGCTCCATCTGCGCCCGCAACGACTGCAACCCCGAACTCTTCGGCCCCTACCTGAAGACCGCGATGGAGGACTGGCAGAAGGATGTCGTTGTACCCAGCCTGGCTCACGGCGCCGCGGCCTCGGAGTCCTGGGTGACGATGATCAACGATGTGATGACCGTCTTCGTCACCGACCGGGATGTGGCCAGGGCCCAGGCCGGCCTGGCTCAGGCCTGCAAAGACGCCGGGGTCTGCAAATAACTGCCCCCCGGCCCGCGCTGCGGCGGGGCGGCCCTGCGGGCCGCCCCGCCTTCATAAATCCGAGTCATCATGCGCCGCTTATCCTGGGACCGGATCATCTCTATTCTGCTCATTCTCCCCTCCATCCTGGCCATTGCCATCTTCGTCTATGGCTTCATTGCCTGGAGCGGATGGGTTTCCCTCTCCAACTGGGATGGGCTGCGCCCCGACCTCTCCTGGGCCGGCTTTGTGAACTACGCCAAACTCTTCGCCACCCCCCGCTTCCAGATTGACATCCGGAACACGGTGGTCTTCACCACCTTCTTCCTGGGTGCCTGCATCTTTCTGGGATTGGGGATAGCCATCCTGTTGGACCAGGGGATTCGCGGGGAGAACTTCTTCCGCAGTTTATTTCTGTTCCCGATGGCTATTTCGTTCATCGTGACTGGCGTCACCTGGCGGTGGCTCCTGGCTCCCGGCGACCCGGCGACCGGTCGTCTGACCGGCATCAACGTCCTGCTGGGGAATCTGGGGCTCCCCCTTTCCCGGTGGTACACCGACCCCACTGTGGTCTACATCCAGCCCACCAGTGCCGTGGGGCAGTTCCTCCAGCAGGTCGGGCTGGGGTTTCTGACCACCCCCAACTTTGGCATCCCTCTGGCGATGTTCTCCATTGTTATCGCCGCCACCTGGCAGATGTCCGGGTACGTGATGGCCATGTATCTGGCGGGACTGCGGAGCATCCCGGAGGAGATGCGGGAGGCGGCGCGGGTGGATGGGGCCAGCGAATGGCAGGTCTACCGCCACATCGTCTTCCCCCTCCTGCGACCGGTCACGCTGAGCGTCGTCATCGTACTGGGCCACATCTCCCTCAAGATTTTTGACCTGGTGGCCGCGATGAGCAAGAAGGGGCCGGGCTTCGCTACCGACGTGCCGGCCTACTTTATGTTTGAGACCACCTTCCAGGGGGACCACTACTCTCAGGGCGCCTCTATCGCGATTTTCCTGCTGGTCACCGTCAGTTTGCTGGTCGTTCCTTACCTCAGCTATAGCACCCGTCGGGAGGCGGAAGTATGAAAGCGGCACAGCGGCATTGGTGGCTCCGACATAGCAGCCGTCTGGGCATCTACCTGGCCCTGCTGGCGGCCAGCGCGTTCTACCTCCTCCCCGTCTATGTGCTGGTGGTGACCAGTTTGAAGTCCTATGCCGAAGCGAACCTGGCCGGGATGTGGCACCTCCCCTCCGCCCCCAGTCTGGAGAGTTTCCTGCGCGCCTTTGAGCAACTGCGGCCCCACTTTCGCAACAGTTTCTACCTAACCATCCCGGCGACCCTGCTCTCCTCCCTGCTCGGTTCGGTCAACGGGTATGTCCTCTCCAAGTGGCGCTTTCGGGGATCGGAGGTCCTCTTCCCTATCATGCTCTTCGGGATGTTCATCCCCTACCAGAGCATCCTCATCCCTCTGGTGCAGGTCCTGCAGAGGGTCAACGAAATGGCGGAGGCGCTGTGGGTTCCAGCGGCCCTGAGGGGGCTGGTGCCCGGCTACGGCTCCATCGCCGGCCTGGCCTTCGTCCACATCGTCTACGGCATCCCCATCACCACGCTGATTTTCCGCAACTATTACGCGACGGTTCCCAACGAACTGGTGGAGGCGGCCAAGATTGACGGCGCCAACATCTTCAAGGTCTACCGCTGGGTGCTCTTCCCCCTCTCTATGCCTGCCTTCGCTGTGGTGATGATCTGGCAGTTCACCTCTATCTGGAACGAGTTCCTCTTCGCACTGGTCCTTACCCAGAACCCGGCCATCCGCCCGGTGACGGTGGCCCTCTACAACCTGGCGGGCAGTTACATCGTGGAATGGAACGTTCAGATGGCGGGGGCGCTCCTGGCAGCGATGCCCACCCTGCTGGTCTACATTTTCCTGGGCCGCTTCTTCATGCGGGGGCTCCTGGCCGGAGCGCTGAAGGGCTAAAATGACGGTTCCCAACGTGCCAGGCACTTCCAGAAGTGCCTGGCACGTTCTTCGTCGGGCGGAAAATCTCATGCTGGTTCTGGAACTGCGCGCTCTCCTCCTCGGCCTGCTGCTGGCGACCGTGGGAGCGGCGCTGCTGGCCCTCTGGCTGGACCGCCGCCGCGTCGGGCGGCGGGCCATAGAGACGTTCGCCGACCCCGCCCTGCACGCCGTCCTGGAGCACGCTCCCTTCGGCTGGATGGTCCTGGAGAGCGCGGAGCGGTACGTCTATGCCAACGAGTGCGCCCGCCGCCTGCTGGGCCTGGCGGCCCCCTCCGGCCCTATCTCGGGCGTGGAGTGGGGCTTTTTCCTGGACGACGACCGCGCCGACGTCCGGCGGGGCCGGGCCCCGGAGGGCCGCTATCGCGTCCTCCGCCTCCCTTCCGGTCGAGCCATCCGCTGGTGGCTGATGTCCGGCCAGCGGTGGGATTATCTCTTCCTGCTGGACGTCACCCCCCAGTACGAGGCCGAAGAGGCCCGCACCCAACTCTTCGCTGGCCTCTCCCACGAACTGCGCACCCCGGTGGGGGCCATCCTCACCCATCTGGAAATCCTCCGCCTGCCCGACATCCCAGAAGGGACGAAACAACAATCCCTCCACCTGCTCCAGGCCGAGGCCCGACGGCTGGCCCGTATGGTCCACCTGATGCTGGAACTGGGCCGTCTGGAGACCAGCCCGGAAATAGACCGACGCCCCGTGGACCTGCTGGACCTGGCGGAGCGGGCCATCTCCTCCCTGGCCCCCCAGGCGGAGGAGCGGAGCATTCGCTTCTCCCTGGAGGCCGACTCTCCCCTTCCCACCGTCTGGGGAGACCCGGACCGGCTGATGCAGGTCTTTCTGAACCTGCTGGATAACGTCCTCAAACACTGTCGTCCCGGCGACCGGGCCACCGTCATCCTCCGGCGGGCCGACGGCGGCGTCCTCTGTGCGGTCCGCGATACCGGACCGGGCATCCCAACGGAACATTTGCCTCACATCACACGTCGTTTCTATCGAGCGGCGAAACAGGAAGTGGAGGGAAGCGGGCTGGGCCTGGCGCTGGTGGAGGAGATTCTCCGCCGCCACGGGGGCCGCCTGGAGATTTCCAGCCAGACGGAAGGAGAGACCGGGACATGCGTGCAGTTCGTCTTGCCGACCGTGCCGCCGCGGCTGTAGGGCCGTTTCTCCGCCGCTGGGGGTGGCTTCTGGGGTTGCTGCTGGCACTGGCCGCCTGCGCCCTACTCCCTATCCCTGGCTATGTGGTCATCGCACCGGGGAGGGGTGACCCCCTCATCCCCGCTCTGTTGGGCCCGCAGATGCGCCTGGAGCCCCCCTTTGCCCGCCCCGGCGACGAAGTCCGCCTCCACGTTACTGACCGCACCCCCTGGACCCATGTCCTCCTGGCTGTGAACGGCGTTCCCGTCTATCCGGAGACCTGGGAGGCCGGCCTGGGCGGACAGTGGACCTGGACGTTCCGTCTGGTCCTTCCCACCGGCCCGTCGGAAATCGTCTTCTACCACAGTTGCGACACTGGCTGCCGGGAGCGGGGGCGGATGATGCTGGGGGAACCGCCGCCCCCCTCCTTTGCCCTGCTTCCCACCAAACTGGGGCTGGTCTTCCCCAACCCGGGGCGCGATTGGCACGGGCGCAGCGGCTGGGCCGTGGAGGTCACTTACGTCCAGCGGGCCCAGGAGCCGGGCTGGGGGATAGACGACCTGGCTGCAAAGGTCTACGCCCACCGGGCTAAGGGGCTGCGGGTCCTGGTGCGGGTGGATTACGACTACAACCAGTCCATCCCACCCCGCGGCGACCATCTGGCCCTGGCGGAATACCTGGACTACCTGGCGCGGCTGGCCCGGGACGACCGTCTCCGGGAGGTCTACGGCTACATCATCGGGAGCAGTTACAACGGCCTGGACCTGAACGCCCTGGCCCCCGACCGACCGGTGACCCCTGAATGGTATGCCCGAATGTTCAACGGCTACGGCGAACCGGTCCACCATACCGACAACGCGGTCCAGGTCATCCGAGCCGAAAACCCTCAAGTCCGGGTGCTGGTGGGGCCGGTGCGGCCCTGGAACACTGACCAAGATGGGGCCTACAAATACCGGGTGGATGCCCCCTGGCTCAACTACATGAACACGCTGGTGCGCTACATAGACGAAGCGGCCCGAGCAAAGGCCGCGGCTGGCATCCCCTTCGCTGCCCCCGATGGCTTCGCCGTCCAGGCCCCCGGCCGTCCGGATGCCCCCGAACTGGGCGGGAAGGGAGAGGCGGAACCCTGGACCGACCTACCCCAAGCGACATGGAATGGCGCTCAGGCTGGCTTCAGGGTATACCGGGAGTGGTTGGACATCATCAATGCCTACCCATCCACCCGTGGGCTACCAGTCTACATCACCTCGGCCAATACTTACATCCCTGCGGTTGGAGTTCCCCCGGCCCAGAACTACCCCCGGGGCTGGCTGAGCGCGGCGCTGGCCGTGGTAGAGAGCGAGCCTCAGATTCAGGCCCTCTGCTGGTTCTTGGACGAACTGCCTGGGGACACCCAGTGGCAGAACTTCAGCCTGACCCGTCGGCGGGGCCGTCTGATAGACGCGGCGGAGGAGTTTGAGGAATTACTGAAACGGTAAAAAGAGGCAAGAAGCAAGAGGCGGGAGGACCCTGCATCCTGCATCCTGCATCTTGCATCCTGCTCCCTGCTCCCTGCGACGTGCGACCTGCGACATGACCATCCGCGTTCTTCTGGCTGACGACCATCCCACCCTGCGGCTTGGGCTGCGGGTGCTGCTGGAGCGCGCGCCGGATATAGAAATGGTGGCAGAAGCGGAGAAGGGCGAGGAGGCCCTGGCGAAGATTCTGGCCCTCCGGCCGGACGTGGCGGTGCTGGACTGCCAGTTGCCGGGCCTGTCGGGGCCGGAGGTGGCGCGGGAAATCCGGCGGCGGGGCCTGCCGACGCGCATCCTGGCCCTCAGCGCCTACCGGTACGAGCACTACATCCGGGGGATGTTAGAGGCCGGAGCCGTGGGCTATCTGCTGAAGGAGGAGGCGCCGGAGGCCATTGTGGAGGCCGTCCGGGCCGCTGTGCAGGGTGGGATGTACTTCAGTCCCGGTGTGGCAGACCTGGTGAAGGCCATTCTGGAGGGCAAGAGGGAATTCCCTCAGCTGACGGAACGGGAGCGGGAAGTGCTGGCGCTGATGGCAGAGGGACTAAGCAATAAAGAGATTGCGGCTCGCCTGGGGTTCTCCAAGCGGACAGCAGCCTTTCACGTGGGCAACATCCTTCAGAAACTGGGCGCGGCCAGCCGGACCGAGGCCGTGGTGCGGGCGAAGGAGCGGGGGATAATCGGCTGAGAGGATGTGCCTGTAAAAATTGACAGGTAAGAACCTGTAAGAATTGACAGTAGACAAGCGGTACTGTTTCTGGTATGCTAGAATTAGCCACTGGGATATCCAGTGAGTAATTCAAGGTAGGAGGTGCGAAATGCGTAAAATACAGCTTATAGTGGCCACAGTGCTTGTGTTAATGGTGTTTCTGATGGGAAATCTTTCTATCCCTATCTTAGCTTGGTTTGACAGGAATTATGAGGGATACCTGCCAGGCGCGCCTTCAAACGGCCGGCTTGGATATACTCATAGCGGATATGTTCGTGCTTGGACATTGGATATGCGATGGAATACGACGTATTATGTCCGGCGCGATAACAGCCCTCGTATTGATATCACGGCAGATTGTGACAGCGGTACAGGAGCCGATCATTTGCATATCATTAACTGGTTCTCCAACCTACCTGGTAAGAGTTTCCAGAGTTGGTCCGATTGCGGAAAATCCTGGATTAAGGAAGAAGGTGAAATTTTCTTTGATAAGTATGGAATCTCAACCGCTGTGACCAACTACGAAGCTGATGTGATCTATGAGAAGAAACTCTCAACTGCCAACGGAGCAATTGATCACAGTTATCAGCGTAGCAGTGGTCTTGATCCTAAGGTCTGTGGTAGTGGCCCCTGTGGTGACCCTAATCACGATTGGTTAGCCAAGACAGTGTACGTTAATTACAACTATGATCATTTCGAGCCGCCGGAGGCTGGGTGGACAGGCATATTAGGATCAAAGGCTTATGCCTCTGGGCCGCTCATCTCAAAGGAACAAGATATGCTGATCCTTTCATTCCCTGGAGCGCCTTTCATTGTTCAAGTGGCTAAAGATGGTGAGCATATTCGCGCTTATCTTGATGTTGATTTTTCCGAACGCGCCAACTTGCAATCTTACGTGCGATGGAATGCTGTTCGGGCCCAGATGCTATCCGCTAACCTCAAGAATCCTATCCCTGTAAAAGTGACGTTCCGCTCACCCCTCTCTATTGCTGAGGCTCAGACCTTAGTTGATTCCACCGGACTGAACCTGGAACAGACAACCTTTGTTGGGCGAAATAAGGAGGGTCAGCCATATAGTGGGGGCACCCTCAGCGATGGTGTTGACTCAACGATCCGCCTGGGAGCACTTGAATCCATCTGGAAGGAGGAGGGGATTAAAATAGATGGCGTGATGATGATTGAGGGTGTCCTGAGTCAGGGAGATGCTATCCAGATGCTTTTAAGAGCACCGCAGGTTTACTTGGTGGATGTGACCGCGGATTTTGCCCTTCAAGAAGTTAAAGCAGCTGGTGTGATTAACCTTCAAGGCATTGTAGTACCTTCACCCTATTGGTGGCTCTATCTGGACTGGTTATCTAGACAGTCTGAGTAACCCAGTACATTGCAAGAGCCAAGCTTTACCGAAGCCTTAGCTTATTCTTGATTTCGGTAGGAGGTAGTGAATGATACGACGCAATCTTTTATCTATTTGGCTGATATTTTCGCTCGTCATTATAATTCTCCTCCTCGCGAATTGTTATAGAGAGCCAATAGCAGGGACCCCTTCTCCAACTCCCACGCCACTGCCGGCTGGCAACATCTTTTTTGAACCGTCTCGCGTCTCTGCCGAGACCAGAGCGATAGAGGTGGAAATAGTCAATCTTGTGAGGCAACGGGCACCCGTGGTGGAGCATAGTATCGTGATTACTGAGCCCACCACCATACGGGAGATCACAACAACTCTCCTGGCTGCGGTATCCACTACCTGCGCTGCAGCCCTGCCAACCCGGCAGCAAGAGAGTGGTTATGGGATAAACTTGTATCTCTACAGCCAGAGCGGGATACTTCCCCAAAGTGCAACAAGGGGCCAGTGGATGCTGGCGGTGATTTATTTTTATCATGAGGCGGACTACATTAGCTTTTATCAGCCTGACGGGCTGGGGGGTCGGATAGCAAAGTTTTGCCCTGTTGGAACAGCGCTGCGAGAAATACTGGAGCATGAACTGGCTCTGCGGGGGCTGACCTTCCCCCGTTGATAACATCACTTGACGACTAAGACCTACCTCTAATGGCCAAGGGGCTGAACAACGAGGAGATAGCGGCTTGCCTGAGGTTCTCGGAGCGAACGGTGGAGCTTCACGTAAGCAACATCCTGAGGAAGTTGGGAGTGACCTCGCGGGTAGAAGCCGTTGTGCGGGCAAAAGAGCGAGGGATTATTCCCTGATGGCCTGGCTTTTCCGTCACTGCCTGGCTGCCTCAGCCGGATACCTGTGGAAATCCACAGGTCCGACCTGTGGAAATCCACAGTAGACAAGCGGTGCTGTTTCTGGTATGCTAGAATTAGCCCCTGGGATATCCGGTGAGTATTCCAATCACAGGAGGTTGAAAATGCGTAAGATCGCGTTCCTCTTCATAAGCATTTTAGCTATAGCATTCGTTATAGCCTCTCCTGCGATGGCTCAGGGGCCAGAGCCCCCATTTCAAGAGAAGGGAGTGCTACCGGATACATTACTGCAAGACCCGGAACTTGGTAGCTTGTGGAAAAAATACACTCGCTTGCTTAATTCTGACAAGATTTCGTTAAATGACTTACAAAACATGATCGCCAGCGAGAAAAGCGAAAAAGCTAAACTCTTAGGGATAGTGATCCGGGAGCCATCCCCTTCAGCTCAAGCTCAGCCTGCTGGGTTTAGCCTGTGTATTCGCCCGATTTGGGGCCCAGGTAAAGTGATATGGAAGTTTCCCAACCCAGGGCAGAATGGTGCTCGATACTCGGTACTGCCCGAAACCGCTTCTTGGTTGATTTGGGCACAACCACCAGAGCAGTACATTGATGGCATTTACCGGGCTAACTGGGGGAGCTGCGTTGCTTATAAGATTCCTGATAGCGCTACGGCAACATTCTATAGCGCAGATTCATGGGAAGTTTGCTACAACGCTTTCGCCTGCGCAGTCCTTGGTCATTGTCCTAAGTGGGTAAACCCATGTGATAATAACTCCCCCGAGGGGTCTTGGCCTGATCATCCTTTGTGGTAAACATACCTATGGGGATGGTTCACTTGTTTTCCCCTTTCCCCTTGGCTTTGCGGTCAAGGGAGAGGGGGCACGAGTGATTCAGAAATTTCGCCGAACTTCAGGGAGTGTAAGCGATAGGCCTGTAGGAGGAACCATGGAACCCCGAACCCAAAGGTTTCTTAGAATCGCTGGATGTATATACGGCACATTGGTCGCTATCGTTTTCGGAAGCGTCGCTGCTTCCCTCTATGTTCATAATGACCTCATTCTTGTCAAAGCTCCTTTTCGCTTCACGTGGATTGCCGGAGAAATTGTATTACTCTTGCTGTTTCTCTGGGGGACACTGTTTTCCATAGCTTCTCTCCTAATTGAGAAAAGGTTCGGTAAAATATTAATGAGCTCCTCTTTGGTTATCTCGCTTCTTACTGGTTTGCTGGTTGGATGGCTCAACTGGAAGGCCGGCACCTGGTTAGGGGTATTGCTCATCTCAATTTTGTTCTTTTTGCCTTATGTAGCCATTCTTATACCTACTCACTTCCGTAATCTATTGGAGTGAGCATAAAAGCGATTGCAGTCCGCCTGGGGTTCTCCGAGCGGGCGGCGGCCTTCCACGTGAGCAACATCCTTCAGAAACTGGGCACGGCCAGCCGTACCGAGGCCGTTGTGCGGGCAAAGGAGCGAGGTATTATCCCCTGATGGCTTGGCTTTTCCGTCACTGCCTGGCTGCCTCGGCTGGATACCTGTGGAAATCCACCGGTTCAACCTGTGGATTTCCACAGTAGACAAGCGGTGTTGTTTCTGGTATACTGAAGATGGGGCTAAGAATCCGGTGATTATCTGCATCACAGGAGGTTAACGATGCATAAAGTCAAAATTGAGTCTCCTGCAAAAAGGTCATTTCACCGCCGAGACGCAGAGTACGCAGAGATTATACTGATGTAGAACTCTGCGCTCTCGGCGTCTCTGCGGTGAGTTTTTGCAGTGAAGTCAAAATTCTCTTGGCATTCATGCTACTGATGATAGCTGCGTTGCTGATCGCCTCTGTTGTTTATGCTTATGCTGCTTATCATGGCGACTGGGCTGAACAACCGTACTGGGGCAATTGGTGGTGGTACAATGGTACCTACCTTGACTGGGATGTCGACGATTATTGGACCCCGGCAGGTGCCAACGCGTTACGCTCAGGTCATAATAACTTCCCCTGGAAGGAATATCGTTTTGAACAAGAGGCTTACAACCCCGGTCAAGGAACTTCTTGTGATCGTTTACACGCAATTCGGGTTGATGCCTGCACGAATCCTCCTTGCTCAGGCCCGTGGACCCTGCCAATTACCCGCTATGATATTCTTAATGGCTGTGGTAACAGCAGTGTTAAAGAATTAGAGCTTGTCTGAAAAGTTGCCATAGGTCGGCTTTTGGGTTACACTTTGAGCACGATGGATTTCATTGAGAGGAGGTACTCTTATGGCTGAGCGAGCCCAAAGGCAGCCCTACCCGACCGACCTG
>Ga0308395_1001120_pt1 | contig 18288 bp, 19 predicted proteins | sample Hotspr20SampleP4_FD_202097 | JGI IMG/M metagenome (GOLD analysis project Ga0308395, IMG submission 202097) | Hot spring phototrophic mat microbial communities from Mushroom Spring, Yellowstone National Park, Wyoming, United States - 20050930_P4 ...
GCGGCGGCTTTGCCGCCGCCCCCCTATGCCCCCTACTCATACCGCAGTGCGGCCACGATGTCCAGCCGGGCCGCCCGGCGCGCCGGCAACACCGCCGCCCCCACGCCGATGAGCAACCCCACGGCCACCGCCAGCAGAATGCCCGCGTACGGGAAGTAGTAGGGCATCACAAAGCCGCTCACGTCCATCCCCTGCATCAGGACGTACCCCAGAGGGCGGTCTACTCCACCTTATCGGCGACGGGGATTTCCAGCGGGCCCACGTCCTTCACCACCACGCGGATGCCCACCTGGTGGTTGCCGGGGCTCAGCGGGACCCCGCCGACCCGGAGCGTCACGATGGCCCCCAGGGGGAAGAGGACGGGGTTCCCCTCCGAGATGGCCCCGGCGGGCACGACCGTCCCGTCGGGCTGGTGGATGCTCACCCTCTCCAGCGGCACTGCCTTCCCATCCAGCGTCAACCCCTTGAAGCCCTGGATGACGCCGGGAGCGATGGAGTTCTGCAGGGAGAGGACGAAACCGTCCCCTTCGGCCCGCAAAGAGTTTTTGACGTAGAGTTTTTTGAGGATGGCAGGGGGTATGGCTGGCATAGTGTTCACTCCATAGTGCGATGATCGGGATGAGCGAATGAGAGGTATGAAGAGAATGCCGTTCTCAGGTCTTCCACAAAATGCTTGAAGCCGGTATCTATGCGGCCGACTTTGTATATGTCTATCTCTCGGGCAATGTCCTCCCCGTATTCTGCCCCTCCCAGAAGGGGCGTAACGCCTGCTTTCAAGAACACATCTCTCAGGGCTTGTTTGTATAAATCGCGCTGGCACTTGTACCGGGGGCATACGGGTTGGATTCCCGCAATCCTCTGAAGAGGTTCGGGATCCGCCAGATACCAGCGCTCTATATGAGGATTCGGAACCGCGCAGGCCATCAATCCCTTGTATTCCTTCTGGTTAGCAATCCGAAGGATCGCCTCCCGCCGTTGCCGATAGCCGACACAGTCGCCATCCACTGCGAAAACCAGGACATCGGGTGTCCCTGACTGGCGAGAGAGGTCGTCCAGAAACTGCCGGAACTCCTCCAGGACCTTTCCTCGTCCCCCAGAGGCATTGCGCACGTCATGGATGAGTCGGTCAGGAGAAAGGCCCTGCTCTTCCGCCAGGCGAGCAACCAGAGCCTTAAGGAAGCGTTCGTGGGCAATATCCTCAAGGAAATAGCAGATTGTCATCTCATCCACCGAAATCCCCCCGCAGGATCCGATCGGTCAGCGGCGTTTCTTCCAGTGCCTGCTCAATTTTTTTCTGAGAGGCGAACCGCGGCCCCAAGTCCTCCAGAGGGCGGAAAACCGTTGCTCCCTTTTCTTTCCGGCACACGATCAGCGATTGGGGCGGGAAGTACCGGGGAAAGACGGGAGAGTGCGTGTTCACCAGGATTTGTTTTCCCCCCTCCGCTGCATTGCGCAACAATTCAGCGAGCAATTGAAGCCTTCGGGGATGGACGCCGTTTTCTGGCTCTTCGTAGCCGACGACGGAGATGGGGGTGAAGGGGTGCGTGATGGCCATCAGCCCCAGGACGCGCAGGGTCCCTTCGGAAATCACCCGGGCGGAGAAGGGATTCCCGTTCTCCCAAACTTCCAGGCGCAGGAATCCCTCGGGGGTACGGGTGACCTCTAACTGGCTGACATGGGGCAGGAGGGAGCGAAGGGCACGGTTTAGCGCTTCAAACTGGCGGGGATTCTGAATTTTCAGGGTATTATAAAATGCCGCCAGGTCAGCACCGAAGGGCCCCACGCCCTTGACCTCCTTCAGGGGAACCTCAGCCCGCATTGTCTCCGGATCAAAATAGTAAAATCGCCATCGGGAAAGTTCCTCCCGGAAGGCAGTGATGTGAGGATAGTGGGGTGGGTAGAGAGGCGCCGACACCAGAGTGTGGTCCAGCCCGATTTCGTGATCGGTGGGGCGGGCCTGCCCCTCCAGGCGCAGGCGCAATCGGCCGTCTACGGGCTCAATAAACGCATTCCGGGACTCTTTCTCGTTTCCCTCCCAGTTTAACGCGACCAATCGTTCCCGGATGACTCTCAGGTCTCCGGAATCCGTCCGAATTTGCACTGTCAGCGTGTAGCGCAAATAGGATTCGGTCACTCGCCGCCGTCCGGTCTCGGTTCCCTCTCCTGGAAGGCCTTCCCGCATTTCCCGGATACGACGCTCCACCGTCTCCACCACAGAAGGGCTTAATTGCACATCCACTTCTATGGTAAACTCCGCCGTAGGACGCGAGAGGAGGGCCTGAATTCCTCCGTCCCCCCAATAAAAGGCCTCCAGGGGCACTCCCCGATGTCCTTTGAACGCCTCCTGGAGGTTGGGCTGAGTGACCATCCGGCTGAGCAGGCCGAGGGCATCAAACAGGTTGCTCTTGCCCGCGCCATTCGGTCCGATAATGACCGTCAGAGGCCGGAGCCGAATCTCCACGTCCCGAAGGGACTTGTACCCTTGAACCCGCACCCGCGTGATCATCTCTGTTCCCTCCAGCGCCAGCCGTAGGGGGTGCGTTCCAACCCCCGCTTCCGGGCCGCGATGGCCGACCGCTGGCGCAACTGGCGGAAGGCCCCGCCCCGATCTATGAGCACTTCCCCCTCCGTCAGGATTTCATGGAAGAAGGGCTCACCCTCCTCTATCCGAGCGATAGCCTCCTCCCAGTCACCACTACGGGCTGGACAACCCCGTCGCTGCACCGATAGACGGTCTCCCAGTCCACCGGCTGTTCCAGAACCACCAGGACGTCGGCGTCGCTGTGTTGGGTGAAATCCCCTTTCGCCAGAGAGCCGAACAGCAATACCAGCCGGGGGTTCAGCGGGCGCACGTTCTCCACGAAGCGTTCCACCGACTCCCACTGAGGCGCGTCACGCCAGGTTTTGCTGGACAAACTGGAGGATGGCCTTCCCATATTCCACCGCCCGTTGGGCCGTCTCCCGGACAGTTTGGAAATCGGACACGGCTAAACACGGGTTTCACGGATCGGCACGGAGCAAAATCCGTGAAAACCCGTATTATCCGTGTCCATCCGTGTTCCATTTGAAAGATACAGACGATGCCGGACTCCGAACGGATAAAAAGTTACGGCTGTCCTTCTTTCGGCTTCACCTTTATCTTCACCACCTCGGACTCCGCGCGGTTACCCGCCGCGTCGTAGACGACGGCGCGGAAGCGCTGTTCGCCCACTTCTTTGATCCACCAGTTGACGTTGTAGGGCGGGATGGTGCGGACGGCGAAGGGCTGTTCCTCGTCATTGCGGTAGAACTCCACCCGCGCGATGGCGTAATTGTCCTGGACGTCCGCATTGACGTTGACCCACTCGTCCTTGCCGAGGGTGTATTCCTTGCCCGGCTCCGGGTTGGTCAATTTGACCATCGGCGGGGTGTGGTCCACCGTCACCTGAATGGCGTACTGGCGGACGGCCTGGCTGTGGTCCACCACAATCAACTGAAGGGTGTATAGCCCCTCAAAGCCCGCCAGGTGCCAGTATTCCAGGACGTTGCGGTCCACCTGGTTGTAGTGATCGGGGCCGATCTGGATCCACTCGGTGGGGTTCAGGCCCTTGCCGACGGCGATACGGTAGAAGGCGAAATCGCCGCCTTTGGCGCTGCCGACGATGGGGACCATCTCGCCGCCGATGTAGGAGTAGGGCTGCGGCTCGGTGATGATGACGTCGGCGTCCGCCAGGACGGGTCCGTAGATGGTGTCGTACTCGGTGGGTGGGAGCGGCGGACGCTGGTCTTCGGGGAGGCTGGCCAGCCAGTCGGCGGCCTCCGGCGGATAGACCTCGTACACCCGCTCCTCACACAGTTCGGGCGGGGTGAAGATGGTGCAGAGCCGCCCCGTCTCCCGATTGACCCGCAGTTTCTGGTAGAAGTTGCAACTGGGCTGGGGCTCCGTCCCCGGGATAAAGAGTTCCTTCGTCCGGGGACAGGGGCAATCCTCGGTGGGGATTTCTCCGCTGGTGGCGCAGATTTCCTTTTCCACCAGTCCCTCGGGGCGCGGGAAGGGGAGAATTTCCAGGTCCTTGTGGGCGTACTCCATCACGGCGTGCCAGATGGGCGCGGCCCCTTCGGACCCGGGGAGGTTGGCCATTTCGGAGTTGTCGGAGTTGCCGATCCAGACGCCGGTGAGGATTTGGGGCGTGAAGCCGACGCACCAGTTATCCCGGAAGTCGTTGGTGGTGCCGGTCTTGGCCGCCGCAGGGCGGTTTTTGGAGAGTTCCAGTGAGTTGGGATGGCCGAAGGCGGCCCAGCGGGCCTGGCGGTCGGAGAGAATGCTGATCATCAGGTAGGCCAGTTGGGGGGAAAGAATCTGGCGCTCCCGGGGCTGGTACTCGTAGAGCACGCGGCCGTGGCGGTCCTCCACCCGCAGAATGGCGACGGGATCCAGGTCCCGGTAGCCTGGACCTTTCGGGGTGGTGGGCTTCCCGATCATCTTCCCGTAGTTGGCGAAGACGGAGTAGGCGTAGGCCATATCCAGCAGACTGACCTCGCCGCCGCCCAGGGTGAGGCTCAGGCCGTAGTACCCGGTCCCCCGGTCCAGACTGTTGATGCCCATTCTGTGCGCGGTGCGGATGACGTTATCTACGCCTGCCAGTTGCAGTGCGGCGACGGCGGGGATGTTGTAGGAGCGGGCCAGGGCCAGCCGCAGCCGCTGGGGGCCGTGGTATTTGCGGTCGTAATTCTCGGGGACGTAGGGGGGCTGGCCCGGCTGCTGGAAGGCCGTCCGGACGTCCCAGAACAGTTGAGCGGGAGTGTAGCCCTGGGAGAGGAGGGTGATGTACGTGAACGGTTTGAAGGCGGAGCCGGGCTGGCGGAGGCCCAGCGCGGCGTTGTACCGCCCGGCGATGGCCTCGTTCCAGTAGTCCAGACTGCCCACCATGGCCAGAATCTCCGCTGTCCCGGGCCGCAGGACAACGATGGCGGCATTGGTGACGTAGTGGTCCTTGCCCCGGCTGGCGGCCCGCAGGGGCGGGAGGTACCGGGCGGCCTCGCAGCCGGAGGCGACGGCCTCTTCTATCACTTTTTGCTCGTCCTCGCCGGAGAGACGGCGAATCTGGGCCCGCGCGACGCATTCCGCCTGCTGCTGGAGGTTGTAGTCCAGGGTGGTGTAGACCCGCAGGCCGCCCCGGTAGACCATGTCCGCGCCGAACATCTTCTCCAGTTCGTTGCGGACGTAGACGGAGAAGTGGGGGGCCTTGAAGTTAAACTGCTCGGTGGGAGAGGCCAGCCGCCAGGGTTCCACTTTGGCCTTCGCCGCCTGCGCTTCGGTGATGCAGCCCTGCCGGACCATCGCGTCCAGGACCAGGTTCTGGCGCTTGCGGGCCTCAATGGGCGCGTCAAAGGGGTTCAGTTGAGGGAACTGAGGGATCGCGGCCAGCGTCGCCGCCTCCGCCAGGTTCAGGTCGCGGGCGGGTTTGCCGAAGTAAACCTGCGCGGCGGCCTCAATCCCGTAGGCCAGGTTGCCGTAGAAGTTGGTGTTCAGATACCACTCCAGAATCTTCTCTTTGCTGTAGCGACGGGTGATCTCCAGGGCCAGGAGGACCTCTTTGATCTTTCGGGCATAGTCCCGCCACTTCGGCCCTTCTGGGCTGACGATCCGCTCTTCGGGCGGGATGAGGACGTTTTTGATCAACTGCTGGGTGATGGAGGAACCGCCCTGGATTCGCTGGCCCCGAATATTGGCCCAGAAGGCGCGCAGAATGCCGCGCAGGTTGATCCCGGGGTTCTCCCAGAACGTCCGGTCCTCTATGGCGATGGTGGCGCAGATGAGATGTTCCGGCACCTCTTCCAGCGGCACCCAGACCCGGTCGCCCGCGTGGGGGTCAATGATTTCCCACAGAAGCACCTGCCCGGTCCGGTCATAGATGAGGGTGGTCTCAAACTCCTGCTCCACAAACTCAATCTGTTCCGGTTCGGGCAACTGCCGGGCGATGGAAGAGTAGACGGCTGCCGCGCCGCCGACGACGCCGGAGAAGGCCGCCAGATTGAGGGTAATGGCGACCAGCACGATAATACTGACGATCCGCACCAGAGCGCCGATGCCAGTGCGGGCGCGGGCGCGACGGCGCTGCTGGCGCTGGAGCGCGATCAGCCGAAGGGTACGAATGGGGGTCATCTAACCTCCTCCTGTGTCCCTTCTCCAGCAGCAGCCAATATGCCGGAGAGAACTCGCTCTGAGATTCGGAAACCTTGTGACTGGAGTGCCTCTACCAGCGGCCTGACCTCGCGAATCAGGCCACGCTTCTTCGCCCGTAACAGCAGTCCTAATGTGCCAATTACGGGTATCCCCAGGGATGTAGCCATTCGGCGGGCGGACAGGTCATCCAGGATAATCTCGTCAGCACCCAACTCTACAGCCAAAGCAATGGCCTCTCGTTCGCCAGGCCCTAAACGCATAGCAGCCATTAGCGGGGCTCAAGGTTGCTGCAGGGAGACCTCTTCAACCCAGGCTGGCAGCGGTTTAGAGCCGACGACTTCCCGCCGAACTGCTGATGGGATGCGCACCTTTTCGGCCAGAGCAGAGAGCAGATGCAGATACCCTATTCTTTCCAGAGCGATAAACGGGCTGGAGTTCGCAACGACCAGCATGTTTTTTCACATCTCCGCCCTACGGACCTCTTCAGCCAGTTCAGTTTCATCCATTTCAAAGAAGGGGATTCCCAGACGGGCCGCATAGCGGATAAACTCGGTCCGTTCCATACCCAGCAGTTCCGCTGCCTTGCCGCTGGATATTTCCCGCCGACGGTACAACTCCAGCACAGCGATCTCTTTCACGGCCTGGTCAGGGTACTGGTAAAAGGGCCGGAAAAGTTCCCACAACTCGCGTTCCAGTTTTACGGTTATGGTTGCACTCATAAATGCCTCCCCCTCAGAAACTGCTTCCCTGCCGCCGCAAATGTGCCTTTCCCAATAGTAGCAGAAAAGGGAAAAATTGGCAAATTGCCGCCTGAGCGATATTCGGGCGAGGGATAAGGGAGGAGAAGAAGGGGGATGTGGGGAGCGGTGGCAAAGCCGCCGCCCTCACACTTTCGCGTCTTCCGCGTTTTCCGCGCTCCCTACGGGTTCAGCCACTCCACCGTTGGCCGCAGGTCCAACTCGTCTATCAATTCATTCAGTTCCCCTTCGGTCAGGGGGCGGCCCTTGCCCGCGTAGGCCGTCAGGGCCGCCTCCAGCGCGTTGGTGCCGAAGGAGCGCCCCTCATACCGGGGCGTGGTGGTGATGACCAGCCGGACGCCCCGCGCCCGCAGCATCTCTACGTTGTCGGCCGTGGTCGTGTTGGTCACCACCCACTTCCCTTCCAGGTTCTCAGGCAGGTGCTTCTTCATAAACATAAAATCACCGGCCAGCAGGTCTGCTTGCTCCCAGAAGCGGCGGTATTTCGGCTCATACTCTTTCTCCGTCCCCTCGCTGCCGTAGAAGAGCATGCTCAGCGGGAAGCGGCTGACGAAGGGCATCAGCGTTCGTGCGACCCGCTTGTAGTTGTGCAGGCCCCGTATGGGGATGGGGATGCCCAGGGCGATCATCAGGTCGCCGAAAATCACCTCGTCGGCGACCTGGCTGACGGCCTGGGCCAGCCCGATGCGGTCCACGGCGACCGGGACGAACGCGCGTCGGAAGCGGGGGGCCTCCTCCAGGAACGGCCGGGCCCGCTCAAAGACCCGCCGCTCCAGCGTGTGCTTCAACCCCCGACCATCCACCACCGGCGTCTGACGGACGTCCTGGACCAGATAGAAGGCGGCCCGCAGCGGGTACTCCCGGTCATCAATGCGGATATACAGGTCCACTCCGCCGATGCCGAAGGCGTCCACTTTGCCGTCCAGTTCCGCGAAGAGGCGGCGCGCTTTCTCCACATCGCCGTCCGTGCCGATGCGCTCTATGGAGACCGATTCGCCCCGGAAGGTGACGAAGACCTGCTTATCTCGGGACGAACTGCCCAGGCTGATGCTGACCGCGCGTTTCATGGTACTCTCCTCCTGAAGACAATTTACAGGAGTTCCGAACGTGCCAGGCACTTTCAGAAGTGCCTGGCACGTCCTCCGCTGAATAATTACAAACAACGATCCCAACTGCGCACGTCCTGATCATCCGGCTTGTCGTCAGGTTATGGCACATTATCTCCAGTTCCCGGGTGATGTCAAGAGCATCCGGGGTTTTGCAGCGGCGGCCGCAGGCCGCCGCTGCACCATCCAGAACCTCACTTGCCTCCTTTGCCGCTATCAGGTAGAATACAGGCGCAAGGGGAAACCCGATGGGTGTGGTAGACGAAATCAAAGAGCGTCTGGACATCGTGGATGTCATCGGCGCCTATGTTCCCCTCCAGCGGGCGGGACGGTACTATCGCGCCCTCTGCCCGTTCCACGCGGAGAAAACTCCCTCCTTCTACGTCTTCCCCGACTCCCAGCGCTGGCACTGTTTCGGCGCCTGCGGCGAGGGCGGGGACATCTTCACTTTTGTGATGAAGCGGGAGGGGTGGGACTTCGCCGCCGCGCTGGAGGAACTGGCCCGCCGGGCCGGAGTGGTCCTGCGCCCCCGTACCCTGGAGCAGAAACGGGTAGACGAAGAGAACGCCCGCCTGCAGGCCGCCGTCGCCGAGACCGCCCGGTATTACCACCACCTGCTCCTCCACGCCCCCGAGGCGGCCCGGGCGCGGGAGTATCTCGCTCGTCGCGGCCTCTCCTCGGAGACGATTCTTCGCTTCCAACTGGGCTACAGTCTGCCGGCCTGGGACGCGCTGCGGGCCCACCTGACCGGGCGCGGCTTTACCCCCGCCGAACTGGTCCGCGCCGGCCTGCTGGTGGAACGGGAAGACGGCTCCACTTACGACCGGTTCCGCGACCGGCTGATGATCCCCATCCGTGACCCCCACGGCACGACCGTCGGCTTCGGTGCCCGCACGCTGGAGACGGAGGGGGTCCCCAAATACATCAACTCCCCCCAGACCCCCCTCTTTGATAAGGGGCGCCTGCTCTTCGGCCTGGATATGGCCCGGGACGCCATCCGTCGGGAGGAGTGCGTCGTGGTCGTGGAGGGGTACATGGACGTGATGCAGGCCCATCAGGCCGGGTTTGGGAACGTCGTTGCCCAGATGGGCACCGCGCTCACCGAGACCCAGGTCCGCCTCCTGAAACGGTATACCCGGCGCCTCATCCTGGCTCTGGACCCGGACGCGGCCGGTGTCCAGGCCACCCTGCGCGGCCTGGAGGTGGCCCGGGAGGCGATGGATCGGGAACTGACCCCGGTCTTCAACCCCCGGGGGCTGGTGGGCTTTGAGCGGCGGCTGGGCGCCGAAATCCGCGTCCTGACCCTGCCCTCCGGCAGCGACCCCGACGATCTGATCCGCCAGGACCCGGCCCGGTGGCCCCTCCTGGTCCGGGAATCCCTGCCGGTGGTGGAGTTTGTCCTGCAGCAACTCCTCCGCCAGACCGACCTGGAGGACGCCAAGTCGCGGGCCCGGGTGGTGGAGGCGATGATCCCCCTCCTGCGGGACGTGGGCGACCCGGTGGAGCGGGAGACCTACGCTCAGAAAGTGGCCCGGGCCCTGCGGGTAGATGCCCGCACCGTTCTTTCCCGCCTCCACGAGGCGGAGCGGCAGGCCGCGCAGCGGACGCCCATTCCCGCCGGGCCCGCGCGCGTCCCCAAAGAGACCCCCGTCGCCGACCTGGAGGGGTACTGCCTGGCAACGCTCCTGCGTCAGCCCTGGCTGCTGGGCGCGGTCAACCGGACGCTGGAGGAGTGGGACATCCCCCCTCTGGGGCCCGGGGATTTCAACGACCCGGCCTGCCGGGCTGCCTTCGCGGCCTGGGAGGGGTTGCTGATGGGAGGCGCAGCAGACCCGGCCCGACTGCGGGAGCAGTTGCCGGAAGCCGTCGTCCTCCGGCTGGACAGTCTGCCGGAGCCGCCGTCCGACCTCTCCGACGAGCAGTGGCTGCGGGAGGGCGTGCAGGCCGTTCTCCGACTGCGGGAACGGAACCTCCGGCGCACCAAGGCGGAACTGCGCGCTCTGACGGAGGAGTCCCCGCCGTCGGAGGCGGACCGGTACGGCCAGGCGCTGGAGGAGAACGCCCGCGCCCTCCTGCGAGTTCAACAGGCCCTGTACAACCGTTGCTGGGCCTCTTCGTCCATCTGGATAGAGGAACTCTCCGAAGGAGAAGCCCGATGACGCGGAAGAACCGGGTTCTGGACTCACCGTCTCCGGGCGACGCACAGGAGGAGAAGTCGTTTCTCCCGGATGACCTTTCTCTGGACGAGTTCGCGCTGGAGGAAGAGGAGCCGACCGTTGAGGAACTGGAAGACCTGGACCTGGAAGCGCTGGTGGAAGTGGAGGAGCCAGCGGCGGACCCCGTTCGGGCCTACCTGCGGGACATCGGTCAGGTGGCCCTGTTGGAACCGCACCAGGAGATGTGGCTCTCCACTATCCGGGAGGCGGCGGCGTTCCTGGCCAGTGCCCGGGAGCGGGCCCAGAAGCGCCTGCGCCACCCGCCTGCCCATCGGGACGTCTGGGAGCAACTGGTCCGCGATGGGCTGGCCCTCTGGGAGGACATCCTCCGGGTATGCCGAAATGGGGGCATCTCCCCACCGGACTTCGCCGCCATTGTCCAGGAAGCGCGCGCCCTCCATCATCAAATGCTGCCGCTGATCCGGTCGTACACCTACGAGTTCCTGGAGGCCACCGACGCATCGGTGAAAGATGGCCGGGGCGGCGACCTGACCCGTCTGATGATGGAGTTGCTGATCCACCTCCTGTTGCTCCCAGAGGCCACCCTGGACGTTCTGCAGGGGCACTGGGTTCGGGAGGGCCGTCTGCCCGGCGCGCGCCGGATGCGCCAGTTTGTCCCCCCAGAGGAAGAACTGGCCCGGGCCTGGGCCGACGTGGACGGTCGGGCCGCTGAGGCCCAGCAGAACCTGATCCAGGCCAACCTCCGGCTCGTCGTCAGCATCGCCAAACGGTTTATCGGTCGGGGCATCGCGTTCCTGGACCTCATCCAGGAGGGCAATCTGGGCCTGCTGCGGGCCATCCGGAAATTTGACCATACCAAGGGCTTCAAACTCTCCACCTACGCCACCTGGTGGATCCGTCAGGCCATCAGCCGCGCGGTTGCCGACCAGTCCCGCACCGTCCGCATCCCCGTCCACATGGTGGAGACGATGAGCCGGATGGCCCGGCTGCAGCAGCAGTTGACCCAGCAGTACGGGCGGGCGCCCACGCCGGAGGAACTGGCCCTGGAGATGGGCCTGGTGGAGGAAGAAGACGCCGAGATCATCCGGCAGGCGATGGAGGAGGGGAAGCCGATTCCGAAACCCGTGGAGCACCGCCTTCGCCAGGCCACCGCGAAAATCCGCGCCATCCTCCGCCTCTCCCAGGAGCCGGTCTCTCTGGAAACACCGGTCGGGGAGGAAGAGAGCGGGAACCTGGGCGAGTTCATTGAGGACGAAAGCATCCCTCCCCCCGACGACGCCACCTCCCGGCACCTGCTGGAAGAGCAGATTCGCAGTGCATTGGACGTGCTGAACGAACGGGAGCGGGCCGTCCTGGAACTGCGCTACGGCCTGCGGGACGGGAAGGCCCACACCCTGGAGGAGGTCGGTCGGGAACTGGGGGTCACCCGGGAGCGCATCCGTCAGATTGAGGCCAAAGCGCTGCGCAAGTTGCGCCACCCCGTCCGCAGCCGCAAACTGCGGGATTATCTGGGGTGATGAATCTCACACAGAGACACAAAGACACGAAGAATCAAAGATACGAAGAATCAAAGACTCAAAATCTTTGTGTCTCTGTGTCTTTGTGTGAGGAATTCAGGAGTTCGCTGTGTCTCCGGTACGGTTCTGGCAGAAAATGATTCGCTGTCTGCGTCGGCGGGAGATGCCCTCTCCAGCCGCATCGGCCCCTCCGGCAGAGGTACCCCCGGCCGAGGAAGCCTCGCCGGTGGGGCCCTCGCGGAATGCGGCACTGGATGAGGTCCTGCAGAGCGCCGTGGAGCGCCTGCTGGAGGATGAAGCGCTCACGGCCGACCTGGTGGACCCGGCAGCCCGTCACCTCTTGGACTGGGGCATCGCGCGGGCGACAGCGATTGTGCGGGAGGCCGGCGCGTCCCCCGCAGAGGCCCAGGCCCGCCTGGCCGCGCTGCGCCAGCAGATGCGGGCCCTGGCCCGTCGGGTCGGGGAGATGCTGCCGGAGGAGCAGGCGGCGGCCCTTCAAAGACTGTTGACCGAGGAGGAGCTATGGCACGACGCACCCGAACCGTAAACTGGACGTGGCGGAGCGTTCTCATTTTGATTCTCTTCCTCCTGCTGGCCTGGGCGCTGCGGGAGTTTGCCGGCATTGACCTTTTGGGGAGCGGGGAGATCACCGATACCGTCGCTGGCGACTGGATCGCCATCTATTTCACCACCCCCCGCTATCCCGATGATCCTGCCCTCCGTACCGGCGGCGTGGACCTGCACCTGGTGAACCTGATAGACCAGGCCCAGCGGCGGGTGGACGTGGCGGCCTACCAGTTGAACCTCCCCACGGTCACCGATGCTCTGCTGCGGGCGCACCGGCGGGGCGTCCAGGTCCGCCTGGTCACCGACGGCGAGTACGAAGATGAGGAGATGGTGGGCCGGTTGCGCCGCGCCGGAGTCCCCGTCACGGTTCGGCCGAAGGGCGGCGGGATTATGCACAACAAGTTCGTCGTCGTGGACAACACATGGGTCTGGACCGGCTCCTGGAACCTCACCGAGAACTGCACCTACCGGAACAACAACCACGCCGTCCTGATCGCATCGTCTCATCTGGCAGAAAACTACGCAACGGAGTTTAAAGAACTGTTCAACGGGCAGTTCGGCCCCACGTCTCCGAAAAACACCCCTTACCCTACGGTGGTGATAGAGATACCGGAGAAGTCGCTCCGGGTTCCGTTGGAGGTCTACTTCGCACCGGAAGATAAAGTCGCCAGCCGGCTGATCCCCGTCCTCTCCGCCGCGCGGGAGAGCGTGCGCTTTATGGCCTTCTCGTTCACCAGTTCAGACATCGCCGACGCGCTGATCGGCCTGGCCCGCCGCGGGGTCTCCGTGGAGGGCGTGGTGGAAGCGCGGGGCGCGGAGGCCGCGTACGCCCAGTACAACCGGCTGAGAGAGGCGGGCATCCCCGTCTGGAAGGACGGGAACCCGTATCTCCTGCACCACAAAGTGTTCATCGTGGACGGGGAGACCGTCGTCCTGGGTTCGTACAACTTCTCCCGCAATGCCGAGAAAGATAATGACGAGAACGTGCTCATTATCCACAACGCCGAAGTCGCCCGGGCCTTTCTGGAGGAGTACGGTCGGGTCTGGCAGCAGGTAAAGCGGTAGAACGGGGAGCGGGGGAGCAGGGGGGCGGGGGAGCGGAGGAGCGGGGGAGCGGGGGAGCGGAGGAGCGGGGGAGCAGAGGAGCAGAGGAGCAGAGGAGCGGGGGAGCGGGGGAGCAGAGGAGCGGGGGAGCGGGGGAGCGGGGGAGCAGAGGAGCGGGGGAGCGGGGGGGCAGAGGAGCAGAGGAGCAGAGGAGAGAAGTGATAATCAGGTGGGACCTGCGACCTGCGACCTGTGACATGCGACCTGCGACGTGCGACCTGCGACCTGTGAGGAGGGAAACGATATGGAAGAGAATCGGGTGAGATTGAGCGGTTGGCAGATGATCGCAATCGCGGTCGGCATTCTGGTGCTGGGGCTGGTCTGTTGCTCGCTGGGTCTGCTGGTGGGCGGCGCGGCCGGGTTCAGCCTGGGGCGCGCCACCGCGCAGCCGGAAACCACCCCGGGATGGGAACTCCCGCCGTCCGGCACCCCTACCCCGGAGTTCCCGCCGGAGGTCACGCCGGTTCCAGAGGAGCGGCCGTATCTGGGCATCCGGTACGTCCAGCGGCCGCGCGGGGCAGAAGTACAGGAGGTCATCCCGGGAAGTCCCGCTGAGGAGGCGGGTCTGAGGGTGGGAGACCTCATCCGAAAAGTGGATGGTCAATCTGTGAGCCCCGGCCGCCCATTGGCGGAGGTTCTCTCCGCCTACCGCCCCGGCGACCGGGTGGTCCTGACGGTGGAGCGGGGAGGGAGGGAGATAGAAATCCCGGTGACGCTGGGCCGCCGGCCGTAATGCCTCACCCCACCCCCGGCGGTTTCGCTGCCAGGGGAGGGGTGAGGGCGCGCCAGCGGCCGGGCAGGTGGCGCTGGCCGTCGCCCTGATGTTTCACGGAGAACTGCTATGGAGACCACTCAACTGATCTGGATCATCGCCGTCACGCTGCTGGCCCTGTTGAACATCGTCTGGCAACTGGACCTGCAGACGCGCCTGAAGCGGCTGGAGGAGCGGTACCGCCGCCTTTCCGGGGTCAGCGTGGAGGAGACGGGGCCGCAGGTCGGCGTGGGGACGCTGCTGGCCCGGATTGATTCGGTGCGGGACCGGGTGGAGAAACTGGAGAACATCGCCCGACAGGCCCAGGCCACCCTGGGGCACACGGTTCAGGGGGTCGGCATCGTCCGCTTCCGCGCGCTGCCCGACGTCGGCGGCGATCAGAGTTTCTCGCTGGCGCTGGTGGACGGCGGCGGCAACGGCGTCGTCCTCTCTGCCCTCTACCTGCGGGAGGGGACCCGCTTCTACGGGAAACCCCTGGCGGCCTGGAATTCCTCGTACCCGCTCACGGACGAGGAGAAGCAGGCACTGGAGCAGGCCCGCCGGGCGGTGGAGGGGGCAGGGCAGGAAAAATGAGTCAATGACCAATGGCCGAATGACCAATGACCGAATGACCAATGACCGAATGATCAATGACCAATGACCAAATGACCAATGACCAATGACCGAATGACCTGGGGGTTGCAGGGCGACGCGGAGCGGCAAAGGGCGCTGGGAGCCATCGCGACGCCTTCGGACCTGGTGAACTTTATGGTCTCCCTGGCGGCGCCGTCTCGCCCCCGTGTGCGGGTGCTGGAGCCGGCTTGCGGCGACGCACCTTTCCTCAGCGCGTTCGCGGAACGGTACGGCTCTCTCCATGAACTGGTCGGGGTGGATATAGACCCGGCGGCTGTGGAGCAGGCCCGGCGGCGAATTCCCTCTGCCACGATTCTGGAAGCGGACTTTCTGCTCTGGCAACCCTCTGAACCGTTTGATCTCATCATCGGTAACCCTCCCTACGGGATTATCGGCGATGCCTCGCATTATCCCATCCACGTCTTTAAAGAACGGAAACGCCTGTACAAGCGGCGGTTTCAGACCTGGCGCGGCAAGTTTAACATCTACGGAGCCTTCATAGAGCACGCCGTCCGTTTACTCCGCCCCGACGGCAGGCTGGTTTTCGTTGTTCCGGCGACCTGGCTGGTGCTGGACGACTTCGTCCAACTCCGGCGATTCCTGGCCCGCGAGGGATGTCTGGATGTGTACTACATGGGCCGTCCTTTCCCAGACCGAAACGTGGTCGCAGTGGTTCTGGTCCTGGAGCGGGGGAAGGGAGGACTGGCCCTGTACGACGGGGAGAGCCGGATGCCGGTTGTGTGGAAAGCATCGTATGGAGGTGAACTGATCCGGTTTGAGACCCCCGAAGCCCTCGCTTTTGAGCGTGGAGGCATTCCGTTGGGGGAACTGGTGGACGTTTATTTCGCCGCCCGAAGTCCGGAAATCCGCCGCCATCCCTCGGTCGCTTCGGAGCCGGGAGAGGGCCTGGTGCCCATTCTGACCGGTCGCAACCTGAAGCCTGGCTGGATTGATTATGAGCGGTGTTACTCCGGCCTCTGGATGCCGAGGGAGGAAGCGCCGTCGCTACGGTTTTTCTACGCTTTTCCCCATATCGTTGTCGGTCATACCAAAGGCGCTCGCGTGGTGGCCGCGCGGGATGAGCGCTGCTATCCCTGGCGGGAGGAATTTCATCTGGTACCGAAGGTCAGCGGGCTGGACGAGGCGGATCTGGTCCAGTACCTGAACAGCGAACCGGTCCAGCGGTATGTGCGCACCCTGTATCGGGAGATTGTGCCCCATCTGACGATGACCCAACTCCGTCGGGTGCCTGTGCCGCCGGAACTGGTCCCGGCCCTCCCGCGGGCCCGTCAATTGAATCTGTGGGAGGAAATCCTTATGCAGGTTGCAGGGAATGAAAGTCGGGACATCGGCTGGGAGGAAACGTTAACCATATTGCGTGGGATGATGGATTCAAAGTAGGGGAGGAGAAAGTGCAGGCCCTGGTCTACGACGGTGAAGTATTGCAGTTGCGGGAGGACTACCCCCGGCCCGTCCCGCCGCCGGGGGAGGCACTGGTACGCGTCCGCCTGGCGGGCATCTGCAACACCGACCTGGAAATCGTGCGCGGCTACATGGGCTTCCGGGGGGTGCTGGGGCACGAATTCGTCGGGACGGTGGAGGAGGCGGAGGACCGCTCCCTCATCGGGCAGCGGGTGGTCGGGGAGATCAACGCCTACTGCGGCGAATGCCCCACCTGTCGGGCCGGGCGGCCCACCCACTGCCCCCACCGCACCACCCTGGGCATCTGGGGGCGGGACGGGGCGTTCGCCGAATACCTGACCCTTCCCGTCCGCAACCTGCACACTGTGCCGGACGCCATCTCCGATGAGGAGGCCGTCTTTACCGAGCCGCTGGCGGCGGCGCTGGAGATTCTGGAGCAGGTCCATCTCCGCCCCACCGACCGGGTTGTCGTCCTGGGGGACGGCAAACTGGGCCTGCTGGTGGCCCAGGTACTGGCCCTGATGGGCTGCGACCTGCTGGCAGTGGGCCGCCATCGGGAGAAACTGGCCATTCTGGCCCGGCGGGGCATCCCGACCCTGCTGGAGGCCGAAGCGGAGGGTCTGGCGGCGGACGTGGTCGTGGAGTGCACGGGCAGGCCGGAGGGGTTCGCCGCCGCCCGGCGCATCCTGCGGCCCCGGGGGATGCTCGTCCTGAAGAGCACCTATCACGGCGGAGTGGAGGCCGACCTGACCGGGCTGGTGGTGGACGAAATCACCCTGGTCGGCTCCCGCTGCGGGCCGTTCCCGCCCGCGCTCCGCCTGCTCCAGCGGGGCCTGGTAGACGTCCAGCCGCTGATCAGCGCAGTCTATCCTCTGGACCGGGGCATGGAGGCCTTCGCTCGCGCGGCGGAGCCGGGGGTGCTGAAAGTGTTGCTGCAGGTGGGATGAAGAAAACGTTGTTTTTGTGTAACTACCTAAATTTCGCCTAAAATAATGGCCGTTTCCTCCGGGGCCAGAAGGGCCGCCAACCCAGGCCCTAACTCTCTGGCCACCGGGTCTCCCCGGTTCAGCACAATTTGGACGATTTTAGAAGAATGAATTACGATCACTCCGCTGATATGAAGCGCATCCCGTATCCAACGCAACAGGCCCCACCGGGCCAGCCGGGGACAGGTATCGACCAGCCAGCCGCGCACCCAAACCAGCAGATTATGGGCCAATGCTTCCAGCAACACCACCATCTGCTGGGCTTCAAAGCGCTTCTTATTTCGCCGCAGGCTTCCCAGGCCGTGCTTGTCCTCTTTAATCTCAATCTCCACTCCCCCGCTGCGCTGATCATAGAAGCGCACATACGCCCACAGGACGGCCTGAGGGTCATTGGCCTTTTCCGGCGATTCGCCCACCAACCGCAACACCTCTTCCGGCGTCAGGGTGGAGAGGATCACCCCCACTCCCCACTGCCCGTTCTTCTTCCGACACCGGACGGCAATCCAGGGCTTATCAATGCTCTAACAAATGCCCAGCCAGGCCAGGCCTCGGTCTGGGCGTGCGGAGGCTACCCTGTGTCCATCAGGAACATAACGGAAGCCTTGCTGACGAATGACGTTGAGCGCCACACAGCGGATGGCATGGAGAGGCCGGCCAACCTTTCGGGCATGATTCCGGTCTTCCTGATACGTCACGTCTAACACCCAAAACACCCCGTTTTCAATTTCCCAATGACCTCGCACCCACCGGCTGAGCTGCTGAGGAGTCGGGTTCGGCCCTCCTTTTTCCCCATAAATGACAATCACTTCTTTCGTGCTCCACTCCCCTGAATGCAGCAGAGCCCGCCGGCGCCTCACTCGCCCATACCAGCGAACCTCCGGCCAGCCAAATTCTTGCTCCAGATATCTCTTCATCTCTTCGTCGGCTTCCACCCACCAATACTCCCGCACCTCAATCCGTCCGTGTCGCCGATCCCATTCTTTGATGTCCGGAGGCGATGCTCCCTTCTCGGCTATAATCCCTTCTAACAAGGCCTCCCGTACTTCACCGTGATTCTCTTTCACGACTCCCAGGTAGGCCCCCCTTTTTCTACGATCGCTC
>Ga0308395_1001121_pt1 | contig 18263 bp, 17 predicted proteins | sample Hotspr20SampleP4_FD_202097 | JGI IMG/M metagenome (GOLD analysis project Ga0308395, IMG submission 202097) | Hot spring phototrophic mat microbial communities from Mushroom Spring, Yellowstone National Park, Wyoming, United States - 20050930_P4 ...
CCATCCCAAACGGATCAATTGGAACGCTGGTTAGGTGGCGCCCGGAAGCGGTTAGCGCGGCCGGGACGCTGTTGGAGGGATGAAGCGCAAGTATCGCTTGCGAAATCGGGCTGATTTCCAGCGCACCCGGCAAGAGGGGAAATGTTGGGGGCATCGTTTGGTCGTGCTCTGTGCATTGCGCAACAATTTAGCATACAGCCGCTTCGGTTTCGCGGCTAGCCGGCGCATCGGCAAGGCGGTCGTGCGCAATCGAGCACGCCGCCGTATGCGTGAGATCATTCGGGTGAATATGCCCGCCATCGCGCCGGGATGGGATGTCGTCTTGATCGCACGTCCGGCCTTGTTGCAAGCCACTCACAGCGAGCTGACAGATGCCATATGTGCGTTGTTGCAACGGGCCGGTTTGTGGGTTGCGCAGACCCACGTGCTGCCGATAGGATGAGGGTGGTTCGCGCGTGAAGTACATCGTCCTGGCATTAATCCGTTTCTATCAGCGCTTTATCTCCCCCGGCCTGCCCCCTTCCTGTCGATTCGAGCCGAGCTGCTCCCAGTATGGATATCAGGCGATCGAACGCTATGGGGTGCTGCTGGGTGGTTGGCTGGCACTTAAGCGCATCGCACGCTGTCATCCCTTTCACCCCGGAGGGTATGATCCCGTGCCGGATCTGCCGGGGCGATCGCGATGATGGACTGGCCAAGGCATTGGGCGAATTGTTTGGAATGATCTGCTGTTTGGAATCGGGAGGTTTTTGAGCTATGTGGGATGCCTTTGTCGGGCTGATTGCAGATGCCCTCACATTAAATAATGAGTTTTTGAGGAGCATCGGCGTCCCCTATTCGTTTGGTTTTGCGATCATCCTGTTCACGCTGATCATTAAAGTGTTGACTCTTCCGCTCACTTTTAAGCAGCTTCAGGCAGCCCGCAAGATGCAGGAGCTGCAGCCGGAGATCCAGAAGCTGCAGAAAAAATACAAGGACGACCGCGAAAAGCTTTCCAAAGCCCAGATGGAGCTCTACAAAGAAGCTGGGGTCAATCCACTGGGTGGTTGCCTGCCGACGTTGGTCCAAATGCCCATTTGGTTTGCCCTGTACCAGGCTCTGTTTCAGTTAGCTTCGGAGGGCAACCTCAAGGAAGGATTTTTCTGGATTCCCAGCCTGGCCGAGCCCCACGACATGAGCTGGATTTGGCCATTGCCTCAGACTCCCGAGGGCTGGTTACACGCTGCGGCTTTGCTGGTGCTGCCGATTCTCACGGTGGTCACCCAGATCATTGTGCAAAAGATGTCAACACCCCAGAGCTCGGACTCCCAGCAGGCGATGATGAGTCAGATGATGATGTTCATGCCGATTATGTTTGGCTTTTTCGCTTTGCAGGTGCCGCAGGGCTTGGTGCTGTATTGGGTGACCTCTAACGTTTTCACGTTGGTGCAGCAATACTTTATCAACAAACAGAGCGAAGCTGCTAAAGCCAAGAAAGAGGGGAACGCTCCCACAACGCTTGGCATAGAGGAAGCGACCGCCGCTGTGGCCACACCCGGCACGGACGTGGTGAAGAAAACAGAGTTGGCGAAGAGAGCTAGGGATGGCAAACGCAAGAGCAAGCGTTGAGATCACAGCCAGGACAGTTGAGGAAGCGATCGAACGAGGGCTTGCCCAGCTAGGCGCCTCGCGTGAGGAAGTGGAAATTGAGGTGCTCCACCCCGGACGCAGTGGGGTGTTCGGGCTGGGCGCCCAGGATGCAAGCGTGCGGCTGACGCGCGTCGTCGCGTCTCACTCTGAGAGCCAGGCAGCCATCGAGCAGGTCACCGAGCGCCTTCCCGGCGAAGAGGCGGCAGAATTGCCGCTCCATCCGGACTGGCCCCCTGAAACGGTGGCACTGGCGGTGGGTCTGCTGCAGGGCTTGATCGACCGCATGGGCATCAAGGGGAAAGTGCTCGCGCGGGTCAGCGATGAATTCTCAGACGAAGAGGGCGTACAAACCTTAGTGTTGAACGTGACCGGCAAGGACCTGGGCATCCTGATCGGACGTCAGGCGGAGACCTTACAAGCGCTCCAATACATCGTGCGGCTGATGCTCAGCAAACGCCTCACCCGCTGGGAACCTGTGGTGGTCGATGTGGAATCCTACCGGGTACGACGGCAACGTGCATTGCAGCGTCTGGCTTTGCGGATGGCGGAGCGTGCTGTGTCCACCCGGCGCCGCGTCATCTTGGAAGCGATGCCGGCAAACGAGCGTCGCATCATCCATCTCGCCTTGCGAGAACATCCGGGCGTTATCACCCGAAGTGTCGGCGAGGGTGATCGCCGCAAGGTCACCATCATCCCCAAATAACGTTTCGTCCTGAGCGGACGCGTCCGAGCATATGCTCGGCTCGATAATTGGGAGAAAAGTATCCCGAGACTCGGCCTGACACTTTTCCGCTGATGAATGAGATCACGTTTGTTCCCGATTACTTGGTCATCGGAGCGATTACCCGGGATGTCATCCCGGGTGGTTTCACTCTGGGGGGCACGGTCACCTATGGCGCCATTACAGCCAGCCGGCTGGGCAAGCGGGCTGCGATTGTGACCAGCGCAGCACCCGATTTGGTACTGCCGGAAAATTTTAGAGATATCCCGTGTATCATCGTTCCCTCCGAGCAGACCACCACATTTCGTAATGTCTATGTGAACGGTATGCGCCAGCAATACGTCGAGGCGTTGGCCCATCCGATCGATGCGCACCACATACCGCCCGCTTGGTATGCGGCACCCCTTGTGCACCTGGGCCCTTTAGTCGGTGAGCTGGATGAAACGATGGTGCACCTCTTCCCTCATTCGCTCGTCATCGCTACTCCACAAGGCTGGTTTCGTTCATGGGATGAAAGGGGACATGTCACGTTGGGGTGTTGGCCTCGCGCCGAGTTGCTGTTACCCCACCTGACTGCCCTGATCTTGAGCGACGAAGATATACGCGGCGATCCGGGCTGCATTGAGCGCTTCGCCGGGATGACGCGCACGTTGGTCGTCACCCATGGCGCTCGCGGCGCCACGGTGTATCACCGCGGCGAGAAATGCCATCTACCCACACGTCCGGCGCGTGAAATTGATCCTACTGGAGCCGGTGACGTGTTTGCGGCTGCCTTTGTGGTGCGTCTGCACGAAATCCTTTTGGAGCGCGGAGTGGAAGACCCGTGGGAAGCTGCACGCTTCGCCAATGTAGTGGCATCTTTTTCGGTCGAGGGGATGAGTTACTCAGCCATCCCCCAACGCACCCAAGTTGAAACCTATCTTGCCAGTCTGGCGCCAGTGCCCTGAGCGGGAAAGAGGATCGGCGGATTATATCACGCCGTCCGCTCGGAACTGCGCGATTTCCGAGGGCGTGTAGCCCAGATCTCGCAAAATCGCCTCTGTGTGCTCGCCCAGCAGAGGGGGTGGCAGGCGGTACGTGACCGGTGTCGCACTGAAGTGCACTGGATTGGCCAGCGACTTCAGCACTCCCAGCTGTGGATGTTCCAGCTCCACAATGAATCCGCGTTCGACCAGCTGCGGGTGCGCCAACGCTTCGGCTACCGAATTGATGGGGCCACAGGGGATTTGAGCCGCGCGGAACGCCTCCAGCCACGCTTCGGCCTCCCGTTGCAGCAAGATCTCCTGCAAAAGGGGGATGAGCTCCGCGCGATGCTGCAAGCGTGCCGCGTTTGTCGCGAAGCGCGCATCGCGCATAATGGTGTCCTCGATGCCCAAAACTTGGCAAAAGCGTTCCCAGAGACGTTGCGTGCCCACGGCGACCGTGATGAACTTATCACGCGTTTTGAAGAGCTGATACGGCACAATGCTGGGATGGGCGTTGCCGACCCGTCGCGGAGGCTCGCCTCCGTTCAGCAGAGCGCTGGCCGGCAGCGCCAGATAAGCGGTATGGCTCTCCAACAAGCTTAGATCCAGCACCTGTCCACGACCGGTGTGCTCGCGGGCCAATAGCGCGGCGACAATCCCAAGTGCCGCGTAGATGCCGGTTGTCATATCCGCCAGCGGGATGCCAAAGCGCATTGCCTCACCCTCGGGCTCGCCCGTGATGCTCATCAGGCCGCTTTCCGCCTGGGCCACCATATCATAGCCGGGGCGCTCTGCCCATGGCCCGCTCAAACCATAGCCGGTGATGGCCACATAGATCAACCGCGCGTTGGATGCGGTGACCGTTTCCACGTCGATGCCGGTCTCGCGCTGCGAGCTCAGACGGGGCATATTGTGCACCAGCACATCCGCGCGTGCGATCAGACGCTGTAAGATCTCGCGGCCTACAGGCGTTTTGAGGTCGAGCGTCAAGCTGCGTTTATTTCGATTCACCGCCAGGAAGTAGGTGCTCTGCGAATCCACGAAGGGTGGCCCCCATCCGCGGGACTGGTCTCCGCAGCCCGGGGGCTCGATTTTGATGACATCAGCGCCCATGTCGCCCAGCAGCATCGTGCAATACGGACCTGCGAGGGCCTGGGTCAAGTCGAGCACCAGGATATTATGCAGCACGCCGTCGGACTGGGTGGTTTCCGGTTGATGTGGGTTGCGCATCGTGTTCTGATCCGTTAAGAGGTTTTTTGACCCATGGAGGACTCGGATGGTGGCTCTGACATTCCATCTGACGGATCGCAGTCGGAGGACAAGTGTGCGGCATGTACCGTGACAGGAACGCATGGGGCCGGCGCGCCCTCTCGTTCCAGGAGCTGGGCTGCCCGCATCACGTCCTCCTGTATCTGGGCCACGAGTGCGTTTGCACTGTCAAACTGTCTCTCCGCGCGCAGGAACTCTATCAGCTCTAACCGCAGCACTTGGTCATATAGGTTGCCGGTAAAGCCCAACAGGTGGGCTTCCACCGTGAGCTGCTGTTCGGAGAAGGTCGGTCGTACTCCGACATTCGCCACTGCCGGCCAACGCTGCCCCTCCACACAGGCGAAACAGGCGTAGACACCTCTAGGTGGCATCACCAAGCCAGGGGGCACTGCAATATTGGCCGTAGGAAAGCCGAGACTTCTGCCACGCGTGGCACCACGGACCACAGGGCCACTCAACGCGTAGTAACGGCCCAACAACGCGTTCGCCTGGCGAATTTGTCCCGACTGTAGCAGCTGACGGATGCGCGTGCTGCTGACGATCTCCCCGTCGCAGACAAGTGGTTCGACCACGTGCAGGGAGAAGCCCATTTCCTGTCCCAATTGGCGCAGACGCGTGATGTCTCCTTCGCGATTGCGTCCCATAGCCGAGTTGGGGCCGATCCATAACTCACGCATCCGCAGGTGAGTGACCAGGCCGGTGACGAAATCAGCGGCGGATACCTGCGCCAGCTCACGCGTGAAATGAAGTACGACGATTATCTGAATGCCCAGCTGGGCAAGCAGGGCACATTTTTCCTCATGCGTGGTCAAATCGTAATTCGGTCGTTCGGGGAAAAGGACGACCTGAGGCCTTGGACGAAAGGTGACCACTACACTATGAAAGCCACGCTGCTGTGCTGTTCGCTGCATCGCCCCCAGCAGATGCTGATGGCCGAGGTGGACTCCGTCAAAGGATCCCACGGTCACCAGGGAGGGACGCTCAATCGAAGCATCTGAGAAAGTTTCAACGATTTGCACGGCGCTCTTCACAAAAGGAAAACTTTATCCGGTTGCCACCAACCGGGTTTGTCGTCTGCCGGTCGCAAGAGGGCGCGCAAGTTGCCGTCGGGTGTGTAGATGCGCAGCGGGAATGCCGCAGGGGCATCGGGAATGGATACCCACTGGCCCTGTGTCACGCGCATGGCCATCTCCTCGGTGACCTCCAGGCGTGGTAGGTCTTGCAATGCGGTGTCTAACGGGTGGAGATATTGCATCCACTCACCCTGAACAACCGCGGTGCGCAGCTGTTCAAGGGTGATGGCTTCCTCGATGCGCCAGGCACCGCTGGCACGGCGTTGCAACGCGCACACATGCGCCCCGACACCCAGCAAAACGCCGAGATCATGAGCCAGCGAACGCACATAAGTGCCTGGAGAACAGCGAACCTCCAGGGTGAGCAAAGGGGGCTGCCACGCTCTCATCTCCAGCGCGATGATCTCGATCGAGCGCGGCTTCAACTGAACCGCAATTCCGCGCCGCGCCAGGCGGTACAGCCGTTCACCTCCCTGCCGCACAGCAGAAAACGGGGGCGGCAACTGCTGCTTCATAGGGCGTAACTGCTCTAAAGCGCGTTCGATCTCTTCGACCGACAGCGCAGGTAAGGGTGTCTCGCGGACGACCCTGCCGGTTGCGTCGTACGTATCGGTCTCGATGCCCAGGTGAAACGTGGCATGGTAGAGTTTCTCGCCCCGCATGAGATACTCAGCGACGCGGGTGGCCTGTCCCACGCACACCAACAGCACACCGGTGGCGATGGGATCCAGCGTGCCGGCATGCCCGACGCGACGCACGTCCAACAGGCGCCGCACCTCGGCAACCACGTCGTGCGAGGTGAGGCCATACGGTTTGTTGATGTTGAATATACCATGGGCGCGCCTTTTGTCGCTCATGGGATATCCGGCGTCGAGGATCGCGTCTTGGCGATGGAGTCGAGCAGCCGATCGATGCGCATGCCGCGCTCGATGGAGTCATCCAACCGGAACATCAGGTGTGGCACAATGCGCAGTGACAAGGCTGCGGCGATCTCTCGTCGCAGGAATCCTGTCGCGCTCTTGAGACCGGCAAGTGCCTCTTGGGCCTCTTCCTGTGTGCCCAACACACTCACATAGACCCAGGCATTTTCCAGGTCCGGACTCACCTCGACGCCTGTGACCGTCACGCCTCTCAGACGTGGATCGCGCGCCTTACGCAAGATCAACGTGCCGATCTCTTCATGGAGCAGCTCCGCTACCTGGCGTTGTCTTCGGGTGGTCATAACCACAATCTCCAGGAGCTACGAAACACGTTCTTTCTTATAAACCTCGATGATATCACCCACCTGGTAATCCTGGAAATTTTCTAGGGCGATGCCACACTCATAACCGGCATTCACCTCGGCCACATCCTCGGTGAACCGTCGCAACGAGGCGATGGCACCGTCGTACACCTGCTCACCATTGCGTAACAGGCGGGCCTGGCTGTTGCGGGTAATCTGGCCATCCAGCACATATGCTCCGGCCACGTTGCCACGACGCGAGATTTTGAAGACGGCACGCACCTCGGCATGGCCTGTGACAACTTCCCGATAGGTCGGCTCCAGTTTCCCTTTCAGAGCTTTGTCCAGGTCCTCAATCAACCGATAGATCACGTCATAGAGTCGAATGTCCACTCCCTCTGCCTCAGCCAGCCGCTGCGCTGCCGGGTCAACGCTCACATTGAATCCGATCACAATGGCAGAGGAAGCGACGGCCAACATCACATCGGATTCGGTGATGTTGCCGGTGCCCTGGCGCAGGAAGCGCACGCGACATTCTGGACTGCCCAACCCACATACGGATTTGACAATCGGTTCGATTGAACCTTGCACATCCGCCTTGAGCACAATGTTGACCTCTTTGGTCTCTCCGCTCTGCATCCGGCTGAAGACTTCTTCGAGCGAAATGGTGCGGCGCTGTTGCTTATCGGCCGCGCGCTCAGCCGCCAGGCGTGCATTGACGATCTCACGCGCGGCATGTTCAGAAGCCACCACCTCGAAACGCTCCCCGGCCAACGGCACCACCGGGAACCCCAGAATGGCAACCGGCGTCGAAGGCCCTGCTTGCTTGATGCGGTTGCCCCGATCGTCGAACATAGCGCGTACCTTGCCGAAATGGGTGCCGATGACCACGACGTCACCGACGCGCAAGGTGCCATTCTGAACCAGCAGGGTCACTTTGGCGCCCTGTCGTTCGTCCATGGTGCTCTCAATGACGGTGCCTTGGGCCGGGCGGTCAGGATTGGCCCGCAAATCTGCCACATCGGTGACCAGGAAGATGTTTTCCAGGAGTTCGTCAATGCCGATTTGCATCTTGGCCGATATGGGCACGCAGATGACATCGCCACCCCATTCCTCAACCAACAGCCCGGCGTCAGCCAATTGTTGCTTAACCCGCTCGGGGTTGGCATTGCTTTTGTCAATCTTGTTTAGGGCCACCAATATAGGCACTTGGGCGGCGCGGGCATGTTCGATCGCTTCGCGCGTTTGAGGCATGACTCCGTCATCGGCCGCAACAACCAGGATGACCAGGTCGGTGACTTGAGCACCTCGCGCGCGCATCGCGGTGAAAGCTTCATGTCCAGGGGTGTCCAGAAAGGTGATCTTGCGTCCCCCCACCGTCACCTGGTAGGCACCGATGTGTTGGGTGATCCCACCGGCTTCCTCTGCGGTGACGTTCGTGGCGCGAATGCGGTCCAGCAAGGTTGTCTTACCATGGTCCACATGGCCCAGCACCGCCACGACGGGCGGCCGGGGCTTCAGTTTGCTGGGATCCTCATCGGCGATGAAACGATCGCGTGCCGGTACGTCGGTTGTCGTGGTCGGTGTCGGCTCGCTAGGTGTTTCGGGCAACACCTCAAAGCCCATGTCGCTGGCCACAATCGCTGCCGTGTCAAAGTCGATCGGCTGGTTGATGGTGGCCATGATGCCATTGCTCATCAGCTGCTTGATCACGTCGATGGGACTCACGTGCATCAAGTTGGCCAGCTCACGCACTGTCAAGCTGGAAGGCACGCGAATCGTACGCGATTCGGCCGTGCGCATTTCGGCAGATGATGCTTGCGGTGCTTGCACTTGGGACACTCGAGCTTGTACCACTTTCGCCTGGTTCCTACCCATACCAACCTCCTCATTCTCGCGGTGACATTGTGCGCCGCGACATACCTGTATCTCCTTTGAACCTGCGTAGAGGCAGGTTCCGTCTCCATCTCGACCGGGGGCACACGCTGCCAGGTCGAGCCGCTTATTGCAGATCTCGAGCACAGAAAGCCGACAGATCGGATATTGTCACTGAGATGTCGCGGGGATAAGGGAGGGCGGGCGTTTTTGGTGTGGGGGAAGTGCGCGTGCTTAAATCTTCAACCTTCCTCGGCCATCATTGCCGTCCTCCCGATCCCGCCAGAATCATCACACTATGCACTTTTGTGTTGCTCTTCCGGTCTGTCACACTCAACCGATGCGCCGTCAGCTTCGGGAGCCGAGCGGTGGAGCAATCCCTTCCGCGGCTCCTGGAAGCGCTTATGCTCCTTTGACCTCTGTGTAATGGAATGCGAGATTTGTCTCGACCTCGTCCGACAGCTGCTGGGCGTATGCATGCAGCGCAGACCACACCTCCTCATCCGGCACGGTGTGCAGAGCGGCTATCAAGCGACTGCGCGCGAACTGACGAGGCGAGTCGCCAATGGCACTTTGCCAGCAACGTCGGTTGCGACAGAGATAAGCGCCTCGACCGTTCATCTTACCTGTGCTGTCAACACAAATGCGCCCATCTGGGGTGCGCACAATTCGGATGAGCTCACGCTTTGCGCGCACCGCGCGGCAGGCAACACACGTGCGCAGTGGTATGTGCTTCATCCCAGCACTCCGACTTCACAGATAGTCTTCCCAATCGCCCCGTTGGCGTCCGGGCTTGCGCCGACGATGGGAGATATAGGCCCCCAATTCTTCGTCGTAGATGAGCTCATGCCGCTTGCCGCGTTGTTTCTTTTTGCGTGCACCTCCGGGCAGATCTTCCTCTTCTTCATCCTCCCAAGCGTACAGCTCTTCGGGTGCTTGCAGGCGGTTTAGCTCCTCTTCGAGCGAGATCTCCTGCGGTGCGGTCTCAGCCTGGGAAGAGCTTTCGGTGGTCTCTTCCATCACCACAGCCACTTCTTCCTCCCACAAGGGGAAGGGGATGGAATCAGGTTCGGCAGCTTCGAGCGCCTCAGTCGCCTCACCGACGCTCGCCTCCGCTTCCCGGGGTTGCTCTTCACCAGCCTCGACCGACTTTGCCGCCAGGATCGCCTCAGCGCGGGCAAGCAGATCCTCCCCATGTTCGATACGCGGTGATGTTTCGGATGGCTCCTTTTCTGCCAGAGCGCGGATAACCGCTTCGCGCAGGCGCAATGCTGCGCGCTCCTTTTCGAGGGCCTTCTCGGCCTCATACACAATGCGTACCACCTGGCTGAGCGCCTGCATCTCGCCATCGGAAAGGGTGGTGCTCTCTTTTTCTTGCAAAATTTCACGAGCCATCGTGATCAGATGCTGTTCGCGCGCGACCGCGGCTCGCAGATCCTTGTCCTCCGCCACCTTGGCCAACGCTTCAGAAGCTGCTTCGGAGATGCTCTTGATATCAATACGCCAGTTGGTCAGCTTGGCAGCGAGGCGAGCGTTTTGACCTTCCTTGCCGATGGCGAGCGACAGCTGACGGTCCGGCACCACAACGATGGCGGTTTTGTCATTGGTGTCATCCTCCAGCATGACGTTCAGCACTTTAGCCGGGCTTAAGCTGTTCGCGATCAGGGTGGCCGGGTCAGAGCTCCAGGCCACCACGTCGATCTTCTCGCCGTTCAACTCGTTCACAATGCTCTGGATGCGCACGCCGCGCATGCCAACGCACGAGCCCACCGGATCCACACCCTCCTGTAGAGCGGCTACGGCCACCTTGGAGCGATAGCCCGCCTCGCGCGCGATCGCCTTGATTTCCACAATGCCGTTGTAGATCTCCGGCACCTCCAGCTCGAGCAGGCGACGCAACATATTGCGATGCGTGCGCGATACAATGATCAAGGGTCCGCGGGGCGTCTTCTGCACTTCCGAGACGTACGCGCGCAAGCGTTGACCGATGCTGTAGCGCTCGGTGGGTATCTGCTCACTGCGTGGCAGGATCGCTTCCACCCTACCCAAGCTGAGTGTGACCTGCTGGGAGTCGATGCTCTGCACCGTGCCGTTGACGATCTCGCCCTCGCGATCGGCATAAGCATGGTAGAGCGAGTCCCGTTCCGCCTCGCGGATGCGCTGCAGAATCACCTGGCGCGCTGTCTGAGCGGCGATGCGCCCGAAATCCCGGGGCGTAATGTCCACCAACACCACTTCGCCCAGGTTGGCGTCCGGCTTGATACGGCGCGCTTCCTCCAGCGCAATTTCGCGCGCTGCATCCGTGACGCGCTCGACCACCGTCTTTTCGCAATAGATATGCGCCGTACATGTCTCCAGGTCCAGGCGTGCGGTGATGCCCGGCGCAGGACCAAATCTGCGCCGATACGCCGAAACCAGTGCGGCATGGATGGCCTCCAGCACCACTTCCTTGGGGAGCTGGCGTTCGTGGCACACCTGATTGATGGCCGCGATAAACTCTTTATTCACAATTCTTCTTTGACCTCCTGCCTCTGCTACTCGTTGCGAAGGTCGTGCCTCCCGAATCATATCTTCTTACAAAGAAAAGTGGGGGGAAACCCACTTTTCTGTGATGACACTCGGTTAAATCACTACCCATTATATCACTCCATGGCAGCAATTGCAAATCTGTGAAGGGAGAGAGGTGCACTTCAATCCTGGAGCATGCTCTACATAGGAGAGACCCTAGAGATGCTTTGGGACTGCAACAGACGGTTTTTCGGCCATTTTTGTGAGCGTTTGAGCCGTTTGGCGCGTGCATGGCGGAGCCTTGCCCCAAGCTGAAATGCACCCCTCACACTATCATGCTTGCTCCCTCGCACAAAATGTTATATAATTGCCGATAGAATATGTTCGTACTGGCCTGCCACCCTAGCTCAATCGGCAGAGCAGCCGCTTCGTAAGCGGCGGGTTATCGGTTCGAGTCCGATGGGTGGCTTGTGTGATTCAAGATATACACAATTGTCCGACGATTGACACTCATAGGCATAGCCCGTCGTGTTGCCGCGATGGCTAGCCAAGGGGGTCTCCCCTCCATGTCCACACCCGCCACCATTCGGGTGCTCATCGTGGATGATGACCCGATCACCGTCGAGCAAGTGAGAGCTCACTTGCTGCGTCGCTCCTACATCATTGTAGGCTGTGCCGCCGATGGACATGAAGCGCTTCGTCTGGCGCAAAGGGAGCGGCCCGATGTCATTCTGATGGACATTGCGATGCCCGGCATGGACGGCATCACGGCCACAGAATGTATCTACCGCGAGTGCCCTACTCCCGTGGTGATCATGACGGGACATCGTGATAACGCCACCATCGAGCGTGCCAGCGCCGCCGGCGCCGGCGCATACCTCGTCAAACCCCTTGATATGGAAGAGGTAGAACGTGCCATCACAATTGCCATAGCACGCTTTAAGGACATCATGGACTTGCGTGAGCGCAACGAGGAACTGGATGCGTTTGCCCACACAGTCGCTCACGATCTGAAGAATCCCCTGAGCGTCCTGATCAGCTATGCCGAATTGCTTGAGACAGAAGGCACCTCGATGAGCCCCGAAGAAATGCGTACATGGGCGCATGTCATTGTCGAAAAGGGCCATGAGGCGATCAACATCGTCAACGAACTGTTACTCCTCTCCTCCCTGAGGCGGCACGACATCATCACCACCCCGCTTGACATGCGGGCCATCGTGCGGGGCGTGTTGTACCGGATGCGCAACCAGGTTTTACAAGCTCGGGCCAAGATCGAGCTGGTGGGCAGCTGGCCATATGCGCTGGGATATCGGCCTTGGGTGGAAGAAGTCTGGGTCAACTACCTGGACAACGCATTGAAGTACGGAGGTCACCCACCGCGCATCGAAATAGGTGGCACACTGCAGACAGATGGAATGGCGCGCTACTGGGTGCGCGATAACGGCAACGGCATTCCGCCCGCGGAGCAGGAGCGTCTCTTTCGGCTTTGGAGCAGGATGGACAGTATGCGTGTCTCCGGACATGGGCTGGGTTTGTCCATCGTGCGCCGCATCGTGGAAAAGCTGGGCGGTTATGTAGGCGTCGAAAGCAGTGGCATGCCCGGCGAGGGCGCGCTTTTCTATTTTGTGCTGCCCCATGACACATGTCCTCCATCGCAGAGTTGAGCATTTGCGCTGACATCCAACCCTGACGCTGGTATGGCTCGGCCTGCCCAGCGAATTGATCTACCTCGGCTATGGGCTGCTTTTTCCTCTTCTACTGCGCCTGCTTCCCGATAAGCCAGTTCAGTCGTAGGCAATGCTCCTCTTGGGGTACGTGTTGCCGCAATGCATCGGTGCGGGGAGCACCACCTTTTGTCAAAATTACCTCGATCGCCTTGGTAACGCTCTCCTGGTGCAAGTACGCCTGTGTCTTTTTCCACACGCGGAGATGCGATATAATCCGTTTAATTCCCAAACACCCATCGGCTACCAAGATGAGATGTGCCAGGAGATGGACGATTCCGCTGGTTCGGGTGAATAGACCTTGTGACCATTAGTGATCGATCCCGATGTGGACACGCCTGCCCCGTTATGCTCCCCATCTGATGGCCCTGCTCAGCTACCTGGCGCTGGCACTGGTGCTGACCTATCCGCTTGTGCGCGAGTTCACCCGCGCGATCCCCGGCGACGGCTTCGACGGCTGGCAGAACGTCTGGAACCTGTGGTGGGTCAAGCGCGCCTTGCTGGTCGAGGGCAGTAATCCTTATTTCACCCGCCTGCTGGACTATCCCGCCGGCGTGTATCTCTACTTCCACACGCTCAACATTTTCAACGGGCTGACTTTCCTACCCCTGACGCTCAACGCCGGCGAGCTGGTGGCCTACAACGCCGCGGCGCTCTTCAGCTTCATCATCGGCGGATATGGCAGCTATCTGCTGGCGCTCTGGGCCTTGCAAGGAGAGCGCGGGACGTTCTTGCGTCACCTGGCCGCCTTTGTGAGCGGCTTCGTCTTCGTCTTCTCGCCTTACCATATGGCCCACCTGCTCGGGCATATGCAGCTCATCTCGCTCGAGTGGCTGCCCTTCTACGCACTGATGATTCTGGTGTTGTTGCGCCGTGTCCTGCAGTGCCAGGGTCAGTGGCTCAAGACGGCGTTGTGCTACGCAGCTCTGGCAGCGTGTATGTTAGTGCTGGTGGCGCTGTGTGACTGGTATTATGCCTTCTATATGATGCTGCTGAGCGTCCTGTTCTGGGTGTGGGCTGCAGCGCGGCAGCGCAGCCTCAGCGCCGTCGCAAAGATATCCGCTGCTATGGCATTGACCGCCCTGCTCGTCCTGATCGCCACCGCCCCACTGTGGATCCCGATGGTGCAGGAGACGCTGACCGGCGACTACATGGTGCCGCCCGCCGACAGCGCGGAACACCTCTCGGCGGATCTGACCGCCTTCTTCACCCCTTCCACGCTACACCCTTGGTGGGGGGCGTGGGCGGCCATCTGGGCCGACCGATTCACCGCCAGCCTGTCCGAGCGCACCGTGTTCGTCGGTTACAGCGTGCTGGCGCTGGCGCTCATCGCCGTGCTGCGCTATCGGCAGGGGGCGGCGCTGTGGGGCGTTGCCGCGTTGATCTTCGCCATCCTGGCGCTGGGGCCCCGGTTGCACATCGGGGGCGAGACTCGCTTTGGCGCCCTCGGTCCGATCCCGTTGCCCTACACTCTGCTCACCCAACTGCTCCCCCTGTTGCGCATTGCGCGCTCGGTGAGCCGCTTTTCTGTGGTGGTGATGCTGAGCCTGGGCGTGCTGGCGGCGATGGGCAGCGCATGGCTGCTGCACAAGGCAATGGCGCGCGGCGAGAGCCGACAGTCGCAGGGAGTGCTCGTGCTGATCACCTTCGCCCTGATCGGGGTCATTGGGTTGGAATACCTCGCCGTGCCGTATCCTGTATCCTTCCCCGAAACACACCCCTTCCACTACCAGCTGGCGCGCGAGCCGGGTGATTTCGCTGTCATGGACGTGCCGATGGACGAATGGGACCGGCCGGCCAACCTGCTCTTCCAGACGGTGCACGGCAAACCCTTGATCTCTGGCTACACCTCGCGGCCCAATCCCCTGGCACCGGCATGGCGCACACCGGTGTTGCAGGTATTCCGCTACCGCGGCCCCGACATCAACAGCGGCGACGCCGCTGCGCTCGCCGAGACCGTGTTGGCGGACTTGAACGTGCGCTATGTGATCGTGCACAAGCACGATCTGCCGCCGGGGGCATACCGCACTGAGACATTGGACCTGGTCGAGCGCGTGTTTGGGGCGTGGCCGGTGGTGGTTGACGATACATGGTTGAAGGTCTTCCGACGACCGGATGAGCCAGCCCACCGCCTGCCCTACCTGGTGCTGGGCACGGGCTGGGGCGAGCGCAGATGGGACGGCCAGCAGCCGGCGCGTGCCATCCGGCCGCCGCAGGCAACGCTGCAGGCCCATATGCCCGACGCGGGAGAGGCAACGCTGGAGATCGAAGCGTATGCCGTGGGGACGGCGCCACTGCGCATCGTCGTTTTGGGTCGCGAAGCGGCTATGCTGGCGCTGCACGAGCAGCCGGTCCCGCATCGCATTCCGTTGTCCTTGCCCGCCGGCAAGACCCCCATCACTTTGGAAGTGTCGCCCGAGGCAGCGGTGGTGATGGTGCAACGCCTCGATCTATCCATCGGATCAGCGGGGGTTATCCCATGAAAAGCGCCGCTCAAAAGTGGGTAGTGAAGCTATAGCTTCAATCGTGAGTGTCCGGTCGCCGGCGGCACTGTCAAACCAGGCTGCCGGATCAGCCGGATCGGAGATCAGCCAGGGACAGAAGGCAAATAGATAGTCCGGCAGCGGTTCGCCGTCGGAAAGGCGTCCCGTGCGGAACCAGTTGAACACTTCCAGATGGTAATCGCGATGTAGCGCTTCGGTGATGGCCGGAAAACGGTTGTCTTGCTGTTCTCCGAGGCGCCAACCACCCTCGCCGGCGATCATCACGGGCACGAAACCCAGCTCTTCCGCAAACACTCGGGCGAATTCGCGGAAGCCCAGCACGCCATGGATGTCCTCCGTATAGTTGGGTGGGTGGTTCAGCCCGTGCAGATGGGGGATGAAGAACATACGCTCGAAGATGGGGTGCTTTCCGGCTGCTTTGATCTCGCGCAGTGCGGCGCGCAGCCACTCCGGCGTCATCACCTGCAAGCCGACGTAGCCGCCCGCGTCATAGACTTGTTCCGCCGCCGAAAGCAGGTTGCGCAGGTAAACCTCCTGGCTCACCGGGCACAAGCGATCCCATTCTTGATCCAGCTCGGGCTCGTTGTACAGCTGCATGTAGGGCGCAATCCCACGTTGTCGCAGAAATGTCACATCCTCGGCCCAGCTGACATAGGATTGATACGGTCGCACGAACGGCCGCCAGACGACGGTGATGCCGGCTGCCTGGAAGAGGGGAGCGGTGCGTTTCAACTGGGCGTGGTCGCGGTAGATCACCGTCGCCCATCTCACACCGAGCCGGATGAGTCGGTTGATCTGGCGCTGTGCCTCAATGGCATCGTATTGGTGCGTTTGCAGGAAGTGCATACCGCGTCCGTTGTCGTCTGGCGGCCGCGGCCATGTGCGCAACCAATCGGTATCAGATGCGCCGGGCGAGGGAAACGAACGCGGTGGTGGCAGGACATCGCGCGCAGGCTCGACCGGTGTGAAATCAGCCTGGCGCCGCACATCGGCGTCAATTGCCACCCAAGCGTTGCCGTCAAAGTGCACCTTGCCGCGCCGCCCGATAAACCACGGCCGATCGGCCGAGTCCAACACCACCAGGCGGTGGCGATCGGACAGAATCGGATTGTCCGCATCCGTGTAGACTAGTGGTTGTGTCTCGCAGTCAGTGATGCGGGCGATCCGCTCATCACCCGCGACCCACACACTGCCGTCGGCAGTGCGTGTTAGCGCGCTAACCGGCGTGTCCAGGGCACTTCGATTTGCCGGGCATAAGGAGACCGATCCGTTGCGATAAACGTACAGGCCATTGGCAGTTGCCATCCATATCGAACCATCAGGTCTGTTCAGCAGCGTGTGCACCATCGGTCGCCCTGGCAGTGTCAGATGCTCCGTCCACTGCCGACGGTGTATGTCGTAGCGCAATGCGTCGCCCGAGCTCGTCGCGATCCACACCACGGCGTGTGTGGGCTCATATGCCACCGCGCTGATCCCCTGGATTGCGTCCGAGCCGGGAATGGCCTCTCGTCTTGCCGTATTCTCCGCGATGTTCACCCTCACCAGGCCCTCGCCGGGACAGGCACACCAGAACGCGCCGGCCGGATCCCACGCTATGGAGGTTATCGCGGCGTCAGCACAGGCCGGCACTGACCGCCAGTTCTCTGAAGCAAGCAACCAAAGGAGGCCGTCGTCGGTGCCGGCAGCCAGTGTGCTGCCCGCCGTGGCCAGAGAACGGATCACCGCACCGTCTGGGATGTGATACTGCCTGTAGGAGCCGTTTTCTACGTCCCAGCGGGTGAGCAGCCCGGATTCATTCGCCGTCCACAGGGCACCATCCGCCCATATCGCGGCAGTGGCTTCCGGATAGTCGCGCCGTTCGGCCTCGGCATCCACCGTCTCCGGCAGCCCGGCCAATATGTGGTTTCCGGACAGACAAGTTGTCGCGGCAGGGAACGTGTCAGGAGACGTCACGATCGGTGGCAATGGCGATGGTACAGCGCAAGCTGCCAGACATCCTGTCAGGGCAAGGAATAACACTACCTGTATACAGTCCCACATTTGCCTGGAACTATGACCAACCTAAAAATTCTTGCTCATACATAGAGGACTGTTACTCGCGGATCATTTGTGTTCCGCACTGAGGGCACTTCAATTCGTAGCATGGTTGCCCGGCTTGATGTTCGACGCGGTGGCTGCACTTGGGGCAGACGCAATAGCCGCCCGGCCCGCCTGCTTTGGGTCCACCACGACGTCCTTGACCACGACCACCTCCGGGACCATAACCACCACCTTGACCGCCACCACTTCCACGTCCCATGTCTTCACCTCCTTAAAAGCACTCTATCACCACAACCGTCTCAGTCGTGGCATCCACCGTGCGATCCTTCCTCCGTGCAAGGCATTGCCCCTTGCAATGCACCGTTGAGATACTGCTGCAACGCTTCGCGCACACTACCGGCAGCCCCGGTGACCGCCTCGATGCCCATAGCCTGAAGCGCTTGCATGGCGCGCCGGCCCATGCCACCCACCAGCATCACCTGAGCACCTTGCTCGGCCACAAACCTTCCCACCGGGCCGCAACCTTGGCTGCCACAGAAGGGATTGGCGATACTCCTGACTGAGTTGACCTTATTGCCCTCTGTGTCCACCAGCACGAAGTAAGCTGCGTGGCCAAAATGGGGACTGACCGGACTGTCCAGTCCATTGTTGTTCTCCGCTGCAATGGCGATACGCATCGTTATCCTTTACCTCCGCGATCAAATGTTGTTGGGGTGGTGGTGTGGGCAGCGCA